>QMCE01004294.1_pt1 | contig 13468 bp, 10 predicted proteins | sample 1821851 | NCBI WGS metagenome assembly QMCE01 (sample SAMN09453174, study PRJNA476694) | Termite gut metagenome, whole genome shotgun sequencing project. | isolation source: worker | host: Odontotermes sp. | place: South Africa:Pretoria | collected 2016-01-28 | reverse complement strand
AAATAAGCTAAGCCGCCCATTACATTTTAATTACCGCCACTGCCACCGGCCTGTTGCCCCGCAATATGCCACGGGCTTTGCCATGCCCATTCCCGAACAATACGCTCCCTTTGTATACCTTCCTATTAGAAAAAATAGAACCAACTATTTAAATAAATCATCTTATTCTATTAACTAAACTTATCCTATGAAAAGAATTTTGTTTCTTACGATGGCTGTATTCCTACTATGTAGTGGTGCAGCATGGGCGCAGGGAAAAACAGCTGTGCAGGTAAGCGTAACCGACATGAACGGCGAACCGCTCCCCGGCGCCACGGTGCTGGAAGTGGGCACGCGCAACTCCGCTACCACCGACGTGAATGGTAAAACAACCATCAGTGTGGCCCCCAACGCCACCCTTGAAGTGTCATTTATGGGTTATGTTACCCAACAAGTGGCCGTTACGGGAACTGCCGTGAACGTGCAATTGGAAGAAGGCGGCACAATGCTGGACGAAGTAGTAATGGTAGGTTACGGACGGGCGCATGCACGCGAGGTGACCTCGTCGATTGCCCACATCTCGGGCAGCGACCTCACCTCAGGGGTTGGCGGAGCCAGTATTGCTACTGCTCTGCAGGGCAAGATTCCCGGCCTCACCATTAGTGGGTCGGCCAGTCCCAATGCTTCTAACAGTTTCCAGCTCCGCGGTATTGCTTCCATCAATGCCGGCAGAGGCCCGCTAATTGTGATCGACGGTATTCCCGGTGGCAGTATTAACGCATTACAACAGGCAGATATAGAGTCTATTGACGTATTGAAAGACGCTTCGGCCGCCGCTATCTACGGTACCCGTGCAACAGGCGGGGTTATCCTTATCACCACTAAAAAAGCCAAAGCCGGCACCCTGAATGTACAGTACACTACCGAATTGTCGACCGAAGTAGTGCGTAAAAGACACTACCCGCTCTCGGCAGAGGAATACCTTTCAAATTTCTCAGGGTCAGCTAATTATGGTGCATCAACCGATTGGTACGATGCGCTGTTGCAAGGAAACAATTTCTCTCATAAACATACTATGACTGTTTCCGGTGGTAGCGATAAAGCACAGGTATATGCCTCGCTGGGCGCTTCCGATCAAAACGGTATTGTGATAGCCGACTCCCGCACCGACTACAATGGCCGCGTAAACTCCCGCTTTATACTGTGGGACGGTGTAGCCGAAATCACCCTCAATGCCAACTACCGCAGAGCTATCCGCGATACCCGCGGGACCTCTACCCGCGATGCCAACGGGAATATCAGCACTAATACCGTTGGAGACGGCAAGGGATACTTTGGCATGGCCATGATCCTGAACCCCACCATCCCTATTTACTATGACGGTGACCCGACCGGATACAACCACCTTCTGGCAAATTACTATAATAATGTTGATATGGGTATGTCTACCGATTTTTGGAACCCTATAGCCGACATCAACCTCAAAGACAACAAAGGCATTGACCAGTGGCTGCAAACCGATGCCACGCTGAAACTCAACCTCACCTCCAACCTTTCGGTGCAAGGCACTTTCGGATGGCAGTCTACAGAATACCAACAGACCAGGTGGACATCGTCTTTCCATCGTTCAGCCATTCAGGGGAATTATGCAGGTTGGGCTGAACACTTCTTTTATAGAAGGGAAAATATATCGGCTGAAGCTTATGCCAATTATGCCGACACTTTCGGCGACAAACACCGCATCAACGCCACGGCCGGCTGGAGCTTTTGGGAGTCGGGCGGCGAATCATTCGGCATGAACAACTACAACTTCTCGGTGGAAGGTATTGGCCCATGGAACATGGCCGATGGCTCGTGGCTGAAAGACCGCAATGCACAGGGTACTGCTAACATGAATTCCAATAAGCTCATCCGCAACCGGCTGCTCGCAATATTCAGCCGTGTAAATTACTCGTTTGACGACCGCTATATGTTCTCTGCCAGCTATCGCCGCGAAGGCTCCTCGAAATTCAACCCCGAAAACCGCTGGGGGAACTTTTGGGCTGTATCGGGCGGATGGCGCATCTCCGGCGAAAGTTTTATGCAGGACTTTGAATGGCTTTCCGACCTGAAACTCAGGGTTGGTTATGGTGTAACAGGGAACAATGATTTCGGTAGCGGACAATCTACGCGCATGTATGCTGCCGACAGCCCCTGGATTTTCCCTACCGGCGAATGGTCCAGCGCCTACGGACAGTCGCGCAACATCAATCTTGGCCTGAAATGGGAAGAGAAAGGCGAGTTGAACGTCGGCCTCGACTTTAGCCTGTTCAACAACCGTGTTTGGGGTAAATTCGATGTGTACCAGCGTAAAGTAAAAGACTTGCTTTATAGCGTTGCGGCGCCGGTACCACCTATGGTTCAATCCACAATAATGAGAAATATCGGTACGCTCACCAACAATGGCTGGGAATTGGAAATTGGCGGCAACGTGGTGCAACAGCGCGACATGACTTACTCCAGCACAATACGTGTATCGCACAACAGTTCCAAAATCGGCAACCTTGGGGAACAAGGCAGCAATATGACCCGTGATGAAGTGTATTTCCCCTCACCCGGCGCCCCCGGTTACGGTGTGCGTCTTAAAGATGGCAGTGAAATCGGACAGTTCTGGGTGTACAAATACGCCGGCGTAGATAACAACGGCCAATGGCTTATTTATGACAAAGACAACAACGTTGTTCCTTACGTGGGCAATAATAGAGTAGAAAACAAGCAATGGGTGGGCAACGCTATTCCCAAGGTGATCCTCTCATGGGATCACAACTTCCGCTACAAGAACTTAGACGTAGGTCTTAACCTGCGCAGCTGGCTGGGACACGATGTGTTAAGCCAGGTAGAAATGTACTATGGACTGCAAAGTAGCGGCGGATGGAATGTACTGCCATCGGCCTTTGGGAAAAATAAAGACATCAAAGCCGGAAAAATTCTCACTTATGTGGGCTATACGCTACAAACCAAACAATGGCTGCGCTACCTCAACAGCGCCCGTGTGTACCTGACCGTACGCGACCCGCTGGTGATTACCGGCTATGACGGGTTAAGCCCTGAAGTAAACATCAACGGACTGGCCCCCGGTTTTGAACTGATCGCCGACGCGGCTTCGATGTATCCCCAAACCTGCCGTTTCACCATCGGCGTAGAATTAAATTTCTAAAAAAACATCCGTATGAAAATAATAGCAAATAAATATTTCAAAATATGCGCCCTGAGTGCAGTCATGCTGACTGCCGTTACGGGTTGCGACCTCAACGAGGAGTTTTACTCCGAAGCAACGCCCAGCACTTTCTTTTCTTCACCCGAAAGTGTCTACTCTATTCTTGCACGCCCTTTCTCGCATTGGGAATGGTATATCAGCTATTCCCCATCTGCTGACGGAGGTTCCCAAAACTTCCTGTACTCGGAATGTGTAACCGATGTCTTTTGCGTTCCCTACCGCGATGCCGCTGACTGGTTGGACGGAGGCAATTTTGTTGAGTTACACCATCACGAGTGGTCTGCCGAAAGTACCCGCATCAGAACTGCTTACACAGCTCCAATGGAGGGTATTGCCCGCTGTCTGGCTGCTATCGAAGACCTTTCGGCTGTTGATTACCCCAGCATCAATCTTACGGAAGCTGATAAAGCCGACCACATTGCCCAGCTTAAGGCCCTGACCGCATATTTCTATCAGGAAGCGCTCAACCGTTTCGGCGGCCTGCCCATCTACACCTCCAGTCAGGATAAACCCAAAGCCCGCAACACTGACAAGGAACTCTTCGACCATATTGAAGCCCTGTTGCTGGAAGGGATATCAGGAGCAACCCCCACACTGAGAAAGAAAACGGCCGGTCAGGAAAGCAATGGATACATTACCCAGGGAGCAGCTGCGGCAATCCTCGCCCGTCTCTATTTCAATGCCGAACAATACATCGGTGAAAGCCGCTACGCACAGTGCAGCACATTGTGCGAGCAAATTATTGCCGGCGACTACGGCCCTTATGCTTTGGAAACAGATTGGATGGCCCCTTTTGGGTTTAGTAACAGGAGTTCTAACGAGCTGATTTGGGCAACACCCCAGAACTCCTCTTTAAGGAATTCCGGCACCAGTAACATGACATACCATTTTTACCCTCCACACATGGGATATTTCGGCATGTCCCGTAACCCCTGGAATGGCATGTCACTCCAGCCGTCGCGTAACCCTGAAACGGAAGCTATTTATACCCAGTGGAACCTTGGCACTCCCTTTGAAAAATTTGACGATGGCGACTTGCGCAAACAGCCCTTTGGCTACAAAGGCAACGACGAGTATCAGGGCATGTTCATGATGGGCGAACTTACCAGTCCTACCAATCCCGAATGGAAATCGGTCATCACGGTAAAAGCGAAAGGTAACCAAACAGCGAGTACAACAACTACAAAACTGGTGGATTATGTGTCGTGGAAACATCAGAATGATTATACCTCAGATATGATGCATGCCGAAGCAAATTCATGCTACCGTTTAGTGAAATATCCGTTGAAACCCGACACAGAAGCGTCAACACGCTATGAAGCTTATTTGCCCGTGATTCGTTTAGCTGAAATCCACTACATGCTGGCCGAATGTAAGATGAGGGCAGGCGACAAACAAGGCGCAGCCGACATTATCAACAACATCCGCAAACGCAACTTCCCGGGCGAAGTAGACCCTAATCCCGTGACTGCCGTTAATCTCGACGATAACGGATACCGCATGTTGGACGAATGGCTCGTTGAATTCATCGGCGAAGGTACAGGCCGCCGCCGTACCGACCTCATCCGTTTTGACAAGTTCGTAACGGAAAACTGGTGGGATCACACCGCTTCGAATAACAGGAACTTGCACCGTTTCCCGCTTCCCACCAACGCGCTGACGGGTAACCCCCTGCTCGTGCAGAACCCCGGTTATTAATCGGTGGGTTGTACCAAACATTCCCCACAGTGAAGGGGAAGCTACTGAAGGCTTTTCATAGAAAAGTAAATAAATGTAAGGAAGAGGGTGTGTCTTTTTAGGCACACCCTTTGTTTTTTCATATATTGTCTTTTACACTTGTCACCCTTTTTAGGAACAATACTTTGTATATTTTTTAGCCGAAATTATACACTTTTTTAGCAACTATGTGAATTTCTCATTAAAGTAATGTGAAATTTATTTAAAAACATTTACCTTCGCATTCCAAGTTGATGCAAATATGAACAAAAAAAATACGTTTTTCACCAAGTTCTCTCTTACGAAAAATGGCTGTTGCATGACCATTAGTCACGCAACTATTTGTTTGTCAGCTATTACCCCCCCCCCCCCCCCACCCCCACGAAATAAGCTAAGCCGCCCATTACATTTTAATTACCGCCACTGCCACCGGCCTGTTGCCCCGCAATATGCCACGGGCTTTGCCATGCCCATTGCCGAACAACATCCAAAAAATCATAAACCTTTTTTTTATTAACTAAACTTTATTCTATGAAAAGAATCTTGTTTCTTACAATGGCTGTATGGCTGCTATGTAGCGGTACGGCATGGGCACAGGACAAAATGGCTGTGCAGGTAAGCGTTACCGACGTGAACGGCGAACCGCTCCCCGGCGCCAGCGTGCTGGAAGTGGGCACCCGGAACACCGCCACTGCCGATGCGAACGGCCAATGTGTAATTAATGTACCCACGAATGCCACCCTCGAAGTGTCGTTTATGGGCTATGCCTCTAAACAGGTTACTGCCACAAGGGCGGCTATTGATGTGCAACTGGAAGAAGACGGCGTGCTGCTGAGCGAAGTGGTGATGGTAGGTTACGGTACCCAAAAGAAGGTGAACCTTACCGGCGCAAAACCGTCCTATCATTTCTACGGCAAATGCCTTGCAGGGCACCATAGCCGGTGTGCAAATTACCCCCGGCAGCGGTGCGCCCAATACAGATTTGGCGATTAATGTGCGTGGTACTACCTCTGTGAACGGCGGCAGTCCGTTGGTATTGATAGATGGTATAGAAAGCAACCTCCGCCTGTTGAACCCTGCCGATATTGAAAGCGTGAGCGTGCTCAAGGATGCCGCCGCCGCTGCTGTATACGGGGTACGCGGTGCCTTTGGCGTGGTGCTCATTACCACCAAGCGGGGACAGGAAGGCAAGCTGACGGTAAACTATTCGGGCAATGTGGGCTGGGGAAAGGCCACCTATGCGCCGGAGTTTGTAGACAACTCCTATGACCATGCACTTTTTGTAAACCAGTCTTTGGCAAATAATAACGCTGCACCCTTATATGATGCCCAGCGGATGGCTGCCATCAAGGCTAAATATGAAAACCCCACCCTGCCGGACTATATTTTCATTGGCAAGCAGTATTTCCAAGTGGGATATTATGATGCAATGGAAGAACTGGTGAAGAAATCTACCTTCCGGCAAACACACAATGTGAATGTGTCGGGAGGCACCGGTAAAACCACATTCTATGCTTCTATGTCGTACTATAATCAGGAAGGCTTTGTTAAAATCAAGCCGCCTGTATACGACCGCTACAATGCCCGTTTAACGGTAGATAATAATAGCTATGACTGGATGAAGTTAGGCTTCACAGTAGCCTATAACAACTCCAATTACAACTACCCCACTACCTATAAAGACGAGTTTTGGCGATCTATTTTATTTAGCAGCCCGCTCAACGGCGGACAGTGGCTGGGTGACGAAAACTATCCGGAATACGACCAGTTTATCGGTCATTATTTCCAGGACCAAAACCAGGTGCCCCTCTTACGCTATGGCGGGCGCAACGTACAAGATAACCACGAAATTATACTCTCGCCCTCTATAAATATCACCCCGCTGAAAGGATGGAACATCCATGTGGACTACAATTATCGCCGTGCTTTTAATAAGGACACTGAGGACCGCAAGCGGATTGATAAGTTAATTAACAATACCAATACCGGTATCATTGCCTATCCAAATGCCGGCAATGTCAATGACCGTTATACAATTAACCAGAGTCAGACCTATTATTATTCATTTAACGCCTACACCGATTATACGCTCAGTCTTGACAAGCATAATATCAAGGCCATGGCGGGCTTTAACCAGGAGCTTACGCGCTATGGCTACCAATCGGCATGGCGTGAATTTATGATTTATCCCGATTTGCCCACGCTTAGTTTGGCCACGGGAGTTCCGAGCGTAGGAGAAAACGGCTATGAGCTGGCGCTGCGCGGCGCTTTCGGCCGTATCAACTACGATTACGACAACCGTTACCTGCTGGAAATTGTAGGCCGCTACGACGGCACCTCGCGTTTTCCCAAGGACCACCGCTTTGTGTTCCTGCCCTCGTTTTCGGCGGGCTGGCGACTGAGCGAAGAGCACTTTATGGAATTTGCCAAGCCCCTGTTTAACAACATTAAGTTGCGCGCCAGTTACGGCAGTTTGGGTAATCAAATGTTGACGGCTACAGGTTTGAACGTTTCCGGCAACATGCAATATTATCCCTATATCTCTGCATTGAGTGGGGGTACTTCTACACAGTGGCTGTTTGGTAATGACAACACGCAGAAAACCATGAATCCTCCTACAACCTTACCTATTGCTTCATTGACTTGGGAAAAAGTAACTACCGCTAACCTGGGCCTCGACCTGGCCATGTTCAATTCCCGTTTAGAAACGGAATTCAACCTTTATTCCCGCACTACCTCCGATATGCTGATGGCCCAAGACCTGCCTGCCGTGCTGGGCGCTACGGCACCCAGGATGAATTCCGGCGAACTGGTGACCCGCGGCTGGGAATTGTCCGTGAAATGGCGCGACCGCATAGGCGATGACCTGAGCTATAGTTTGGGCCTTAATCTCTTTGATTCGCAGGCTGAAATTACCAAATGGGACGGGCCTGCCAATGCTACGGTTACCAGTAATTATGTGGGCAAGAAAATTGGCGAGATATGGGGCTACGAAACCGAAGGATTCATTACGGCCGACCATTTTGTGGATGGCAATGTCAACAATCCGCTCAAAGTTCCTCAATCCAACATAGCCTCCAGTTGGAAACCCGGAGATATTAAATATGTAGACCGTGACGGGGATGGTAAGATCAGCACCGGCGATAACACGCTGGAAGATCCGGGCGACCGTTTCATCATAGGCAATACGACACCGCGCTACCAGTATGGGATTACCGGCGAGGTGCAGTGGAAAGGCATTTCCTTGAGTTTCTTCCTGCAAGGGGTGGGCAAAAGGGATTTCTGGAATGGTACGGAAGAATTTTTCCCTATGGGCACGCAGTATTACAATACGCAGAAACATTGGGTAACCGACAGCTGGACCCCTGAAAACACGGATGCCTATTTCCCCCTGACCCGTCCACGCAGCAGTCAGAACAAGCAAACACAGACAAAGTATTTGCAGAACGGCGCTTACCTGCGTTTGAAGAATGTGACCCTTGCCTATGACCTGCCTGCTAAGCTGCTCTCCAAAGTATTTTTGAGCAGGGCGCAGATCTATGTGAGCGGTGAGAACCTGGCAGAGATTTCGCACCTTGTAGGCCCTTATGACCCGGAATCAGTTTATGGTGGCAATTCACTTGGTACGGGCAGCTTCACTTATCCCTTTGAACGGGTATTTACGGTGGGACTTAACTTAACTTTTTAAATGATTGACAATGAAAAAGAGTATATTATATACAACAATGAAATCGGCCCATGTAGGGCTGGTCGCGGCGTTGATGCTGATGGGTACCGTAGCCTGCAACGACGATTTTATGGACCGCGTACCGGTGAGCGACCTTAACAATGCAAGTTACTGGAACTCAGAAAACGACCTTAAAGTATATAACAACGGCATATACAATGCAATAGTCACAGCCAGATTTTTTGCAGGCAATGAGCATAGTGCTTCAGGGTCGAAATATCTGAGCTTTATGGCTATGGAAGCGGTATCGGACAATTTTGCCAGTACCGACGCAAACCTGCAGGTGTGGGCGAATATTGCTGCCGGACTACATCAGATACCGGCTGGCGCTGCCACCACCACCGGCGTGAGCTGGAATTGGGGATTGCTGTACCGCATCAATTTCTTCCTCGACAACTATGAAAAGGCTACGGCCGTACCGGAAGCCACCCGCAATATATATGCAGGCGAAGCGCTGTTCTGGAGGGCCTGGTTCTATTTCGACAAGGTACAGGAGTACGGCGATGTGCCGCTTATTTTGAAAGCGCTTAACGAAAAATCACCGGAATTGTATGCCGCGCAAAATCCACGTACCCAAGTGGTGGATGCCGTGTTGGCCGATATCGACAATGCCATTCGCTACCTGCCGGAGGCCTGGCCGGCATCCAGCCCCGACCGTGTGAACAAATACACCGCCTTGACACTCAAAGCACGCATTTGCCTCTATGAGGGCACTTTCCGCAAATACCACGGCATAGCCGATTACCAGCGTTTCCTTGAGGGCGCTGCCGATGCTGCCGACAAGGTGATGCAATCGAATAAATATGAAGTGTATAACACCGGCAATCCGGGAACGGACTACCGGAAACTCTTCACTACCCTTGATCTGCACGGCAACAAGGAGGTTATTTTGGCTAAATACTATCACGACGGAATGTTCCGGCACGGTATAAAAGCGAACCTCGTGACTACCGGTTTTATGATTGGTGTTACCAAAGATTTGGTAGACGACTACCTGTGTAAGGAAATAGACGGCACAGCCAAGCCTATAGCCCTGAGCGCAGTGTATGATGATACGGCCATTGAAAATGCGTTCGACAACCGCGACCCCCGCTTGTCGCAAACTGTGCTCGACCCGCGTGATGAGATGGCAATTTTCGGATCCGTTACTGCCGAAGGTTATCCGCGCTTGAGTTATATGTCGGGAAACGCCTTGGTGTCGCTCACAGGCTACAATTACATCAAGAACTATAACAAGGATGACTATACCGGGACAACGGCTGAAGTTACCGACTTTCCTATTCTGCGCTATGCCGAGGTGTTATTGACCTATGCTGAAGCCAAAGCCGAGCTGGGAACCATTACGCAAACCGACCTCGACAAGAGCATTAACCTGCTTCGCGACCGGGTGAACATGCCTCACCTTGACCTGACTCCGCCAATGGATCCTAAATATGCTTCGGAGGGCATTTCTGCGCTGCTGGTGGAAATTCGCCGTGAGCGCCGCGTGGAACTCTCCTTTGAGAACAGCCGCTACCACGACCTGATGCGCTGGAAAAAAGGCGCCTATTTGGCCAAGCCTGTGCTGGGCATGCGCTTGGAGGATGCCGACGTTGGCCCGGGCGGCCGCTACGATGCCTCCGGCACAACACCCCCCGCACGTGTTGAGGTAGCCGGCAAAAAGTACATTGATGCTTATGCCGGCACCCAGTTTGCCCCTGCCAATCGTGTGTTCGATGAAAATAAACACTACCTGTATCCCGTACCCACCAACGTGCGCGCCGGGAACCCCAATCTGAGCCAAACACCCGGCTGGTAAGCTTAAGGTGATAATATATTGGTTTATTTAAATTGGTGGTAAGCCCGGCGCAATGCCGGGCTTATTTTTTATTTAATAGCCATTTCGTGGCGTTGCACTGCACAATGCCATTGTAGGTGGGCTCTTCGGGGTCAAGGCAGATAACAGTTTTCGGGTGGTGGTTTTTCAATTTCATAAATGCCGAAAGCTCCCTGTCGCGTGTGCTTTCTTCGCGCATGGTGAGGCAGACCTGGTAATAATGTGTGTAACCATTGATATCTTTCGCTACAAAATCAATTTCATGGGCTGCATTTTTACCAATCCAAACACTGTTTCTACGTCGCAAAAGCTCAAAATAAACTACATTTTCGAGAATATGTCCCATGTCTGAAAAATTTTCCCTGCCCAAAAGCACATTACGAAAACCTGTGTCCACTATATATTCCTTGCCTTGCGTTTTCAGGATTTTCTTTCCTTTTAAATCAAAACGATTGGCGTGATAAAAAATATAACTCTTATTCAATATTGAAAGATAGCGATGCACCGTTTTGTCTTCAATATTGTCTTTAGTGTGAATAAAATAATTGGCCATACTATGCGCCGAAACCGGACTTCCCACGGAATCGGACAGGAAACGCACTAAATTTTCAAACGCCACATCGTTATAAATATCATTTCGCGTCTTTATATCCTTTTCTAAAATAGTGGCATAAAGTCCTTTGAGATAATTTTCGTAAGCAGCATAACTAACATTGAGCAACTCCAAGGCCTGCGGAAAACCGCCTGTTTGCAGATAATTGATCAAATCATTGTCGGTTGGTGTTTCAATTTTCCGACAGGCTATGTATTCCGAAAACGAAAAAGGATACATTTCTATTGTAACCGCCCGGCCGGTAAGAATGGTGGCTAATTCGCCAGAAAGCAAATACGCATTGCTGCCGGTCACATATACGTCCACGTTTTTCAATATATGCAATCCGTCCAATAAACGTTCAAAATTATCAAGCAGCTGAATTTCGTCAAGGAAAATATAATTCATTCCTTTGTCCGAAAGTGCGCTTTTTATATGAAAATAAAAAACGCGCCAATGTTCAAAGGCTGCATTTTCCGGTTCTTCGAGGTTATAATGCTGAATATTGGCCTCCGGCACGCCCTCCGATAGCAATTCACTCCTAAATTGCGCTAACAACGTGGATTTTCCACAGCGACGCACACCTGTTACTACTTTAATTAGCTGAATATCTTTAAATTCTCTCAACTGCAGTAAATATGTTTCTCTTTTTATCATGGACAACATTTCCGAAAACTTTTAGTTTTTGAATACTTTTCGGAAATGCAAAATTACGAAAAGTTTTCATTTTTACCAAGTTTTCGGAAATTAAACCGCTAATTCCAATAAAATTTACTATCTTGCAGTGAAATTAAGCAGAACCAAATTTGTAATTAACTATGTGCTACGTCAATTACAGCACCTTCGGCAAACACTGTCGGGGATGTTTGTTGTTGTGGATTTTGTTTTTTTGAAAAAAATAGTTACCTTTGTAATGATGAATCTGAAAGTCCACCATAAAAACAATAAAAATGGTATATATAACCATAGGCTTGTTCTATTAAATGAAACCTATTTTTGACTCCACAATACATGCCATTCTCAATGGCAAATTAAATGCGCTTGAAGAACAATTTAATGCTGATGTAATATTTTTTTATGGGTCTATAGGAAATTCCTTAGAAAAACCTTTTAGAGATTTTATAGAGGAGTTAAAAACTGATAAGATACAGCATAGTACGCTTTGTATTATCCTCAATACACCCGGAGGAAGTGTTGAAACAGTCGAAAAATTAGTAAAAATCACCAGACATCATTACAAAGAAGTTTATTTCATAGTCCCTGATGCTGCTTATTCTGCCGGAACTATTTTTTGTATGTCCGGAGACAAAATTTTCATGGATTACTCATCCTCACTTGGCCCGATAGACCCACAAGTATTTAATGGCAAAAACTGGGTGCCGGCATTAGGATATTTGGATAAAGTAGAAGAAATGATTAAAAAATCTGCGGCAGGCACATTAACTCAAGCGGAATTAATAATGCTTCGAGAACAAGACCTGGCTTTGCTAAGGCGATTTGAACAGGCCAGAGAACTCACAACTGCACTGTTAAAAGAATGGTTAGTCAAATATAAATTTAAAAATTGGAATACGCATAGCAGCGAAACGCCTGTTACGGATGACGAGAAGAAGCAAAGAGCTGAAAAAATTGCAAAAGATTTAAGTGATAATAAACTTTGGCACTCTCACGGAAGATCTATCGGCATTGACGCCCTAACACAAATATTAAAACTTAAAATCGAAGATTATTCCAACAATGCTAACTTAAAACTTTTGATTCGGGAATACAATGATTTAATCTGCCAATATATTATACGAAGCGGTTCCGAAACATTTTTACATTCACGTAAATTCATTTAGATATGAAAAATATAGAAAAAAAAGTTGCCGAAGTCATTCAGAAAGAAGAACAAAAATTCGATAAAGAATTAAAGAAAATAGATCTTTTATCTAAAGATATTGACAAGTTAGACATTACAAAAAAATCAACCTACACATTACCTCCTGTTGATACAATCGGTAAAACATATTACAATACTTTAAATTGTAATAATGTGTAATAACTTTAACAAATTTGTAACGGAAAAATGAAAAAAAACCTGCTATTCGGGCTGCTGCTATTGCTGCCTTTATTAAGCACTACCGCCACGGCCAATCCCATTACCGGCATGCTGGAACGCATTGACAAAGGCGCTTCCAAAAAATTCGAGATCGTGCTCGCCAACACAAATGACGGCACCGATTATTTTGAACTCGACCAGCACAAGGATAAAATAGTGGTGCGCGGCAACAATTATGTAAGCATCGCCACAGGGATCAACTGGTACCTGAAATACTACGCCGGCATACATCTTTCATGGAACGGCATGACCGCCAAATTGCCGAAAAAGTTGCCCGCCGT
>QMCE01001342.1_pt1 | contig 13470 bp, 8 predicted proteins | sample 1821851 | NCBI WGS metagenome assembly QMCE01 (sample SAMN09453174, study PRJNA476694) | Termite gut metagenome, whole genome shotgun sequencing project. | isolation source: worker | host: Odontotermes sp. | place: South Africa:Pretoria | collected 2016-01-28 | reverse complement strand
GGGATATTGCCTGGCACTATTTTACAACGAAAAAGAGCGCACGGATATTTTAGAGGTTGTTTGAATTTTGCGGCCGGAATCAAAAATAGCTCCGGCCGCAAAATCCAAGTAACATCTTATACGGCCCCTCTGCCTTTGGGTGTCAGCCCGAACTTGCGTTTGAGAGTACAGAAGTATTGCGGCGTTACGCCGATATACGATGCGACGATCTTCGCCTGAACTTTTTCAATTATCTCCGGACGGTTCTTCATCAGCGACTCGAAACGCTCTTTCGCATTTCCGTTCACCACCGACAGTTTCATCTCATAGTACCACAGTTGACCCATGGACATCCACAATATCCACTGCGCAAAATCGCCCGACTCCTGAATAAGTCCGAGAAATTTATCGCGCGATATTTTCAGCGCGACCGATTCGCAACACGCCTCCAACTGGAAAAAAGAGGGCTTGCGCATATAGAACGAGTAATAGGAGATCATAACCGTTCCGGGCAATGCAAAGGCGAACGTCCGCTCCTGCAATCCGTCGAAATAGATCAATCTCATTATACCGCTTTTAAGGACGTACAAATTATTTTCGAATTTGCCGTATGGGATCAGGGCTTCGCCCTCCTTTAGTGTCTGGCCTTCGGACAACAACCCGATAAACTTGTCCATAGTCTCATCCTTCATCTTGTAGGAGCACTCGGCAAATAGCTGTTTTCTAAGCGTTTCCATATACTATTCCTTAAGCGTATATGCAAATATATAAAAATAGCATAACAAAGTCATTCTCTTAATTAACCTGAGTTCGGTATAAGCGCAGTTTATTCCGGACTCAGACCTGTTCTGGAGCGGCCGTAGGCTGCGACTACTCCCTCCCCTACGGTTAAGGGAGGGCTGGGGATGGGTGATCGAACACGTTGGCGGCTTTTAAAAGCCGCCAACGTGGGTTCGGAATAAGAAAAACTATTAGCAATAGCCTGTAAAACAAGAAAATATATGGCTTTTATTATCCCGAATTTACGTTAATGAAAAGCGGAGCCGACCATAGGTCGGCTCCGCCTGCAAGACTCCGGCATATCCGGATCCGTGTAATATTACCTGATATAGGTTACCATGCCGTTATCGCCTGTTATACCGCCGGGATTGGATGCAAGGGGCGTATTGGTGATATCCATGGTTATGGCAGTGGTCTGAACGCTACCGCCGAGGGTCATCGAGTTGAGATTCACGCAATCCTTGAAGCTGATAGTCGGAATGGTAAGGTGTTCCGAAGCATCGCCGTATCCGAGATAGCTCGTCACCCGTGTGATCTGAGTCAGCCCTTCCGCTATCAATGTTTTCAGATTGGGCGACATATAGGTGCGTGCGAATGTGGCTGCGAACTGCATTGTGGAACCGTTGATCATGTTTGTTCCGGCCGAACCTGCACACTCCACCCTGGTCAAAGCAGTACATCCGCTGATATTCAAAGTTTCGAGGTTTGCATTATTTACGATGGAAAGCGTCTTAAGATTCTTCAATCCGCTGGCATTCAAAGATCTTACCGGTGAGGTCTGGAACATCGCCGGCCTGCTGGTAAACGTTTCCAGACTGGCCAGATGAGTTATGTCGAGATTTACGATACCCGTTCCGGTTAAATTCAAGGTCTTAAGGTTGGTAAAGGCCTCCAAGCCTGCGATAGAAGCTATTACCGACGCCTTGGTGCTCAGGTTGAGATCCTGAAGATCAGGATTTGTGATGTTCACCGTGCCGTTGCCGTCATTCAAGTCTTCGATAGCGTTTATACCCACGAGATATGCCCTCAATTCGGCATCCGGGATAATTGCCTGAACCGCAGCCTGCGGAGCATTAATGGTTATTGTCGGTAGTTTATAGATTACGCCGTTCTCAAACACCATCCTGCCCGTCTTTGTCTTCGCAATGGCCGAACCGTCCTCGGTCTCGAAACTGAATTCATATCCTCCGTAGAGTCCTCCGCCCGAACCCGCCGGCTTGGGAACTCCTATGTAAAGAATGGTCTCGTTGGTATTGTCGATAACGACGCCTTCGCCGCAGTCCAAAGTGAGGGATTTGGATGCCGATGCATCCCATGTTACACTGTGGTTGCCCATAGTCTGCGGATTAACTCCAGTCTGGCCGCCAACACCGTTGATCCTTACTTTGCCGGAAAGGTATTCCCCGGTAGCGGTACCACTGACCGAAACCACCACTCTTTTTACCGTGATAGCTTCCGTGAATTCGGGTTTGAGCTTCACGCTAAGCCTCAACATGGCGTACATCGGATGGAAGTTAAGCGTTCCGTCGCTGATGGGGCCCCTGGCGATCATGGGAATGCCCTTGACTCCGGGAATGCCGTTGTCGTTGGTATAGTACTGTACGGCCGGAAGGGTCGTGTTCACGTATGAGTCGGCCACCAATTCCTCGAGACCGGGGTGTGTGGCTCCGGGAGCGTAGGGATACACGGCCACATAGTGCGAAGGCTGCTGCGAGAAAGGTGCACCCGGGTCCACATCACGGAGTTCGCCGGTGAAGCTTGCGGTCTTGGCCGGGAAAGAACCGGCCGATACGGTGAATTCAATATTGGTGTCGATGGCATGGTCGCCATTGCCGCCGCGACGGAAGAGGCTTATCTTATCGCCTTCGTGCCAATGCATACCAAGGCCTTCGACCAGACCGCCGCGCGTATCTTCCCCGACGTTTTCCGAAACCACATCGCCGGCAACGGCGTCCAGAGTGACTGTTCTTTTTGTCTCAACGAACGGAACGTCGTCTTTGGCGCAACCCGCAAGGGTCAGAGCCCCTGCCGTTAAAAATATGTAAAATGCCTTTTTCATAGTTTTGATTTTTAGAGTAGTGTGTTTATTGCCAAAATGAGGGATCGCCGCTCATGTCCGACTCCGAATACTCGGAAATGCCGGAGCCACTGATAGGATTGCCGCCGGATTGGGCTATGCCGTTTTCAAGGGCAAATTCATACTCCCCTATTGCGGGAGCAAGGTAGGTTTTGATCTCAGTTTTCATAAATTCGGGTATTAAATAGTTTTTGACATATGTTTGATAGAAATTTGTTCACCACGTAAAGGCCTATTTCCAGCCGGCCGGTATCGCGCCGTAATCCGAAAGCTTTGTGGCTCCCTGAAAGCACTGCACCGATGACATCGTAAATGCAAATCCATTGGATGCGTTCCGCTCATACAAATGCACCTTCTGTCCGCTCACCATGGTATAGGGCGACTCTCCCGTGAGAGAAGAGCAGTTCTGAAATGCTATGAGATAGGTGTTCAACTTTTTGTTGTTGTCGAATATATCCGTCGGAACGGTAGAGAGAACGGTATCTCCGGCAAACAACCCCGTGATGTTCGTCAGGTTCGTAAGCGGAGAGAATACTCCGGAGGGAACGCTTTGCAGCGATGTACAGTCACGGAACAGGTTCTGAACGGAAGTTATCTTGGATGAGTTCAGGAACATATCGGCAGGGATATTCTTAAGCGCGCTGCAACCCATGAACGACTCCATGACGGAAGTCAGCAACGTCTGGCCGGCAAACAACTGTGACGGTATCGTGACGAGCGACGTGCAGTTACGGAACACTCCGGTAGCCTGTGCCAGCCTGGGCATATTCGCAAAGAGGTCGGAGGGAATGGTCGTAAGTTTCCCGCAATTGTAGAACAGGTTCGACACGTTGGTTACCTGCGGCAGGTTGAAAAGATTCTCAGGGATCGTTTCGAGTTTCTGGCAAGCATAGAACATACTGGCGATATTGGTCGCTGAAGTCATATTTCCGAACAATCCGGCAGGTATCACCGTAAGATCGACGCACTCGTAGAACATCCAACTCGCGTCGGTAACGGCCGTGTTGTAGTTGAACAGACCGGCGGGAATACTCTGTATGCCGCTCCATGCAAAGATCGAATAAAAGTCCTTCACCTTCGTGTTGTACCTGAAAAGATCTTCCGGCACGGTTCTAAGGGCTGTGCAGCGCGAGAAGAGAAGACGGAAGTTCTCGACTTCGGTATTCTCCCTGAAGAGGTTCGCCGGTACAGATGCGATGCCGGTATTGGAGAAACAATACGCAAAGGTCGTGACCATCCCGTTGTTGGCGAAAAGGTTTTCCGGCACGGTGATGATTCCCGTGTGCCTCAGCGCTTCGGTAAAATCGGTCACGAGAGTATTGCCGGCAAACACTCCTTCGGGGATCGACGTGAGATTGTTCTGGCCGAAAAACACCCTTTCGAATGTGGTCACCTTGGGACAGTTGGCGAACAACCCTTCGGGAATCTCGGTAATGGTACCTTCCAATGCAAACTGGTCGGTTTCGAAAGTTCCTATGAAACTCTGGGCATCGGTCGCATATTTGAAGAGGTCGGCAGGAATGGATTCGAGGCCGGTATATGAAAACGCCCTGTCGAACGTGATCGTGTTTCTAAACGCACCCTGTGTATCTCCCGGTATCGAAGTCAGATTCACACACTCCTGAAAAGCCTGCCCCATCCATTCCGTACGTAGATTTCCCCACTGCACCACCTCGGTAATATAGTTGCGCGTAATCCCCATAATGGATGAATTGAATCTCGACACCTCGCCAGCAACGGTAACTTCGTAAGTACCGGCCTTGGCGTAAACGTGTTTTGCAGTATTGTTATCCAACCTGAAATCGCCGTTATATGTATCCGACGTACCGTCTCCCCAACTTACCGTGGCCTTCACCACATCGTATATGGGTAGCACCGCCATTGTGTCGTCGGCCGGGATATTGAGTATCAGCTTCATTGCATTGGGATTGTTGCCTGATTGTTTGATATTGAGCACTGCCGATCTGAGATCTTCGCCCGACCCTGTCGATACGACTATGGTCGTCGTGCGCTCGTCGGTGAGGGTATTGGCGTCGGCAACGACGGTGATTACGTTGCCATCCGTAGTCGTGCTTACCCAGTTCCCGGCAGGATCGCCTACATGGTAATCGCCACTTGCCGTAACTTCGACGGTCTGAGAACCTCCGCCGGCACCGAAGAACAGATTCTCGGTCGAAAGAGATATTTCCCCTTTGGCCTGTTGCGTCACACGGATCGTTTCGGAGCGTTGTTCGTCGCCCTTAGTAGCCGTAACGGTAACCTCGACGCTTCTTCCCGCACCTTCGTTCTCAACGGCGGTGAGGGACAGTACATCACCCGACACTGCGGCTGTGAGCCAATCGCTCTCGAATGAATGCGTCCAACTGTCGGCATTTGTCGTTATGATCACCTCCTCCGTACCTCCCGATGAAGATATGATAACTTCAGAGGGATCGAACCCGATAGCAATGTCGTCGCTTACGCTTTTCTTATCCTGCGAAACACGCAGTGTCGCCGTGGCTGCTCCGGCGCCTTCACCCGCGGTGATCGTGACCGTGGCGCTCAGTTTATCGTCCGAATCGTTGATCGTCGCACTAAGGACTATCCTGTCGGCTTTTTCCTGAACGGTAAGCCACTCCGTACCGGTATTTTCGACTCTGAACGAGGGCTGGTTGGTAACGATCAGTATCTCGGCCTGACCGCCGGAAAATTCAAACTCCACCTTGCCAGACCGCTCCCCCGAATCTATCGTTGCAAAGGGGCTTTCCGACGATATGGAGAGAGTTGCCTCCGTTTCCTCAGGCTCACTGCAGCCGGCCAACAGGACAACGGCTGCGAAAAAAAGACTAAAAAGGTTTTTCATTGTAGTTTGTTGAGTTTAATTCGATAAAAAACGAGACATTCTATCCTGATTTGAATGCAATGTTAACTCTAACAAACAAAAAACGAGTTAATATATTTAAACTCGTTCAAAAAATTCTTAAAATTATTTCGGTCACTTTCTCGACTTGAGCATGAACTGCCGTTTCAACGTACTCAAATATTGCGGTGTAATGCCTATATATGATGCGATTATCTTCGCCTGAACCTTTTCGATTATCTCCGGACGGTTCCTGACCAGCGATTCGAAACGCTCCTTCGCATCGCCGTTCAGTACGGTGCGCTTCTTTTCGTAGAACCAAAGTTGCGACATCGACATCCACATCATCCATTGTGCAAAATCATGCGATTGCCGTATAAGTTCCTCGAACTTGTCCTTTGTTATTTTCATGACGACCGAGTCGCAGCACGCCTCCATTTGGGAAAAAGAGGGTTCGCGCATATAAAAGGAATAATAGGAGATCACCACCGTGCCCGGCATTGCGAAAGCGTGGGTCGTCTCTTTCAGTCCGTCGAAATAGACCGATCTTATTATGCCGCTTCTGAGGACATAGACATTATTGTCGAACTTGCCGTAGGGGATTAGGGCTTCACCCGTCTTCAATTCCCGGCTCTCTGTCATCAGCCCGACGAACTTGTCCAAAGTCTCGTCGGCTATCCGGTATGTACACTCGCCAAGCAAATGTTTTTTCAGATCTTCCATGGTGCATTATCATAATATGTAAAGATAGTGAAAGCCGAGCGCAATTGTGCAAGCTTACCTGCAAAAGATTGCCGAGGCGCATCCTATCTCCCACAAAGATACGAAAACAGCACGACATTCGTCGTGCTGTTTTGATACGAAAGAGCAGAAACCTCTCTTTTTTATTGGCAGTCGCCGCCGCAGTCCTCGCAGCCGTCGCTACCGCAGCCGCAACTGCATCCGCCGCCGGGGTAATCGTCATCCGTAGCTTCGCGTACGCCGACCACTTCACCGGTAAAAATGAGCGTTTGGTCGGCCATCGGGTGGTTGAAGTCCATGGTGACGTTATCTTCGCCTATGGCTGTGATGCGCCCCAGAAGCTTCATACCGTCGGCGGTCATCATGGGTATCTCGTTGCCCACGGCCAGCAGACCCTCTTCGATGGCGCCGTCCACCATAAACGTAGCCTTGGGAAGTTCCACGATCATTCGCGGATCCGACACGCCGTAACCGTCTTCGGGAGTGAGCGTGAACTCGAACTTGTCGCCGGCTCCGAGACCCTCGATATTTTTTTCGAACGCAGGCAGCAACATACCGATCCCGAATACGAATCCGAGCGGGTTTTCGGCCGCAGCCATATCGGCCACCTCGCCGTTAACGGTCAGTGTGTAGCTGAGCGTCACAAATTTTTCATTTCCAATCTTCATCTTTTCTATTTTATTGATTCATTTTCAATTTTCCATTAACAGAAATCTTCGCAAGTGCATATAAGGTTGCGGTCGCCATACCCCGCATCGATCTTCGACACGTAGGGGAACATCTTCTTCTCCCTAATCCATTCGAGCGGGAAGGCCGCCTGCGCCCTCGTGTAGGGGTGGTTCCACTCGCCCGCCACTTCGCAGGCCGTATGGGGAGCATTGGCCACCACGTTATCGGCATTGCCGCCGATAGCCTCGCATTCGCGCTTTATGGCGACCATCGTTTCCATGAACCTGTCCATCTCCTCTTTAGACTCGCTCTCGGTAGGCTCTACCATAAGGGTGTCGTGAACGGGGAATGAGAGCGTAGGTGCGTGGAATCCGTAATCCATCAACCGGCGCGCCACGTCGGCCACCTCGACACCGTAGTCCTTGCGGAAGTTCTGGAGGTCGAGTATCATCTCGTGCCCCACCCTTCCGTTGGCGCCGCTATAAAACGTTCGGAACTCATCTTTTAGTGCCTGCGACATATAATTTGCGTTCACAATAGCCATTTCGGTCGAACGGCGCAGGCCGTCGGCACCGAGCATCTTGATATATCCGTAGGTTATCGGCAGGAGCATCGCATTGCCATAGGGCGATGCCGATACGGCCGTGATGCCGTCTGCGCCGCCTGTCTCCTCTACCACAGGATGCGAGGGCAGGAACGGAACCAGGTGTTCGGCCACGCAGATCGGGCCTACACCGGGGCCGCCGCCGCCGTGGGGCATGGCGAAAGTCTTGTGGAGGTTGAGGTGGGTGACATCGGCACCTATGTAGCCGGGGTTGGTGAGCCCCACCTGCGCGTTCATGTTTGCGCCATCCATGAATACCTGTCCGCCCGCGTCGTGAACGGCATCGACAAGGTCGCGTATCTCGGTCTCGAACACTCCGTGGGTCGAGGGATAGGTTATCATCGCACCGCAAAGCTCTCCGGCATATTCCTGTGCCTTGGCTTTGAAGTCGGCAACGTCTATATTGCCGTTGGCGTCCGAGGCTACGATGACTATCTTCATGCCGGCCATTGCCGCCGACGCGGGGTTTGTACCGTGCGCCGACGCGGGAATGAGCATCACATTGCGGTAGCCCTGCCCGCGGCTCTGGTGCCATGCGCGGATGACGAGCAATCCGGTATATTCGCCCGCCGCACCCGATTCGGCCTGAAGCGAGCAGCCCGCAAAGCCTGTTATGGCCGCAAGGTCTTTCTCCAGCCCGTCGATGAGTTCGAGGTAGCCTTGCACCTGCGAACGCGGAGCGAAGGGATGTATATTGGTAAATTCGGCCAGCGAAAGCGGCATCATTTCCACCGCAGCATTTAGCTTCATAGTGCATGAACCGAGCGATATCATGCTGTCGGTAAGCGATATATCCCTGCGCTCGAGCATCTTTATATACCTCATCATCTCTGTCTCGCTGTGGTACTTATTGAATACCGGAGCGGTAAGTATCGCGTCCTTGCGAAGCAGGTTGTCCTTAATGGCCGTCCGCTCCTCTATCTTCACGCTCTTGGGGGCGCGCTTGCCCGCCGCCTCGGCGAATATGGCGACTACGGCCTCGACTTCTTCTTTTGTTGTAACTTCGTCGAAGCTCATCCTCACGTGGCTCTCGTCGGGGTAGAAGAAGTTGATGCCCCTTTCGAGCGCCGACTGCTGCACGACGGCTGCCTCGGCCTCGACCTCGATAGTGTCGAAATAATCGGCCTCGGCCACCTTGTAACCCAACTCCTTCAGCGCACCCGCCACGGCCGCCGTATGTGTGTGAATATGGCTGGCTATCCTGTGCAGGCCGTCGGGGCCGTGATAGACGGCGTAAAAACCCGACATCGAAGCCACAAGTGCCGACGCAGTACATATATTGGAAGTCGCCTTCTCGCGTTTGATGTGCTGCTCGCGGGTCTGGAGTGCCATTCTCAGCGCCTTATTGCCGAGCCTGTCGACAGATACGCCGATTATGCGGCCGGGCATATTGCGTTTGTAAGCCTCTCTTGTGGTCATAAAACCGGCCGTCGGGCCGCCGAATCCCATCGGAAGTCCGAACCTCTGCGACGAACCGACTGCGATGTCGGCGCCCCACGAGGCGGGCGATTTGAGCATCACGAGGCTCATCAGGTCGCACACTGCAGTCACTTTTGCGCCCATAGCGTGGGCGGCGGCGGCGAAACCTTCGTAGTCCCTCACCTCTCCGCGAGCGGCGGGATACTGGAGCATCACTCCGAACTCCTTGCCGCTGAAGTTGTATGTATCGTAGCTGTCGCTGATTATCTCAATGCCGAACGGCTCCGCGCGCGTAAGCAGCACGTCGAGCGTTTGCGGGAAAATATTCTCATCGACGAAGAGCTGGTTGGCGCCGTTTGATACCTGTTCGCGTGAACGCAGCGAATACATCATCAGCATCGCCTCGGCGGCGGCCGTGGCGTCGTCCAGCAGCGAACAGTTGCCTATCTCCATGCCGGTCAGCGAAATGGTCATCGTCTGGAAGTTGAGCAGCGCCTCCAACCTGCCCTGCGATATCTCGGCCTGATAGGGAGTGTAGGAGGTGTACCACGACGGGTTTTCGAACACGTTGCGCATGATGACCGCCGGAACGGCCGCCGGATACCAGCCCATACCGATAAACGAACGGAACTGCCGGTTCTTGGCCGCAAGCTCGCGTATATGGGCTGCGAACTCGTATTCGGTCATCCCTTCCGGCGGAAGGGCGACCGGCTTCTTAAGGCGTATGGAGGCTGGAATAACCTGTGACATAAGCTCATCGACACTCGAAACGCCTATCACGTCGAGCATCTCTTTAAGTTCGGTTTCCGTGACGCCGATGTGGCGGTCTGCAAATCTTTCGAACGACATAGAGGAAATATTTTTAAAATTTATAATATACCTTAATTAAAAGCGACGCAAAGATACAATTGACAATTGATAATTGATAATTGACAATGAAAAAAATTCCTTCGCGCTTAAAAACATTAAAGTGCCAAATAAGATTTTCTTCATGTAGATAAATTACTATAAACTGTTTGGGTGAAAAAATATTGTCAATTATCAATTAATACTTAAAGCTGCTCCCGCCGATAAATTCCCGCAGGATGGAGGTAGGTGGTACCTCGCCGGGGGCGACGTCGATGAAATTGTCAATGAACTCCAGAAGCCTTTTGGCCTCACCGTATTCGGGTACGGTATCGGGTACGCAATGCAGGAGCGGCTCCACGTATCTCCGCAGCACGGGGATCTCGTAGAAGAGCGACGAGTTGAACATCACGTCGGCGTTCTCCTGATACGGGAAGATGTATTTGTCCTCGCCCGCCCTCACGCTCGGCCACCTCTTAAGGGTCGACACAGCGTCGGCGCCGCGTGCCTCATTGTCGCGTACTATGCGGCGTATGAGGCGGTTATCGGTTGTGGGAATACGGTTCACGTCGTCCATAGATATCGATGTGAAGGCAGATATGTAGACCTTGAACTTACGGGAATCGTCTATCTCCTCCGTCAGTTTAGGATTCAGACCGTGTATGCCTTCTACCACCAGAACGGAATTATCGTCGAGCCGGAGCGGTGTCTCGTGCCAATGCCGCTTGCCGGTGATAAAATCGTAGCGGGGAATGTCGACGCTCTCACCGTCGAAAAGCCTCTTGAGGTTGTTATTGAAAGTTTTAAGGTCGAGCGCGTCTATCGTCTCGTAGTCATAGTCGCCGTTCTCGTCGCGGGGGGTGCGCTCCCTGTCGACGAAATAATCGTCGAGCGATATCATCACAGGATCGAGCCCCAATATGCGAAGTTCTATGCCGAGCCTCTTGGCGAAAGTGGTCTTGCCGCTCGACGAGGGCCCCGATATGAGCACCAGCCTGGCGCCGCGCTCCCTATTGGCGTCGGCTATGTTGTCGGCTATTCTGGCTAACTTCTTCTCGTGGAAAGCCTCGGCTACCTTTATAAGATCGCTGGCGTCGCCGGCAAGTATCTTCATATTCAGCGACCCCATATTGGAAACACCCATGACGCTGACCCACTCCTTGTACTCCGTAAATATGTCGAACATCTTGTCCTGATGCACCATATCTTCGAGCACTGACGGATCGGTACGCTTGGGGACCGCTATATACATACCCCTGTAATAAGGCTTCAGGTCGTAGAGGTGGATATAGCCGGTCGAAGGAGCCAGAGCGCCATAGAAATAACCCACCATATCGGCCAGCCAATAGAGCGTGACATAAAGCCGTGGAAGCGAATCGAGCAGCGTCACCTTGTCCTGAAAGCCGAGTTTGCCGTATATTTCCCTGGCCTCCTCGCCGAGCACCTTGCGCCTTACTATTGCTATATTCTGGGCTATGAGGTCGTCCATGCGCGCCTTGATCCTATCGACATCGGCTTGCGTGACCTCCTCCACGCCCTCTATCTCGCAATAGAATCCCTTCGACACCGAATGCGGGATACGAAACCGCCTTCCAGGGAAAATATCGTGAACTGCCTTCCCGAGCGTCATAAAAAGGGTGCGCTGATAGACCCGTATCCCTTCGAAATGGGTTATGTCTATGAATTTTACCGTGACAGGCTCGAATATCTTGTAGTCGAGTTCCTTTATACTGTTGTTAACATAGGCGGCCAGATAAGGATATTTACCCGCCGAGGGAAGCATCTTGATGATGTTGCCGAGAGTGGTTCCCCACTCCACATTAAGTTTTCCGCACGTATTCTCGCAGATAATCTGCACAAGGTCATCCATAATTGTTTGATTTGTAACTTCGAGTTGTTATATTTGCAATCCGGAGCCATCGAAGAGGCCGTTCGGGTCGAATCACATCACAAAAATACAATAAAATATGAGAAACAAATTTCTGTCCGGATTAGTCGTAACTGCGGCGATCGTGCTGTCGGGCTGTGCCACGCACTCCGAAACATTCTTCATAATCTCCACCAACGACATTCACGGCGCGATAGAAAAAATACCCAACCTCGCCACTCTGACCGGCCAATACCGCTCACAGGACACCGCCAGCGTATTTCTCCTCGACGCCGGCGACCGCTGGACGGGTAATTCCTACGTGGATATGGCTTCCGAACCGGGGCGTCCGGTCATGGATCTTATGGGTCTGCTGGGTTACGACGCGGCCACTTTCGGCAACCACGAGTTCGACAAGGGGCTCGCCATCCTCGACGAGCGCACAAAGGAGGCTTCGTTTCCCGTAGTGCTCGCCAATATCGATACGGGTACCACACCGCTGTCGCAACCCGACCCGTATATCGTCCTGCACACCATGGGGGGCAGGACGATAGCCGTGCTGGGGTTGATCTACAACTTTGTAAACGGCCATCCCGACGGGCATGACGAGATCTTCGCAGGGACCGCGTTCGCCTCCCCTTACGAAACGGCAGCCATGTATTCGCATCTGGCCGAAGAGAACGATATGCTGATAGGACTCACCCATCTGGGAGTCGAAGCTGACTCTGTCCTGGCCGTAACGGTACCGGCATTCGACCTGATAATAGGCGGGCATACCCATGCGGTGATCCAGGAGCCGCCGGTTTACGGAAAGACCTTTGTTACGCAAACGGGCAAAAGCCTCAGATACGCCGGCATCACCGAAGTACGGATGAAAGGCCGCGAGGTTGCCTCTATAAACAACCGCTTGGTGTTGCTCGACACCGTGGCACCAGATCCCGTTTATCAAAAACTCGTCGATAAATACCTCGACAACGAAGAGCTCAACCGTCCCATAGGCTCATTCGCCGGAGATGTCGGTTTCGATGGTGTTGCCAACTTCTTTACCGACGTCATACGCAAGGAGTTGGATACAGACTTCGGACTTTACCATGCGGGAGGCATGAGAGTTCACCGGTACGGGAAAGGTATGTTGAGTACGGCCGACATATTCGCCCTCGAACCTTTCGGATCGCGGGCAGTGAAGGTGGTTATGACACTGTCTGAAATAAGACAGCTGATAATCAATAAATTCAACGACACGGAGAACCCAGGTGAAGCGCACTGCATAGACATCCATCCTTCGGGAATGAACTACACTATAGTCACCGACGAGAGGGGCGAAGCGGTGGACGTCACTTTCGACCACCGCTACGCATACGAGGCCGGACACAGATACACCGTGGCGATGGCCGACTATATATATAAAATGTACAAGTTCGACAAGCCCGCGGCGGAGGCCGAATCCCCTCTGCTGACAGATATATTCATCGAATATTTCGACAGCAACTCGCCCGTCGTTCCCGACAACCGCCCAAGAGCGGCCATCAGGCTGAGATAACACGTTATGGCTAAGAGTCTGTACAAAAAAGTTGTTTATAAAAGTTTAATCATCAGCGCGATAAAAGCGAAATAAATCATGTTTTCGGATGCAGTTACCGTTCGCTCAT
>QMCE01001341.1_pt1 | contig 13470 bp, 10 predicted proteins | sample 1821851 | NCBI WGS metagenome assembly QMCE01 (sample SAMN09453174, study PRJNA476694) | Termite gut metagenome, whole genome shotgun sequencing project. | isolation source: worker | host: Odontotermes sp. | place: South Africa:Pretoria | collected 2016-01-28 | reverse complement strand
GTCTGCCACGTCGTCGGCGGCGAGCAGCGGGCCGCGCCAACTGCCGTAACTCGTGTTGTTGGAGAAGTGCACCGTAATGACCGGCCACACGTCGATGCCAGAACGCTGCAAAGGGAAGACCGCGGCGGTGTTGCCGGCGTAGCCGTACGCCACCGTGGATTGAATAGCAAGGATCGTCGTCACCAAATCATTGTGGCGTGGCGGCGACGCAAGGGCCAACCCGCTCGCTCAGCGAGGAGACAGCGTCCGTTCGCCTGGGACGGAGCACCCGCCGGACACGCCTCTGGGAATAATCACTCGTCACAATGCCTTGACACACGATAGGTTGAAGAAAGAAGCATCACGAAGGAGGGCCCGATGGCTGAACGAGCTTTGCGAGGATCAGGGCTTGGGTCGCACAGCAACCAGGACCCGGCGGGAGTCGAACTCGCTCCACGACGCAATGTCGGTTTCGACTGCCCGAACGGGCATCACTTCACGATCGTCTTCGCCGAAGAGGCTGAGTTGCCGACGCAATGGGAGTGCCCGCGTTGTGGCGGCTTGTCGACGCGGTCGGACGGGGCCGAGGCTGAGACGAAGCCGGAGAAACCGCCGCGCACCCACTGGGATATGCTGCGCGAACGTCGTTCCATCGAAGAACTGGAAGACCTGCTCGCCGAACGCCTGGACGAGATTCGTTCCACGGACGAGTGAGCGCGGCGTGACGGCGCTCTCCCCCGTTCGCGCCGCCGACTGAACCGGCCCGACCGTCCTGACGAGCCGTTTGGTTGAGTTCGAAGGTCAATGGCCCGCGCCTGAAAGCGTTGAAGGGTCAGGGACGTAGTTTTCGAAAATGACGATGTGGTCGTCCGCGTCCGCGACGGCCTGTTCCTCTGGGGACTGAATCGTCCAATACACGCCTTGGACGCCCCAACGATGGCAACACAGCCAATGGGACGGATTCCGCCGGTCTGAAAACTTTTCGGCCACGAAGTCAGGCCGGGAACCCACGTTGCACAGGAGCGCCGTCAGCGCGAAACGGAGAATCAGCGGCAGCCCTGGCTCAGCAGCCGACCCCAGCATGTTTTGCGCCAACTGGCCGCGCACCACGTCAGGCCGATGCCGCCGCAGCCAGAGCGGAACCCTAGGGTCGAAACTCTCCACACAATAGACGCCGTGGAAACGGTCGAGGCAGTCCATGGTCGCCGCTGTCAGACGATTGTGGTTGCCGTTCTCGGGCTTGATTTCCACGATGACGGCCGTCGTGTCGGCGAAAAACGGCAGAACGTCGTCAAGGTAAGGAATCTGTTCGTCTGTCCCGAGAAGACGAAGACGGCTCAGCTGTTCTGACGACAGCTCCTCCACACGGGCGTCCAGGCCACACATGCGCTGCAGGTTGGAGTCATGGACGACGGCCAGCCGCCCGTCCTTGGTGAGGTGAACGTCCAATTCCACGCCAAATCCGTGCTCCGCGGCTCGTCGGAAGGCGGCCAGAGAATTCTCGGGGATGCCCGCCTCGTTGTCGTACAGGCCGCGATGGGCGTAGCGGAATGCCCGGAGTGTGCGCAATCGCGGATGCCCGGCGCGTCCGTGCGCAAGAAACCACCAGCCGCCATAGGCAAGCACCGGAACAGAAGCTGCGCGCAGCGCCCCTTTTACCCCACACTTCATAGCCACTCTTGATACATCTTCCCTTTGGCTCAACGGCTCAGTCGTCCACGTCGAAAGCTTCCAGTCCGCGTTTGACCTGGAGGACGCTGTCACCGTGGCGGACGAACACCATGGTGACGAAGCTCAAGGCCACGAACACGGCGGCGTAGGGGAACAGCGTCATGTAGCTGACGTTATGCAGCAATGCGCCCGCCACGATCGGCGTGATGGTTTGGGCGGCCATCGAGAAGGTGTAGTAATAGCCGGTGAATTTCCCGACGTCGCTGCCTTTGCACATTTCGACGACCATGGGCAAGGAGTTCACGTTGATGGACGCCCACGCCACGCCGACCAGCACGAACAACACGTAGAGGGCCGGATGGAAGGAGCTGTAAGCCAGCGTGTAGAGGAAAGCGACGAAGAAACAGAGGGCCAGCAACACGACCCCGAAAAGGATGGTCTTCTTCCGGCCGACCCGCGAGGCGATGATGCCCACTGGCAGATACGACACGATGGCGCCCACGGTCGCGACCGTCAAGCAAACGGACGCCGCGCCGAGGGTCATCCCCCACTGATGGTTGGCGTAGGTCGTGAACCACGTTTCGATGGCGTTGTAGCCGATGAACCACAAGGCGATGGAGACCAACAGGAAGCCCAAGCTCTTCTTGACCGGCCCGGGCAACACCTCTTCGCCGGACCCGGCCTCCTCGGCCAGGTTCTCCTCCGGATGCATCGCCTCCCAGGCGCTCATCTGCTCTTGGAGCTTACGTTCGTGCACCGTGCCGGTCACGATGAAAGTCGCGATGAGCATGATGCCAGCGACGACGGCGAAAAGGGTGAAATAGCTGGTGTGGCCGTTGCCGTCATCGTGGTAGAGCACGGCGGCGATCAGCAGGTACAGCACGCCGCCGATGGCCCCCATCAGGTTGATGACGGCGTTGCCTTTCGAACGCAACGGTTTCGGTGTCACGTCGGGCATCAGCGCGACCGCCGGGGACCGGTAGGTGCACATGGCGATCAGCAGCAGACCGAGGATACAGACGAAGCCGATCATCTTGCCCATGGTGGGCACCGCGGCGTAGGAATCGTCCAGCAGCGGCAGGATGAGCATCAAGATCGCCGCGATAATGGTGCCGGTCAGCAGGAAGGGGCGCCGACGTCCCAAGCGGGAATGGCAGCGGTCCGAGATTGCGCCGAACACCGGCAGCAGGAACAGCCCGAAGACGTTGTCGGCGGCCATGATGACGCCGGACCACGTCTCGTTCAGGTGGAAGGTGTTGGTCAGCATCAGCGGAATCACGCTGTTGTACATCTGCCAAAACGCGGAAATCGACAAGAAGGCGAAACCTACCAAGACCGTTCTCTTGGTGTTCAGTTTGAATGGCATACGGCATCAACCCTCTCACCGTTTTGCAACACCTGTGTCTGCCAGGGGACACATTACATCGAAGCGTTAGCGGGTGTGCTTGAAGAGTGCCTTGAGCTGGGCCAACCGGTGTGCGACGCCCCAGCGGGTCGTCAACAGCATGGCCTCCACGACGATGGTGCCGCTCATTTTGGACGAGCCGGCCTGACGCTCCTCGAACGTGATCGGCACTTCGGCCACCCGGAAGCCGGCTTGCACGGCGCGCCAGGCCAGATCGACCTGAAAGCCGTAACCGGCGGCTTCCACCGCGTCGAGGTCGATGCCGCGCAGCGTGGCCGCCCGCCAAGCGGCAAAGCCGCCGGTGGCATCCTTCACGGGGATGCCGAGCCACATGCGCGTCCACAGGTTGCCGCCGCGCGACAGGATCTCGCGGCTCTTGGGCCAGTTCACCACCCGGCCGCCGGGCACCCAACGGGACCCCTTGACGACGTCCGCCGTCTGGAGGCGGTCGAGCAGCTTGGGCAGATCTTCCGGGCGATGGGAACCGTCGGCGTCGTGCTCGACCATCACGTCGTAGCTGTGGTCGAGGCCCCAATGGAACGCCGCGAGGTAGGCCGCGGCCAAGCCTTGTTTGCCCGCGCGGTGCAGGACGTGCACATGGGGATCGGCCGCGGCCAGCCTGTCGGCCAACTCCCCCGTGCCGTCCGGCGAGTTGTCGTCGGCGATGAGGATGTCGGCGTCGGGCACGGCGGCCCGCAGGCGCATCACGATCGGTTGAACGTTGTCGATCTCATTGAACGTCGGAATCGTGACGAGCACGCGGCCGATCGGAGCACTGCCGGACATGAAGGTCCTCACATCTTGGGAACATGTGGGGCACGAAGCCTTGAAGCTTCGGCCAGGCCGACCTAGGAACGGGCGCGGTCCTTTGCCATTATGCCTGACCGCCGACGGAACAGGGCCAGGACGAGGCAGGCCAAGCTTGCGATCACCAGGCCCAGCTCCAACGGCTGGGCGAACACGACCGCCAGCGTCGTGCCCTGACGCAGGGGCATCTGTTGCACGCCGTACGCGGTGGCCGGATCGGAGTCCTGCCAGAGCACGGAACCGTCCGCGGCGATGTAGCCGGACACGCCGCTCGTCGTCACGACGAGAATCTCGCGGCGCAATTCGGCCGCCCGGACCCTTGTCATCGCGAATTGCTGCTGGATCTGCCCGGTGCCTTGGTACATCGCGTTGGAGCTTTGCACCACGAGCAGTTGGGCGCCGTTCTTGGTGGTGTCGTACGCGACGTTGTCGAACGCCAAGTCGTAGCACACCATCGTCCCGAGTTTGAGCGGTCGCCCGTCCGACAAGGTGACATCCAGCACCCCCGGCTCGGTGCCCGGCACCGACTGCGCGCCGACGTAGCGCAGCACGGGGAAGAGCGGCAGCAGGAACGAGCGGCCGGGGATCCACTCGCCGAACGGGACGATGCCGCGTTTGATGTAGGTGGCCGTGACCCCGCCGCCTGGCTCCCACCACAGCGAGGCTGTCTGCCGCGCGTCCGGCCCAGGGCCGTTGAGGACGGTGCCGACGAGGATCGGCCGGTCGACGGCGTCGACGGCTTGGTCCACGAGCGCCTTCGTCGGCGGGTCGTGGGCGGGGTCCAAATCGGTGCCTTCCTCAGGCCAAACGACAAAGTCCGGCTGAGCCAAGGTGCCCGCCGCGGCGGCTGCGGCCAACTGGACCGTTCCTTTGGTCTCGTTCGTGGTGATCGTGCGTTCGGGGCCCAGGCCGTACACCCCGCCGCCGGGTGCGCCACCCTGCACCCAGCCGACGTCGAGGCTGGCAGGCGCCACCGTGCCGTCGCCGCTCTTAGTCGGCTCGGTGACCGGCCACCCCGCCGGCGCCAAGGAGCCGGCTGCGGCGACTGCCGTGCACAGAGCCGCCGTCAACACGACCATCACGATGCGGCGCAGCACTCCAGCGCGGGCCACCAGGAGCCAGGCGATGGTTTGACCGGCCACAGCGGTCAGAAATGAGACGCCGGCAACGCCGATGAGAGGGTATGCCCCCGCCAGCGGCGAATCGATCATCGCGTACCCCAAGCGCACCCAGCCGAAGCCGTTGAAGGGCCAGCGGCAGATGGTGAACTCCAGCACGCTCCAGCAGCCTGCGGCGACCAGGGGCCACCAGGCCAGCCTGCTGGCGAGCCGGATGGCCAGGGCCAACACCAGATAGAACAACGCGACTGCGATCACCAGGCCGACCATCGCCTCGACGAAGATGGCCCGCATCCAGTTCAGCGTGGTGCCGGTGAGGCCGAGCCCGTACACGAGCCCGAGACCGGCGACGCCGACGATGCCCCGTTTGGCGGCCAGCGTGACGACGGTGAGGCCGGCGACCCCGACCAGGATCAGGGGCCACCAGCCGACAGGCGCGAAGGCCAAACCGGTGGCAACGCCGCAGATCAGAGCGATGAGGACGCGAACCAGCCCGGGGGCGTCATGCAGGCGTTCGCTCACGTCGTGATTCTAGTGGCGCGCGGGGACACGTCGCCGTCGGCCGTGTCCTTGTCGGGAGCGCGGCGCCGCGGGTTGCCGTCTCCGCCTGTCAGACCCAGGTGGGACAATGAGGTGGTTGAGACGAAGGGGACACGATGTCTGATCTGAAAGCACACTTGCGCGCCGATCGCGTGACAGCCATGAAGGCCCACGACGAGACGGCGAAGAACGCGCTCGCCATGGCGCTGACCGCCATCCAGTTGGCGGAGTCGTCCGGTGAGACGCACGAACTCACTGACGATCAGGTGCTCGCCATCCTGCGGCGCGAGGTGTCCACACGCAAGGACTCTGCGGAGGCGTACCGGTCGGGCAACCGTCCTGACTTGGAGGCCAAGGAACTCGCCGAAATCGAGGTGCTGTCCCGCTACCTGCCGGCGGCGTTGACCGACGAGGAGATCGACCAGTTCGTGGCCGAAGAGGTCGCCGCCGCGAAGCAGACCGCTGGCGGGGAGCTGTCGATGAAGCAGATGGGGCAAATCGTCAAAGCGGTCAACGCGCGGGCGCAAGGGCGGGCCGAGGGGGCTGTGGTCGCTGCGAAAGTGAAGGCTGCGCTCACCGCATAGTGGCCGACGCGGCGAAGCCGTTCCGTCGGCGGGCCCAGGTGGGCGCGGTGTCGTAGCCAGGATTTGCATCATCGTTCCATCGGCGCGGTGTCGATGGGGTGGGTGCGCTGTGCCGTGCTCGCGGTTGCCGCCGCCGGAGCGTCTGTCGGCCCCGCGCCTGCTGGTCAGGCGGGGTTTCCCAACCGGTAGTGACGGAATTCGGGCACCAGCCAGCCGAGCACCAGCGTTCCGATGATGACGAGCACGCCGCCGCCCAACGTCGTCCAACCGGTGCCGACGTTGCTCGCGACATAGCCGTGCACGATGTCCGCGATGCGCGGTCCGCCGGTGACGATCACGGTGAAGACCCCTTGCAGACGGCCGCGCACCGCGTCGTCGGCCGCCGAGACGAGGATCGACTGGCGGAACGCGGCCGACGCCATGTCGGCCGCTCCCCCGCCCGCGAGCATGACCATGGAGAAGACGAGCATCGGCACGGGCCACCAGGGCGCGGCGAGCGCGCCGACGCCGAACAGCACGATCGCGGCTCCCCAGGCGAGCACGCAGACGAGCACCGCGAGGCCGTGACGTTTCACCCGCGACACCCAGCCGGAGAACACGCCGCCCAGGACGGCGCCGATGGCCATGCCCATGTTGAGCAGCGCGAGTTGGATGCCGCCTTGGACGGGCCCGCCGAACGTCTCGTGCGCCATCTGCGGATACAGGGCGCGCGGCATGCCGAAGATCATGGCGACGAGGTCCACGGCGAACGACATCAACAGGACATGGTGCCAGCGCAGGTAGCCGAAACCATCGATGATCGATTTGAGCCCCGGCGAGCCGATCTTGTTCTCGACCGGCAGGGGCGGCAGGCTCACGACGGCGAACAACGTGGCGAACAGGGTGATCGTGTCGATGAGGTAGAGCCAGAAATAGCCCAACGGCAACAGCATGCCGCCGACCAGCGGTCCGACGATGGAGCCCGCCATCGTGACGGTCATCTGAAGCGAGTTGGCGGCCGGCAACTGTTCTTCGGGAATGAGCTTCGGCAGGATAGCTGTCCGCGTCGGCGAGTTGATCGCCAGAAATGCCTGCTGCACCGCGAAGATGCACAGCAGCAGCCACACGTTGTTGAGGTTGAGCACCGCCTGGAGGAAGAAGCAGGCGCTGGAGGCGATCAAGCCCACGGTCGTGATGATCAGCAACAGCCGCCGGTCCATGTGGTCGGCCAGCGCGCCGCCCCACAGGCCGAAGACGATGATGGGCACGAGGCCGAACAGCCCCGCCAGGCCGACGTCGGCCGACGACTGGGTGATCCCATAGATCTGAGCGGGAACCGTGATGACGGTCAACTGCGCGCCGATGACCGTCACGATGTTGGCGGTCCACAGCCGACGGAAAGGGACGCTTCGCAACGGCGCTGTGTCGGCGAAGAGCCCGCGAAGCGATGCCACGATCGAGGAACCTACCGTCTGCTGTCTCGCGTCGTCCTGTCCGTCCAGCTCACTTCAGGGCGTCGACAGCGGTCTTGATGGAACCCGCTGTGTACAGATCGCCCGTGAACTGCTGGCCGTTGATCAGCACCGTGGGAGTGCCTTGGACACCGGCGTTGAAGTCGGCCTGCGTCGCCTGCGCGACCCATGAGGCGTTGCCGAGCGACGCGAACGTGTCGGTGACCGAGGCGGGGACCCCGGCCTGCTGCGCCAACGTCCCGATGACCTGGTCGTCGAGTCCGGCGCTGCCTTCCGAAGGCTGGCTCGCGAACAACGCGTTGTGGAAGTCGAGCAGGTTCGCCGGGGATTCCTTCGCGACCGTGACCACGGCGTTGGCAGCCCGGGTCGAATACTGGGTCGTCGACGCCTGGTCGAGGAAGCTCATCGGATGCATTTCCAAGAGCACACGGTTGGCGGCGACCAAGCTTTCGATGTCGGCGCCGTTGGCCCGGTCGAATTGACCGCAGTACGGGCACATGTAGTCGAAATAGACCACCAGGGTCACGGGGGCGTCCTGCGAGCCGACTTGAATCGACGATTCGGCGACGGTCACCGAGACCGCCTGCCCTGTCCGTCCGCCGTCCCACGGGCGCCAGAAGGTCAGCGCGATCGCCGCGAGCACGACGACCAGCACAATGGCGACGACGGCATACAGCCAGCCCTTGCTGGACTTCTTGGGCGGCTGCTGCATGAACGGGTTACCGCCAGCGGCCGGTCCCGTCGGTGGCTGGTAGGCGGGCGGCGGTTGGTAGGCCGGGGGCGGCGTGAAGAAGGGCCTGTCCGACGACGGGCTCGTCCCATCGCTCGCTGGCCGCTGCGGATCGGTATCGCTCATCAGGTCTCGTTTCATCGTCTGGCACAGCCATTGTAAAGTCCTTTGTCTGCCGCCGGCTCACCAACTGCCTGCCGCCGGCTCACCGCCGCAGGACGGCGACATCGGGCCGCCGGCCGCGGCTTGGCGCAGGTCGCCATGTGGCCCGTCAGCGTGTTCATCAATTCCACCATCCCACGGCTGCCGCGTCACAATGACGCCACGCCAACAGTTGGGTCCACAATGGTGGGATGAGTGAAACGCTAGATCTCATCGCCGGCCGTTTCGCGTGCCGTGCTTTCACCGACCAACCTGTCCCCCACGACGTGCTGCGCACAATCGCCGAGGCCGGGCTCCACGCGCCGAGCGCATTCAACCGGCAGCCGTGGCGCCTCGTCATCGTCGACGATCCTCAGACGCTCGCAGACATCGGCCGGGTCGGCCTGGCCAACCTCAAGGTCTCCGACCCGGCTAGCTACGATCGGATCCTCGGCCGTGGCGGCCGCCTGCTGTACGACGCTCCGGCGATGATCGTCATCGCTCGCCAGCCGCAGCCGGGCGACTTCAGCGCCGACCTCGACATCGGCGTGGTCGCTTCGCACCTGACGCTGGCGGCGGCGTCGCTCGGGCTGAATTCCTGCATCGCCGGCCTGCCCATTGAGGCGTTCCGCGGCGAGGACGGCGCCCGCCGAGGCCGCGAGATCGGCATCCCGGACGGCTTCGAGTTCGCGCTCGCCGTCCTGCTGGGCCACGCGGCCAAGCAGTTCACGCCGCACGAGATCGACCTCGCCAAGATCATCGACCAGCGCTGACGTCGTCACACGAGGCTGACAGCCATTCGCCTCACCACAGCGGGTGGATGTCAGCCCTCAGATAGCGGTCGTACACGTCGTGGACGGCCGCGTCGAACGCGTCCAAGTCGAAACCGCCGTCGAGCAGGGCGGCGGCCTGAGCGTTGGAGGTTGCCTGGGCGACGTTTCTCGCACCGGGAATGGCGCAGGTGACGCCGGGCCGAGAGGCCACCCACGCGAGCGCCGCCGCTGGCAGCGACACGCCGTCGGGCAGGGCCGTCGCCAGCTCGGCGGTCGCCTTGAGGCCCGTCTCGAAGTCGACGCCGGAGAACGTCTCGCCCTGGTCGAAGGCCTCGCCATGGCGGTTGTACGTGCGGTGGTCGGTCGGCGCGAAGGTCGTCGCCGTGGTGTACTTGCCCGACAGCAGCCCGGACGCGAGCGGCACCCGCGCGAAGACGGCGACCCCGGCGGCCTGCGCTGCGGGAAGCACCTCGTCGAGCGGCTTGAGCCGGAAGGCGTTGAAAATGATCTGCACGTTCGTCACGCCCTCGTGGGCGATGGCGGCCAGCGCCTGCTCGCAGGTTTCCACCGACACGCCGTAGGCGGCGATGACCCCCTCTTCGACCAGCGCGTCGAGCGCCTCATAGGTGGCATCGGACGTGACAACTGCGGTCGGCGGGCAGTGCAGTTGCACGAGGTCGATGGTCTGAACGCCCAGGTTGTGCCGCGACCGGTCGAGCCAGGCCCGGAAGTTGGCGGGCGTGTAGTTCTCCGGCACCTGATCCAAGCGGCGGCCCATCTTGGTCGCCACGGTGATGCCCGCGTCCGGATGCGCCGCGAGATAGCGGCCGACGAACGACTCGGCGCGCCCGTCGCCATACACGTCGGCGGTGTCGAACAGGGTGACGCCGCTGGCAGCGGCCGCGTCCAGCACGGCCATCGCGTCGGCTTCGCTGACGTCGCCCCAGTCGGTGCCGAGTTGCCAGGTGCCGAGGCTGATTGCCGAGACCTGACGCCCGGTGGCCCCCAATGGACGCTGCTGCATGTCCTTCTCCTTCGTCTTCGACCTCGTCATGATAAGGTCGTTGTCGGTTGTTGACCAGCAGCCCCCGTAGCTCAGGGGATAGAGCACCGCCCTCCGGAGGCGGGAGCGTGGGTTCGAATCCCGCCGGGGGCGCCATGTGAAAGACCTAGTCAGGCCGGTGATGGCGTGGTGGTCGCGGTTACTGTTCGTCTGGTCGCTGCACGGTCGGCGGGAAACTTTTCCGTCGGCGCCTGGGTGCGATGGCGCTGCTTCGGGTTGGAATTCTCATCAGTCGTAGCCGATTGCGCTGGGCGCGCGGGCGGCGTCCTACAGACACGTTCCTGGATCGCTATTCTGATCGCGTTAGGCCGTCAACGACAAAGGACGATAGCTGTGACCGATCAGCCGGACAGCGCCAACGAGTGGTTGTTCAACGAGCTTCGAGCACGCTACACGGAAGACCCGGCGTCGGTTGGCGCGACGTGGTCACGTTTCTTCGAAACTCATCCTGACGAGTCGGACCACGCCGCGCTCGCCACGGTCGAACCCAGCCCGCCGCACCGCGACACGGCCCCCGACGCCCCCGGTTCGGGCAAGGGGGTCTCCCCCGACATGCCCAGAACCGCGCCGGTGACGCCCCATGGCCAGGCCGCCCCGACGATGACGCGTCTGCGCGGCGCAGCGGCACGGGCTGCGACGAACATGGACTCGTCCATGGCCATCCCGACCGCCACGTCCGCGCGGGAGGTGCCGATGAAGCTGCTCGCCGACCAGCGCGAGCTCATCAACGACTATCTCGCTCAGACCACTGGCGGGAAGATCTCGTTCACGCACCTCATCGCCTTCGCCATGGTGCAGGCCATCAAAGCCGTGCCGCGCATGAACTGCTCGTATGAGCTGACCGGCGGCAAGTCTTACCTGGTCAGCCCCTCGGCCATCAACCTCGGCATTGCCATCGACAAGACGCTGCCCGACGGCACGCGGCAACTGCTCGTCCCCAACATCCGCGACGCGCAAGACATGGACTTCTCGCAGTTCTGGCGCACCTATGAGTCGCTGGTCCGCCGGGTGAGGGACGGCGACTACACCGCCGACGACTTCATCGGCACGACGGCGACCATCACCAACCCAGGCACGATCGGCACAACCCATTCGGTGCCGCGACTGATGCCAGGCCAGGGCGTCATCCTCGGCGTCGGCGCCATCGACTACCCGCCGTCCTTCCGTGGGATGAGCGCCACCCACCTGCGCCGGCTGGGCGTCTCGAAGGTGGCCACGCTCACGTCCACGTACGACCACCGCATCGTCCAAGGCGCCCAATCGGGCGAGTTCCTGGCCCACATCAACCAGTTGCTGCTCGGCGAGCACGACTTCTACGACGAGGTGTTCGCCGCGCTGCGCGTGCCCTACCAGCCCATCCGCTGGATGCGCGACATCAGCGACGACGACCCGGCGGCCAAGCCGCGCAGCTCGCGGATTTTCTCCCTCATCACGGCCTACCGCAACCTCGGGCACTACATGGCCGACATCGACCCGCTCGAGTTCCGGCAACGCACCCACCCCGAGCTCGCGATTGAGTACCACGGGCTCACCTTGTGGGACCTCGACCGGGAGTTCCCCATCGCCGGTCTGGGGGCGAACGGCGGCGGCGTCAAGACGATGCGGGAGATCCTGAATGTCCTGCGCACGTCGTACTGCAGCCACATCGGCCTGGAGTACATGCACATCGCCGACAACGAGCAGCGCACCTGGATCCAGGAACGGTTCGAGCGCCCGTTCCAGCCGCGTCCCAAGGAAGAACACCTGCGCATCCTCGACCGGCTGGACGAGGCCGAGATCTTCGAGACCTTCCTCCAGACCAAATACGTCGGCCAAACCCGTTTCTCGCTTGAGGGCAGCGAATCGGCCATCGTGTTCTTGGGCGAATTGTGCGAACGGGCGGCCGACGCCGACTTCAAGGAAGTGACGATCGGCATGCCGCACCGCGGACGCCTCAACGTGCTCACGAACGTCGTCGGCAAGTCGTACAGCCAGATCTTCCGCGAGTTCGAGGGGAACGCCGACCCGACGACCCGTCGTGGCAGCGGGGACGTGAAGTACCACCTCGGCGCGGAGGGCTGGTTCAAGGCGGTTTCCGGCAAGCGCGTGTGGACGTCGGTCGCCGCGAATCCGAGCCACCTCGAAACCGTCAGCCCTGTGCTCGAAGGGCTGACCAGAGCCAAACTCGACGAGTTTGACGCGCCGCAGGGCGAGTACCCGTTCCTGCCGGTGCTGATGCACGGCGACGCGGCCTTCGCCGGGCAAGGCGTGGTGTACGAGACCATGCAGCTCAGCCAGTTGCGTGGCTATGCCGTCGGCGGGACGATCCACATCGTCGTCAACAACCAGGTTGGTTTCACGACCTCGCCCGTCGAAGCTCGCTCGTCGGTCTACTGCACCGACGTCGCCAAGGCCTGGCAGTGCCCCATCTTCCACGTGAACGGCGACGACCCAGACGCCGTCGCCCGCGTCGCGCAGGTGGCGTTCGAGTTCCGCGAGCGCTTCCACAAAGACGTCGTCGTCGACTTGGTCTGCTACCGGCGGCGCGGCCACAACGAGGGCGACGACCCGAGCTTCACCCAGCCCAAGATGTACGACCTCATCGCCCAGAAGCGCACGACGCGCACGCTCTACACGGAAGCGCTCATCGGACGCGGCGACATCAGCACGGACGAGGCCCGCGACATCATCGCCCGCTTCCGTGACCGGCTCGAAGGCGTCTTCTGGGAGGTGCGCGACGCGGCCGAGGCCGCTCCCGCGACGGTCCAAGAGCTGACGCCCGCCCCGGACGATCCGCCGACGCTTCCTGACGCAGGTCCGCGGCCCACCGCCGTCACGAGCGACGTCGTCGAACGGGTGGCTGCCGCTCACCTCACGTTCCCGTCGGGCTTCGTCGTCCACCCGAAGGTGCTGTCCCAGTTGCAGCGTCGGGCGGACGCGTTGCGCGACGGCGAGGTCGACTGGGCGTCGGCCGAACTGCTCGCTTTCGGCTCGCTGCTGCTGGAGGGCCGTCCGGTTCGCCTCGTCGGGCAGGATTCCCGCCGCGGCACCTTCTCGCAGCGGTTCGCCGCGGTCGTCGACCGGACGACGAACGACGAATACGTCCCGCTCAAGCACCTGTCCGACAGCCAGGCGCCCTTCTACGTGTACGACTCGTTGCTGAGCGAGTACGCCGGCCTCGGCTTCGAGTACGGCTATTCCGTGGCGTCGCCGGACGCGCTGGTGTGCT
>QMCE01004070.1_pt1 | contig 13471 bp, 16 predicted proteins | sample 1821851 | NCBI WGS metagenome assembly QMCE01 (sample SAMN09453174, study PRJNA476694) | Termite gut metagenome, whole genome shotgun sequencing project. | isolation source: worker | host: Odontotermes sp. | place: South Africa:Pretoria | collected 2016-01-28 | reverse complement strand
CTGTTTCCGAACAGACCTATAATAATGAAGATGACTTTACGGTGGAAGTTGTCGATAATGGTGGCGGCGTCCGTATCACCGGCTACACGGGGACGAATACGGTTATCAGAATCCCTCCACGAATACAAAATCTGCCGGTTACTGAAATAGGAACAACGGCGTTTTTCAATAAGGGAATAACCGACGTAAGTATTCCAGACAGCGTTACGGTCATCGGTTATGTGGCGTTTCAACAAAATCAACTTACCAGCATAAGCTTTCCCAATAGTATTATTACCATTAGTTATGCAGCATTTCGAGGAAATCAACTCACGAGCGTAAACATTCCAGAAGGTGTTACTGCTATTGGTGATTACGCATTTGCAGAAAACCAACTAACCAGCATAAGTATTCCACAAAGTGTTACCAGTATTGGGAAAGATGCGTTTAACGATAATAACTTTTGGGAATTATACGTTGTCGCTAGGAACAGACAGAGCGGAACCTATACCTTCACCGACGGTAAATGGAGCTTGAACGGAAATATCATTACGTTTCCCATCACTCCTAAAGATAACTTTACAGTAACAATTGTGAATAACCGCAGCGGCGTCCGTATCTCCGGTTATAATGGAGCGAACACGGTTGTCAGGATTCCTTCTCAAATAAAAAATTTGCCAGTTACTGAAATAGGAGAAGAGGTATTTAGCGGGAATGGACTAATCCGTGTAAGTATTCCTGATAGTGTTACTGTCATTGGGGATTCGGCATTTGCAAGAAATCAACTGACCAGTATAAACATTCCAGACAGCGTTACTACTATTGGGAGAGAGGCGTTTGCAAACAATGAACTTACCAGTGTAAACATTCCAGATGGTATTACTGCCCTTGCTTATAGAGTATTTTATAACAATGAACTCACTAGTGTAAGTATTCCCGATAGTGTTACTGTCATTGGTCATGAAGCATTTGTATACAATCGACTGATCAGTGTAAGCATTCCAAACAGCGTTACTACTATTGGAAGAGAGGCGTTTGCAAACAATCAACTCACCAGTGTAACTATTTCGAAAAGTGTTACTGACATTGGCGAAAGAGCGTTTGCGGAAAATGAGCAGCTGACCAGCATTGTGATTGACCCTGCTAACCCTGTGTACCAATTCCGTAATATGGCGCTTATGAGCAAGGACGGAAAGGTACTGATAAAATACTTTGGCGCAGAGACAGACTATGTCATTCCCGCGGGCATTATCTCTATAGGAGAAAGGGCGTTTTACGGTATTAGTGAAAACGGTAATAAATTGACGAGTGTAATCATTCCAGACAGTGTTACTTCTATTGGTGATTACGCATTTGCATACAATGAACTAACCAGCGTAAGCATTCCCAAAAGTGTTACTGAGATTGGGAGTTACGCATTTATAGGAAATAAACTGACAAGTGTAAACATTCCGCAAAATGTTACTGCCATTGGGGATTTGGCGTTTGCCCACAATGATCTCACTAGTATACGCATTCCAGATGGTGTTACTGTCATTGGTGAAAAGGCATTTGCAGATAATAAACTGACCAGTGTAAACATTCCGCAAAATGTTACTGTCATTGGTTACAGCGCATTTGCAGATAATCAACTTACCAGTGTAATCATTCCGCAAGGTGTTACTGTCATTGGTTACGGCGCATTTACAAATAATCAACTTATTAGTGTAATCATTCCAGATAATGTTACTGTCATTAGTGATCGCACATTTGCGCGTAACAAACTCACCAGTGTAAATATTCCAGACGGCGTTACTGAAATTGGTTATAATGCATTTGCATATAATCAACTTACCAGTGTAACAATTCCAGACAGTGTTACTAAGATTCGTGATAATGCATTTGCGGAAAATCGACTTAAAACCGTAACCCTTCCGCAAGGCATTACTTCTATCGGAAAGGGTACGTTTGACGATAATCTTAGGGAATTGTACTTTACAGCGGCAAATGGGCAGGCGGGAACCTATACCCAAGCCAACGGCGCATGGAGCTTAATTGAGGAAGCTCTTACAGTTCCTGGCGAATAGCGCAGGTGAAAAATAAATGGTATCAGGGAGTAAAACGATGAAGAAAGCAGCGGTATTAATCGGGGTGCTGGCGCTCGCTGCAGGGGGCGGTATAGGCGCGTTTATTTTGCTTAATGCTTCGGCAGGCAAGGAACATGATTCTGTTTCCGAGCAAACCTATGATAATGAACATGACATTGTTTCCGAACAGACCTTCGATAATGAAGATGACTTTACAGTGGAAGTTATCAATAACGGCGGCATCTGTATCACCGCCTACAATGAGAAAAGTAAGGTTGTCAGAATTCCCCTTCAGATACAAAACCTGCCGGTTACTGAAATAGGAAAAGAGGCATTTAGAAATAAAAAATTAATTAGCATAAGCATTCCAGACGGCGTTACTGTCATTGGGGAACGGGCATTTATAGATAATCAACTAACCAGCGTAACCATTCCCGACAGTGTTAATGCCATCGGTGAGTTTGCCTTTTATAAAAATCAACTTACCAGCATGAGCATTCCAAACAGCGTTACTGAGATTGGTAATTATGCATTTGGAAATAATCAGCTGACCAGTGTAACTATTTCAGAAAGTGTTACCGCCATTGGCAGGAGCGCATTTGCGGAGAATCAGCAGCTGACCAGTATTGTGATTGACCCTGCCAACCCTACGTACTGCTTCCTTAATATGGCGCTTATGAGCAGGGACGGAACGACACTGGCGGCGTACTTCGGAGCAGAAAAAAACTATGCCATTCCCGACGGCGTTACTGTCGTTGGTGACGGGGCATTTTATGGAAATCAACTAACCAATATAACCATTCCCAACAGTGTTACTGTCATTGGTGAAAACGCATTTGCGTACAATAAACTGACTAGTATAACTATTCCAGACAGTGTTACTGTCATTGGTGAAGGGGCATTTGAAAGCAATCAACTAACCAGTGTAATCATTCCCGACAGTGTTACTGCCATTGGGGAAGAGGCATTTGAAAACAACCAACTCACCAGCGTAAATATTCCAAATGGTGTTATTGAGATTGGCGATAACGCATTTTCCTACAATCAACTTACCAGTGTAACTATTCCTGATAGTATTACTACCATTGGCAGTGATGTATTTCGAGGAAATAAACTTGTCAGTATATCCCTTCCAGAAAGTCTTATTGCTATTGGCGACGGAGCATTTTCAGATAATCAACTGACCAGTATAACTATTCCAAACAGTGTTACTAAGATTGGTATATGGGCGTTTGGAGGCAATCACCTAACCAGCATAACCCTCCCAAAAAATGTTACTTACATTGAGTATGGGGCATTTGCAGAAAATCTGCTTACCAGTATAACGATTTTGCAAAAGATTTACTCTATCGGGCAAGATGCATTCGGCGGCAGACCTGACGACCTCTATTTTAGATATGCGGATCGTGGGGCAGGAGTCTATACCTGCGCCGATACCAACAGCAGCAAGTGGAGCTTCAACGGGGAACTCCTTACGCTTCCTAACGAATATTGGTGATGCGGCGTTTGCAGACAATCAACGTACCTGTATTATCATCATTGACAACGAGCAGTCGATCACCCCCGGATAATTCAGTTCCCTTATGGAAACACTGAAAAAATACGCGATTATCGAAAACCGGGTTTTATGCTAGAATACCGGAGTTCCGAACTCGGAAATCGGAGTTCTGAACTCGGTAATCGGAGTTCCGAACTCGGAAATCGGAGCTTTGAGCTAGGTAACCGGAGTTCAGAACTAGCAAATCGGAGTTCCGAACTCGGTAATTGGAGTTCCGAACTCGGAAACGGGAGTTCTGAGCTAGGTAACCGGAGTTCTGAGCTCGGTAACCAGAGTTCTGAACTCGGTAATCGGAGTTCCGAACTCGGTAATCGGAGTTCCTAGCAATTACAGGAGAAACTATATGAAGTATTGTATGTACCTTATGATTATATTGCTTATATCAGGCTGTACAAAGCAAGATACCCCCTCATCGAATGATACAGAAATGTCTATTGAAAATGAAACTGCATTAGATGAAGAACTGGTTCTTGAAAATGATGTGATTGAGCCAGATGCTCCTGAATTACCGGAGCCATATAGAATGTATATTAATTCCCTTGAAGGACTTCGTGTCAGAGATGTACCAAGTCTGGAAGGGAATAGAGTCGCTCTTTTGGCTGATTTAACAGAAGTTTTGGTACTTACAGAAGGTTCGGACATTGTAACTATAGATGGAATACACAACAGGTGGATGTATATTGAATCCGGTGCTATTGAAGGGTGGGTGTTCGGGGGTTATTTATCAGAAGAGAAAGTGAATAAAGTTCCAGAGCCGCCCTTAAAGATGTATCAAATTATTGACAGTGAACCTTTTATCTATAAATACCCTAAAGGTTCCAGAGGACATATTGGTATGCGTTTTGATATTGAGAACATCCTGTATGCTAATGGAATTTTTGTCGCCACCGGCAATGCTTGGGCAAATTCTTCAATCGGCGATCATAATGGATATTTATTGTATTCCACAGACGGCGTAACATGGAATGTGGTTGATAATACATGGGACAGCAGCTTCGATGCGGTAGTTTACGGCAACGGAATGTTTTTAGCAGCAGGAAGTCATGATGAAATAGTATATTCCTACAATGGGATAGAATGGTTTACGAATAAAACTGAATATCCTGGAGCTTGGGAACTTGTTTATGGAAACGGCAAGTTTGTTACCTGGACATCTCGGATTCCGGAATATTCTGATGACGGTGCAAGACAATCCTTTTACGGATTGGCCTATTCTGAAGACGGCACAAACTGGGAATTTCTGCCAGCCAGTAATATTTCTGAAAATGCCGGTGATGCCTATTGTATAACCTACACCAACGGGCGTTTCTATGTTGTTTTAGAAGATTACAACTCGGGGGACACTACAAAAATAGCATCTTCCACTGACCTTGAAACATGGATCGTCATGGAAGGCTTTTTTGGTTCATTTGATTCAAGCATATCTCACAGTGTAAGAAGTATTGTGTACGGCAACGGTCGTTTATTGGTTTTTTCATGCGTGGCAATAGATGAATATACCGACGGCGGCGTTAATCTCGCCTATTCTGATGACGGCGGCACAACATGGCAAAGCGAACATATCGCTTACAACGATTGGAGTTGGATTAACGAAATTACTTTTGCAAACGGCTATTTCATTGCAGTTGGAAATAATCAAAAAGCTGCTTATTCCAGAGACGGCATTACATGGACTCATGTGGATGATACCAATAATTACAATACCTACAATCAAATACATTACCGCACCAGTGCCTATGGAGGTGGTTATCATATCATGGCAGGAACTGAGGGTATGATACGGGTATCTCAATGGACCGATCATCTTCAATAATTATAGGAGAATAACATGAAGATTTCAATTAAACCGTTATTTTTCTTAATCCTATTGTCCATTTCCATGAATGCAGCTCATGCGCAAAGCAGTATGCGTTTTGATAAATATGGAATATATCTGGTGGAAAATGGCATAACAAAAGAAATTCTTACAGAACATGATAGTTTGATCGAAAGAGCCTATTTTTGGGAAAATTATCTGATTTTGGACGGAAGTGATTTTGGACGGAAGTTCGCTAGAATCTTATATTTACAATAGGGAAACAGGTGAAAGTAATTATATTGAGTCCGGAAGCGTTATAAAACTAGAACTTGGAACTCGGCTGCGCGCCTATATGTATCTTTCTTCTCCTGTATGGACAGATAAGTCTGGGCAGTCCCATTATGAGCCTATTTTAGGCAAATATTGTATATTTGAATATGATCCTGATACATTGGAATTAAAAAATATAATTCCATTGCCAAAACGACCTTTCCCGGAATTAAAAAGTATGTCATATTTATATGATGTTGAGGAGAAGATTCATTATCAGCCCGCAACAAAAGAAATTATTGATGATCGTTTCTATCGGTACAGAGGAAAAAATTTCTATTTGGATGTTTATGGCAGTACTGATTTTTATAAAAATGGTGATTATTTCTATACTATTGTATTCGGCGGGAATGAAAATGTTTTTGTTGTTTCAAGAACTATAGCATGGGGAGGACATTGATTCAAAAACTATGAAGAGTTCAATTAAATTTTCATTTCTCTTAATTATACTATCCATTTTCATACATACAGTTAATGCTCAAACCAGTGTCAATATTAACACGTATGGAACATTTTTAGTAGAAAACGGCAAAGTAAGGGAACTTCATCTCGTGTTTTCTAAAAAACTGGGAGCCTTTTTTTGGGAACAATATATTATCATTATGGATACAACTTCTATCATTATGAATACAACTTTTTCCTATATTTATAATAAAGATACAGACGTATCAAGTGATCCGATAGCAGGAGATATTATTCAACTTGAAAGAGGAAATCATTTGCGTGCTTATATTCGAATCGGTAAGAATGGAACGTACTATCATAATCTTAATCCAGGCGAATATTGTATATTTGAATATGATCCTGATACGTTGGAACTAAAAACCAAAATTCCATTGTCAAAATATCCTTTCCCGGAACCAGAAAGAACGTCGTTCTTGTTTGATTTTGAGGAAAAAATTCATTTCCAGCCAACAATAAAAGAAAAAGTAAACGACCGCATATACCGGTATAGGGGAGAAAATTTTTATTTGGATGTTCATTTTGAGCATAAGGACTCAAATTTTGATTTATTTGTGCATGGCGGAAAAGATAACATTTTTGTGGTGAATTATTGGAGGAGATATTGATTCAAAAAACAGCAGAAATGTATCCATGAGAATATGTGAGATTTGTATCTGAACTAAATCAATACCTATGAGGAGAAGCCCCATGAAAGCATTTAGTATAAGTTTGTTTTTATTTTTCTCTCTATTGCCGTGTTTTGCGCAAGAATCTTATCAAATTGATGATTACGGCATTTATATTATAGATGATACAGGTATGCACAAGGTTCCTCATCATCAGAAGTATACAGAATATTCTTTTGTTGGTTTCAGAGATGAATTTGCTATATTTTGTATACATTCTCCTTCTTATGAAGAGTATAGTTTATATTTCCTCTATGATACGAAAAAACATATAGCCAGCGAATTCCTCAAAGAGGTTTATTCATCAAAACTTAAATTTATGGGAATACAAAAGAACGAAAATACTATTTTTTTAATCTCGGCGGAATAACCTATACCCTTGATTCACACACATTAGCGGTTATGGAAAGCGCTATTGTAGAAGACTGTTCTTTTGCTGGTAATATACATTATGGAGAAAGTTTTTATCAGGAGCAAAAGATAGATGAAAATACGGCAAGATATTATTTTGGAGGTGATTATAAAGAGTTCCGCATGATAGATATTCTCACTCTTCCTAAATCGGAACGCATCAATATCTTTATAGATGATTTTCAAGAACTTTTCGCAAAAAACGGCAGATGGATAGATATAGAAATAAATTATGATAATCAATTAAAAGAAAGAGTACATGATGAGAATTTTAAATACTATATCCATGAGAGCGCTGAATTACACGGAGAACGGTTTGTCATAGTAGTAAATGACTTTACATTGGAGGATAGAGGTTTCCTTCAATATTAATAATTTAGGAGTAAAAAATGAAGCTGGCAATTAAATTTTCGTTTTTCTTATTCATATTGTTCTTTTCCAAATTCAACAGATTCATCTGTGATGCTATCCTTTGCTTGGATTGTTTTGTAGGATTTTCCTGTTATCCTATGCAATGGCGCAGCAGGAGTGAGCGCGTCACCCGCTTTTCAAAGCGTGCGACCCATTCTGGCACTTTCCCGCTGCGCGGGCTAAAAGTCTCATCACTGATTACCTATGCAGAAATTGTTCACTTAATGTAAAGCACAACGCCTATAAATGTTTTAAGATATTTTTGACGGGAGAGTATTATGAACAGCAGCAAGGCTTTTGATGATGTGATAATTTACCTTGAAAAAACTATACTTAATGGCGGCGAAATCAATTACGACGAAATTTCAAAAATTGCCATGAGTCCAGTGACTTTGTTTCAGCGTATCTTCATTTTTGTATCGGGCATAAGCATTGCCGATTATGTAAGAAAACGCAGGTTGACATTAGCTGGGAACGATTTGAAAAACAATAATATTTCCGTATTAGATGCGGCTATAAAATATGGTTTTCAATCACATTCAGCGTTTACACGTGCGTTTAAACAACATCACGGTGTAACGCCATCGGAAGCAAAACTTGAAACAGCGACATTAAATGATTATCTCCCGATTAACTTCTCAGAAATGAGGTTTGTAGGAGGCAAACGTATCATGGCGGAAATGAAAAAAATCTTGTACAAGGAAGCCGAAGAACGCTTGATGGTGGGGATGCAGCGTGAAACTTCTTTCCCTGATGCAGGCAAAGTATGGCAGGAGTTTTTCAGTGGCGGCGCATGTGAAAAATTAAATATGATGCCAATCGATGTTCGGCATTGTGATGACATTGACTCAGCCGACGGCATAGGCTTGATGTACAACTTCAAAGACAAGGATACTTTTAGTTTCATTATTGGCGATTTTGTAAAGGTAGGTACGGAAATACCGGAAGGTTTTTATGCGAAACACAGCCCAAAAGGTTTAACCGCGCAGGTTCAAATCGAGGGCAACAACATTGCGGATATACTTAATTCGGCCTATCTTTTGATTACCGAGGCTATTGAAAAAACCGATAAAAAAATTGATTATGATAATTTTTATTGGTGCGAGATATATACGCATGAACGTTATAGCGAGCCGTTAAAACGCGGAGAAAAGGTGATTGTAGATTATATAATGCCTGTTAAAGCAGAGTAATAGTACAGATGTAAGAAGCGGATACCCCACAGTATCCGCTTCGCCATTATTGATTCGCCGCGGTTGGTAAGGTTGCTCTTGTCAGCTCGGCTCACTTTTTGGCAAGTTGCTAACAAGAACAAACACGCCTTTTTGAATATCATAGGCTCGCAGAGCGTTCTTTTTTGCGTCCATCTCGGCGTTTTTCCTTTCGTTGCGCCGTTCTCGCTTGTTCAGCCCGCCGCGCCTGTACTGTGCGTTGCGGACTATGTATTTATCAGCCATAGGCGGCTCCTTCCCGACTTAATTCTGTAGCCATTTAATTTCCACGGCCTCAACCTCGTTCATTCGAATCAGCTTCAATGTGTCCTGTTGTTCCAAGATAAAACCTCCTTAAAATGTGAAAGGCGCAGCCAAAGCCGCGCCCGATTTTGGCCGTGCTGCCTGCACAGTACAGATTCAGTTTTCCCGCTTCTATAAAAAGTCCCGGCGCAGCGATGTTGCCGCTTCGAGACTTGTGTGCGTGGGGCAAGCTGGGGTATAATAACGGTAGTGACAGCGGCGGCGGAGGCTTTTTCACCCGCTTTGCGAAAGCGTGTGACCCACTCTGATAGTTTCCGCTTCGCAGCAAACTATTGATGTGGGTCCTGCCGGGACTGCGGCCTAATGGCGGTTGTCGCATTAATTATGGGTAGGTGATAAATGTGCTAAAAGCTCGTCCTCCCTGTTAAGCCTTAGCATATAATAGAACGCGATCACCGCCTGTTTCCGACTTCCTATAAACTATTTTGAAAGGGAGATGGGTTATTTGAGTAATGTCAAAAAGCAATACTGGATTGTGTTCTTTCATTCATTGATTCCTGCCTATGTCATCGAAAGACTTTTCTGGCAACAACGCGGCATGGGCGTTCAAATGGTTGTATATGCCGAAATTATCTATGCCTTGACTGTGACTGTTTTTGAAGTTCCCTCAGGTATTTTTGCTGATAAATTCGGCAGAAAGAGAATGATGGTGGCATACAACGCCTTGGCAACAATTGAGTTAATCCTGTTATTATTCGCTCATAGCTTTTGGCAATTTGCTCTCGCAATATTTTTTGCTGGAATAGGGAAAGCGTTATCGAGTGGTAGTGAAAACGCTCTGCTCTATGATACGTTGCTGCACGAAGGCGTGCAAGAAGATTTTGAAAAACACCTGGGGCGCTTATCAGCGATTGATTTTACAGGTTCAATGATTGCCGCGATAAGCGGAGGTGTTTTGGCAAGTTTTTTCAACCTAGAGTTCAACTACGTTTTATCAATCGGTAGTATGAGCATTGCGCTTTTCATAACCCTTTTGCTAAAAGAACCACCTATGCACACCGCGCCTGAAAGCGAACTTTCAGGTTTGAAGCATGCGAAACAGGCGTTGGAGATTTTCAAGAATAATCCGTTCGTATTTGTTTACTGTGCGACCGGCGCTGTCTTGGGTGCATGTTTGATTTATCTTGATGAGTTCTGGCAAATAGTCTTAGAAAACATAGGGGTTAGTGTGATATTCTTTGGAGCAGTCTGCGCGTTTTCGTCGATACTACAAATACCTGGTAACCTGTTTGCCTACAAGCTGAAGGAAAAGTTTAAGTACAAACACATCTTCACTTGTATCATTTGTGTTTGTCTTGTTGGATACGCGGCAATTTTCCTTGTAAATGATTTATTGTGCCTTGTTCCTATGATGTTGCTTTTTATGGTTTCAAGCATTGTTGACCCTCTTGTTTTGGGATATATGCACCGTCATACAGAAAGCCATATTCGTGCGACTGTTGAGTCAGTTTCATCACTAGGTCTGCGGATTGTATCTATTGTTGTCGGATTGCTTTTTGGCTACATTAGCTCCGAGCATTCCATCTTCGCGGGTTTCTTGGTACTGAGCTTCATTTGCCTTGTCTACTTAATCCTGTTCAGTATAGCAGGGCATCATTTTCGCGGAGATGAATAGTCAAACAGAAAAGCGGACACCTCGACGTGAAGTGTCCGCTTGCTGTTACAGCCCCGCCGCTATCCTCAGCGCGTATGACAGCTTTTTTCGCGTCTATTTCTGTCTTTTGGGCACCCTTACCTTTTCGTAATATTCGCGTTGCCATCCTCTTTCCTTACTGCGCAAATAGGATTGGTGCGCCCTTTCCTTACGCGCCTTATGCTTGCGTAATTCCTCGTGTTCCTCGGCGGTCAATTTCACTGGCAAAGCCGTGGGGTATTATACCTTTCGTTTCCTCACTCGCTCGTCTCTCTACCTTAGCCCCTCTCACAATTCTCACTTCAAACCATACACCGCCCCAGGTTCCCCCGCGAAAGCAAGCCTTCCGTTTTCGGGTAGTACAACCGTATCGCGGGGGGGGCAGTGAGGCGGCGACGCAGTTCATATCGTTGCCCTACTGATGGAAAAAGGCGGCGGCGGTTGTTTGGAAGTGCATAACCGCGGCGGCTTTACGGTGCGGCTCTGAGTGCCGCTTTCTAGGTAGAGATTAGTGGCGGGCTGTTGAGGAGTTTATTTCTTTTTTATGGTGTTGTGATATAATGCTGTTAAACAATGGAATTCATATTTTGCACAGGAGATTATTATGACTATAAGTTCTTCAATTGCTATTAAATTAGCGGCGGAAGCCGATGCAAATATTGTATCACAAATTGTTGCGGCAGCTTATAAAGATTGTCAGGAAAAATTCAAACCAACTCCTGATAAAATCCCTACTTGGTTAGCTTGGTGGAGTAGTTTAGCTGAGCCTTTGCTTGATGACCATCGAAGATTTATCAAAAACGAACTAACTTATTTGATTTTATTGGATGATGTTATTATAGGTACATTCAGATTAGAACGACATGATAATATATCAGAGCTGGATGATTTTTGTATCTTGCCTGAATACCAAAATAAAGGATATGGGCTATCTACGCTTAAACTAATTGATAAACTTTACAATGTAAACTGCATTGAACTTGCTACTCCATATTTTTGTACGGCAAATCGCTATTTATATGAGAAAGCAGGATACAAACAAACAGGTACTCGTTCTGATGATACTGTTATTTGTTTTCAAAAAAAATTGTGAGCTGTGTGAATAGGCTCTTAGGCGAGAGGGCGCGGTAGAGGTGAAAGCCGAACACAGAAGGTGAGGAGTGGGACGTCGAAGAGTAAGCTTAAAACCCAGCAATACCTATGCGAAGAGCCCCAAACGGCCTAAAATAACTCCAAAAGTTTGAACAGCGAAAGAAAAAATTGATAATGTCAAAAAAAGTTTGCTTGAGTATGAACTACCCGGAAACGTGTCAATAAAGGGGACGTTAAAGGTAAAAGGGTGGAGATTTTTTTCGAGTGAATTTCTCGAAAAAAATACTACCCGGCCCTTGACGTCACATGGGATAAAGGAAAATTAGGCACGGCGTTTACCGCACACTTGCGGGAAACGCCTTATAAATCCCACGTTAAGCGGCGTCCGCAAGCCTTTCGTAGAAAGCCCCTCGTTGTTCCCACACCGATGTCGGCGAAAACCGCCTTGGGCGGCACAATGTCTGAAACATAATCGATTGCCGCTTGCGGATAGCCTGGGCGCGCACTTGCATAGGCCTCCGCTTTGCCTGTAAATTTTTCTGTGTTCATCAATCAATCCTTCCGATATACAAAATGCTCTACGCCGTCAGTGATGTTGGCGGCTTTTTCTTTTATGAAATCGGGGAGTAGTTCAATATTTTTCAAATCGGATAATGCCACCCACTTTAAAAATAACTCGCTGTCGTTGGTTTTCAATGATTTGAAATCACCGTCAAGCGGCATGGTGTTCGCGTTCTTGATTTCAAGAAGATGATAAAAGCAAATGGTGTGGGCATCCTTGTCGCCCCATGTCCATAAACTCTCATCAACCCAAATCAACCGCCCTGCGATGATGTCTGCGCCTGTTTCTTCTTTATACTCACGCACGATGGTTTCCGCGCTCGTTTCACCGAACGCCACATGACCACCGGGCAGAGCGTAGACCGTATCATTCACGCCGCGCTGAATCAAGATTTTACCGTCTTGAATCAGAACGCCGCTGCTACGGAATCCAAAAATCGTATTATCTTTCATAAATAAAATATCGTGATTTCTAACGCTCATGTCAAACCCTCCGATTCCTCTACCATAAAGCCCCATTGAACACTGTATTTGTCAATAAACTGTACTGCTTGCTGTAAGGCAGTTCTGCCATCGGGTCAATGGTATTACTGTCCGGCTTCATTATTTCATAACAGGCAAGCAAATCTTCTGTGTTTTTTGAACATGATTATAAGATGAACAGCTACATCTTTTGTGCCAAATGCTTTTTCATATAATGAGATTGCTTCTTCACAATCATCGCAAAAATGCAGATGTGGAATCAACATGGTTTTACCTCAGCTCCTTTCGCATAACCGCTCTCCTACTTAATTTATCGGCAGAAAAAAATTTTACGCAAAAGAATCGCCACAACTGCTCGCCGTCCACCGAGATACCTCAAAATGAACCTCCCCGCCGCAAGGGGCGGGGAAACATGTACGTGTTACAGAATTGACGAGGTTCGTTCTGTAAGGAAATTAGTATCTGTGGGGTTTACTACCATAGA
>QMCE01769698.1_pt1 | contig 13474 bp, 12 predicted proteins | sample 1821851 | NCBI WGS metagenome assembly QMCE01 (sample SAMN09453174, study PRJNA476694) | Termite gut metagenome, whole genome shotgun sequencing project. | isolation source: worker | host: Odontotermes sp. | place: South Africa:Pretoria | collected 2016-01-28 | reverse complement strand
GGGCGATCCGGCGGTTTGTTACGAACCGGAGCGCGTGCTGTGTGCTGCAAGCCGTAAAAAAACGATCGCGGCTCCTATACGGGGCGTTGTTTGTTGTCTGGACGCGCGGGCGGTCGGCAATGCGATCAAGGCGCTCGGTGGCGGTCGGACGCGCAAGGACGACGTCATCGACCCCGCAGTCGGCGTGCGGATTCTCAAGAAAATCGGCGATTCGGTCGCCGAGGGGGAAGCGGTCGCCGAAATCCTCTACAATGACGACGCGCAGCTCGTGGCGGCAGAGCCGTATTTTCAGGAGGCGTATAGGTTCGCCGATGTCGCCGAACCGCGCCGCCTGATTCTGGACCGCGTTCGCTGAAGGGGGAGTCCGTTCTGTTGCAAAGGCAGGATCTTGCGTCGGAAATCGCGCCGTTCGTGCCGGTCGTCATGAAGGAAGCGCGCCGACTCTCCCGAAACGACGCGTTCACGATGGACGATCTCGTGCAGGAGGGGATGGTCGCCGCGATCTCGGCGATGGAGTCCTACGACCCGGCACGCGGCGAAAAAAACGCCTACATCCGGGTTTGCGCGCGCAACCGAATGATCTCCTACCTTCGTCACAGCGCGCACGAATTGCCGGTGGACGAGGACATCCTCGCGGGCTCGCTCGACGCCGATCCGACCGCGCAGGAGAGTCAGCATGAAATCGTGGAGGTTCGGGAGGCGCTGACGAATCTCCTCGCGATGCTCAGCCCGTTCGAGCAAAACGTGCTCGGTGCGTACCTGAGCGGCGGGAGCACCTCGGAAGCGGCGCAATTGCTTTCGCTGGACCGAAAGAAGGTCGACAACGCGTTGCAGAGAATCCGAAACAAAGCCCGTGCCGAGGCAACCTTTACCGCTTCCTAATGAGCCGTGGTCTTGGGCAGATGAAGCGCAGCGCCTGCGTCACGGCGCACCCTGAGGAGACCAAGATGAAAGACCTGCGAGGTCGAAAAAATTTTCTTTCCATCGTTTTTTTGCTCACCCTTTTTTTCTCTCATGCGGCGTGCGCTTCGGAAATCGCCCCCACGCAGAGGGTCCGCATCGCCGAGTGCTTGAATTCTCCCCCGTCCGCCCTTCTTCTGCTTCAGCTCAACGACGCCTTTCTCGGTCTCTCCGACGCGCCCCCGGTCTGGCAGACGCTGATCGCGGAGACGGATGAGGAGCGCCGCGACCTGGAGCGTGCATCGGTCATCGGCGTCTATGATATGGTAATCGCCTCGGACGCGCGTTATGTGGAGAGCTTGCGGCAGCAGGAACTCTTGCGAAGGACGGTCCCGATCTACACGGAGCGCTTGCTGTTGGTCGGACCGTCAAAATGGCCGCCCGCGAAAGAGGCGCGTTCGGCGGAAACGATCATGGCGGAAATTTTCAAGGGTGAACTCCTTTTTTTCTCCTCGCTGCACAACGCTTGGCTCGCGGAAGAAGAAAAAAAACTGTGGGCGCGGGCGGGGGTATCGCGGCCTTATGACAACAGGAACTACGTCGAGAGCGGACACGACGACATCGGCCTGTTGCTTCAGGCGGAGGAGGAGCAGGGGTTCGCGCTTGTGGGCGAAGCTTCGTTCGCGCAGTACCTCGACGTGCAGCGTGACGATCCGGCGTTGGCCGTTTTTGCCGACACCGGCGTCGTTCGGACGACAACGGCGTGCCTGATCGTCCATTCCGGTTACCGGAAGGCACGGGCGGAGATCGCAGATCGCTACGTCGACTGGCTGAAGAGCGAGGTCGGCGCTGCACGGATCGATTCCTTCTCGCTGGGATCGGTCGCGCCGTTTCGGGCCGTGTCGGAATAGAGCGAATCCGCCGTTGCATTCCCGAACGTCGATTGATGCATAGATACGTATGGCAAAACGAAGCAGGGTTGTGATAAACTGCACGCGTCGTGGAGAACACGACGCGTTTTTTATTACAACGACGGAGGTAGCGACATGAGAAAAATGACAAAGATCTTCCTCGCCCTGTTTCTGTGCTTCACGTTTCTGGGTGCGGGCTTCCAAACGCTGGAGGCGGCCACGAAATACGACACGGCCCTGAGCAGATGGTCGAGGTTCGAGGAGGCGCAAGACGATATGGGTGGGCGTTTTCTCGTGAGGGCGACGCTCTACACCGCGGAATACGTCAACCTGCTTATGGAGAGCGAGGCGGAGAGAAATCTCTGGACCGCGAGCGAGCTGGAGGACTATAAGTACAACTTCCTTCGCGGCATCCAGATGGACGACTATATTGCCATTCACCTTGAAATGGAGAACCTCGGTGCCACAGCGCACATGGCCCCCTTCAACGAGATGGTCTACCTCTGGATCGGAAACAAGAGATATGAGCCCGCAGATTATGACCAGCGATTCAATCTGCCGTTGCAGGGGAAGCGGGACGGTCTCGTCTTCTTTCCGCGCTACGACGAAAAAACAGGGGAGTCCCTTCTCGCGAAGGACATGTCCCTTCGTTTCGTGATGATCGGCGCGGTGAGCCCCGTTCTCTCGAACCGGGAAATTCGTTTCACCTGGGACGTGAAAGCGGAAAGCGGTGTACTCGCGGGTACGGCGGCGGACAGGATGGAGGGCGACCGGCTCCTTCGCAGGATTGAAAGACTGAATGCAGAGAAGGCGGACCTTGAGACGCAGCTCGATGCGAAGAACCGCGAAATTTCGGAGGTCATGAAGCGGATCGACGAGCTTCAGTAAAAATAGTGAGGGGGTGTGCGCGGTGAAGAGAATCGGCGTACTGACCAGCGGCGGCGACGCACCGGGAATGAACGCGGCCATTCGTTCCGTTACGCGCGCTGCGATCTACGACAATCTCGACGTGATCGGTTTCCGGAGGGGTTACGAGGGCTTGCTCGAGGGGGACGGCATTCCGCTCACCGTCAGCTCCGTCGGTGGGATTATACACCGGGGCGGCACGATCCTGCGGACGGCGAGGTGCGAGCGCTTCATGACGCCGGAGGGCGTCCGCGAGGGCTTTCAGCGCCTCAAGGAATACGATATCGACGCGCTGGTGGTGATCGGCGGAGACGGCTCCTTTCGCGGCGCTTACGAGCTTCATAAACTCGGCTTCCCGGTCGTCGGAATCCCCGGCACGATCGACAACGACATGGCGGGAACAGACTGCACGATCGGCTTCGACACCGCCTGCAACACGGCACTTCAGTGCATACAGAAGCTGCGGGACACGGCATCGAGTCACGAACGCCTCTTCATCGTCGAGGTCATGGGGCGGTCGGCGGGCTTCATCGCACTGGAGGCGGCGGTCGCGGCAGGTGCCGAATGTGTGTTGGTGCCGGAACAGCCCTTCGACATCGAACAACTCTGCAAGAAACTTCATTACGCGAAAGAGCGTGGCAAGACGCACTCCCTGGTCATCGTGGCCGAGGGAGTCATGCCCGCTTCTGATCTGGCGCACAAGCTAAAGGACACGGCAAGTTACGACGCGCGGATCGTCGTTCTCGGTCATATCCAGAGGGGCGGCAGCCCATCATCCTTCGACGCGGTGCTGGCGTCGAGGCTGGGTGGCGGCGCGGTAGAGGCATTGTCGCGCGGTGAATTCGGCGTGATGGTCGGCCGAACCTGCGGGATGATCGTGACAAATCCGCTTCAATTCGCGTGGGAGAAGAAAAAGGAACTCGACGCCGATATGATGACGTTGGTGGATGTCCTGGGGATCTAGGTGTGTGGAGCGAAAATAGCAATAGGCTGTCGCCTTCCGTCGCGTCGGGGCTGACGAAGATCGTTGCAAGCGGGCGGACCTCGCGGGGGCCGTCCGTATTCTGTAATGACCTTCTCTGGCAAAACGCCGTTGACCTGATTGCGCAAAGCACTTCGGTCGCCGTCGTCTCCGGTTTTTACGTCCCGTCTGCAAGTGCACCGGAGACGGACGGTCCATCGGGAGCGGTTGTTTTGTCGCGTGCGCTTGCGCGCGCGGGACATGAAACGGAGATATGGACAGACAGGCTCTGCCTGGATTGCATGCGGCGTTGCGCCGAGGCGATCGGTTTCCCCGCAGAGCGCGTTCTCGACGCGACGAACTTTAACCCCGCGACGAATCGGCCGTCGCTTCTCGCCTATGTCGAGCGTCTTGGCAGGGCTGCGGACGGTCGTTATTACAACATGCGAAGAGAGGACATCACGAATTGGACGGCTCCTCTCGATTCGTTCGCGATGCATGGCGACATTCCAGTGCTCGCTGTGGGCGATGGCGGGAACGAAGTGGGCATGGGTGCGATACACGGGCCGCTTCGCGCGCATATGCCCGATTATGCCGAGTTCTTGTGCGTCGTCGGTGCTGACGTCTGTCTGCCCGTCGACGTGTCGAACTGGGGGGCGTATGCGCTTGTTGCGGCGATGTCCTCTCTGGTTGGGGAGTGGCTTGGTCAGACGACACAGGAGGAGCGCGCGATGCTCGAGGTTCTGTGTGCCTGCGGTGTGGTGGATGGCGTGTCGAAGCAAAGCGCCCTCTCTGTGGACGGCCTCGATATCGAAGTGCAGTTGCAAGTCAGGGACGCGTTGGAACGACTGGCGATCGCGTCATGACCCGGTGAATGTCGATGTCGCCCCATAAGAACGAAGCAAAACCGCTGATCCTGTTGGGTTTTTTTGCCCTGATTCTTGTTTTTTTCCTCTCCTGGAGCGTTCGCCGGGATAACATCGCGGCGGGATCCTTCCGGTTGGACGAGATCGCTCTTTGCGAGGAACTGGATGACAATATGAACCCGCAGGAGCGGAAATCGCGGTTTTCCGGCGACACCAAGCAGGTCTGCCTCTGGTTCGAGTATGCAAGGGCGCGGGATGGAGATCAGCTGGAGGTCCAGTGGCAGTTCGAAAACGACGACATTCAGCGCGAGTCGTTCCGGCTCGTGCACGCGAGGGGGACGCGTGCGTTCTATCTTCTCAGGGAGGATGGTTCTGCGTTGCCGCCGGGAGTATATGGCGTTTCGATTCTTTGCAACGGCCGGGCGAAGGGCGTGGAGCGATTTGAAGTCGAGCCTCCGATCGAAGGGCCGTCCGAAGAGGAAACCGAATTGGCGGAGCCCGTTTCGCCCGATTTATCCTCCGACCTACGTAAAAGCCCGGATTTTTCGTAAAAAATTCTTCCGACGCTTCTTGCAATTTGATATTTTCAGGTTAAAATGTAATCGCATGCGTTTTTGAGAACCGCGCTTGCAGTGTGCCGGTTGGCACTGATGCCGCCCTTCCGAGGATGAACTTACCCGAGTATTTATAGCCAATAACCGATCATAACAGCCGACTGGGGGCCTGTCTGAGATAATGAGCAAAATGACCGAAAAAGACGCGATTGCCGTTTTAGAACCAATAGAGCCGGAGGTGGCCGAAGTCTCGGTCATAGAATCTCCGGAGCAGAAACAAACCGCGACGCCGCGCACCGATTTCAACAAACTCGCCGCAATGTCCGTGACGGAACTTCGCAAACTCGCGAAAGAACTCGGCGTCTCCAACTACTCATCCCAGAGAAAAGACGATCTCATCCTAAACGTTTTATGCGTCCAGGCCACGCAGATGGGTTTTCGCTTCGGCGGCGGCACGCTCGAATGTCTCCCGGAGGGGTACGGTTTTCTTCGCCCGACGGGGCTTTTGCCGAGCAACAACGACATCTACCTGTCGGCGTCTCAAATCCGTCGCTTCGGGCTGCGAAACGGAGACCTCGTTTGGGGTATGGTGCGTCCGCCACGTGACCCCGAGCACTATGAGGCGCTCATACGGGTGGAGACGGTCAACTTTTCCGATCCGGAGGAAGCGCGAAAGAGGCCCCACTTCGAGGCGCTGGTGCCAATCTTTCCGGACGAGCGTATCCGCCTCGAAACGGATCCGAAGAGACTCTCGACAAGGCTCGTCGACCTCTTCGTTCCCATCGGAAAAGGGCAGAGAGCTCTGATCGTATCGCCGCCCAAAGCAGGCAAGACCACGCTCCTCAAACACTTGGCCAACGCGATTACAACCAATCACCCCGAAGCAATCATGATGGTCCTCCTGATCGACGAACGCCCCGAAGAAGTGACGGACATGAGCCGTTCCGTGGACGGAGAGATCATCGCGTCGACCTTCGATCGCCCGGCGGAGGAGCACATGCGCGTCGCCTCGCTCTCCCTGGAAAAAGCGAAGAGACTGGTCGAGGTCGGAAAGGACGTCGTGCTGCTGCTCGACTCCATCACGCGTCTCGCACGCGCGTCCAACCTGATTGTTCCGCCCTCCGGACGCACGCTTTCGGGCGGCATGGATCCGGCAGCGCTCTATTTCCCAAAGAAATTCTTCGGAGCGGCGCGCAATATCGAGAACGGCGGGAGCCTCACGATCATTGGCACCTCTCTCGTCGAAACCGGTAGCCGGATGGACGATGTCATCTACGAGGAGTTCAAGGGGACGGGCAACATGGAGATCCACCTGTCCAGAAAGATCTCCGAACAGCGAATTTTCCCGGCGATCGACATCACGCGATCCGGAACGAGGCGAGAGGATCTGCTGGTGAACGACGAAGAGCTGCAACGGCTATGGGCGTTGCGCAGAAAGATCGTCAATATGGACGAGGCGGAAGTCCTGACCCTGATCATGGACAAACTGAAGACGACGTCCTCGAACAAGGAGTTTTTGAGCACGATTAAACTGTAGCGGTCATCTCGGAATTCACGGTGTATTGCGCCAGGGTATCCGACCGGTTCAGGTGCGATAAGGAGGTTTTTCGCATATGAAAACGCGGAGAAGAATTGTTTTAGTGATCATCCTTACCATCACGGCCTCTTTGACGTATGTCTGTGTGTCACAGGCGGCGAAGAGCGCTGGGGCACTGTGGTCGGGGTTCGACTCTCAGGATGGTACGAACGCCGGGCTTTCGTCGGGATACGTCGTCGTCGACGCGTTCGACGCGAGGAGAGGCGCGAACGGTATCGGTCCGTTCCGGGCAAGCGAGCCGTCGTTCAGCGAAACCGACCTCGTCCTGTACGAGGAAGGAAACGAGCCGGAGGACACGGCTCTGGACGACGAGATCAACGTTGTCTGGAAGGAGGTTCGCGTAGCTGCGGGCGACACCCTTTCCAAAATTGCAGAGCAACACGGGGTGACGATCAAGGATATTATGCAGGCCAACGAGTTGACCGATGAACACAAATTGCGCGAGGGACAGGTGTTGTATATCCCGAACGCCTCCGAATATGTGCTGGAGACGCTTGCCCATGTGAGAAGGCTTAAAAACGAGGAGATCTCCCGGAAAAAACAGGCCAAGGCCGTGAAGATCACCAATTATGTGGTCAAAGATGGCGACACGCTCTGGAGTATTGCGGGCGCGTTCGACCTCGACATCAACTCGCTTTTCGGCTGCAATAAGCTTTCCGACTCGAACGTGCTCAAGCCCGGGGTGGCGATTCGCGTGCCGAACCAGGACGGCATTATGATTACGGTGAAATCCGGACAGACGCTCGACAAACTTGCCAAGGAGTACGGCGTCTTTGTGGAGGCGATTCTGTCCGCAAACGAAATGTCACCCGACGAACCGCTGATCGCAGGGCGCGAAATTTTTATTCCGGGTGCGAAGGTCAGCGCGTTTGTGGAGAGCAACGGCACGAAGGTGGCCGTTGCTAGAGGCAGTGTCTCGGCAAACCAGGGCTTCGGTTGGCCCGTTGTCGGGAAAATATCGAGCCCGTTCGGCTGGAGGAAGGATCCCGTAAGAGGCGGCAGAGACTTTCACACGGGCCTCGATGTCCGTGCACCCCGCGGCAGACAGATTGTGGCGAGCCGGGCGGGAAGGGTCGTTCACTCGGGATGGATGGGCGGTTATGGGAAGACGATCGTCATTTCGCACCCGGGCGGTATGACGACGCTTTATGCGCACTGCAGTTCGCTGTTGGTCAAAGTCGGCACGAATGTGAAGAGAGGGCAGCGTATCGCCTCGGTCGGCAGCACCGGGCGTTCGACGGGCAACCACGTCCATTTTGAAGTCCGAAAGAACGGAAGCCCCATGAACCCTCTGAAATACATTAAATAATATCTTAAAGAAAGAAATCGGCTGAGAACGATTTTGCGGGAGGAAGTATTGCATGACTAAATTTGTTTTCGTCACCGGGGGTGTCGTATCCTCCCTGGGAAAAGGGATTACGGCGGCTTCTCTTGGTACGCTGATGAAACGACGGGGCGTGCGCGTCTCCATCATCAAAATGGACCCATACCTTAACGTCGACGCGGGGACGATGAACCCCTTTCAGCACGGAGAGGTCTTCGTCACCGACGACGGAGCCGAGACCGATCTCGATCTGGGGCATTACGAACGTTTCATCGACGAGCGGTTGAGCTACAACAACAGCGTCACGGCGGGCAAGGTCTATTCGGAGGTCATCAACAAGGAGCGCATCGGACGGTACAACGGCGGTACCGTTCAAGTCATTCCGCACATTACGAACGAAATTCAGGAGCGGATTCTTCGCGTTGCACAGGGGCAGGATCTTCTCATCGCGGAGATCGGGGGGACCGTTGGCGATATCGAGGGGCAGCCGTTTCTGGAGGCGATTCGCCAGTTTGCCGGCAGGGTAGGTCGGGAGAACGTCATCTACTGTCATGTGACACTCATCCCATATATTGCCGCGGCTGGCGAGCTCAAGACGAAGCCGACGCAGCACAGCGTCAACGAACTCCGGCGCATCGGTATCCAGCCGGACATCATCGTCTGTCGCTCCCAACTTCCATTGCAGCAGGATATGAAGGACAAGATCGCCCTGTTTTGCAGCGTCTCTTCGGACAGTATTTTCCAGGCGCTCGATGAGGAGACGATCTACCGTGTGCCGATCTCGCTGCAGCAGCAGGGACTTGACAGCTATCTGCTGAAACGCCTCGGCATCGACCCCGAAGCCGATATCCGGCTCGACGATTGGATGGCGTTTCTTGAGCGGCGTGCGAACCCGCACGGAGAGGTTGAGATCGCACTTGTCGGAAAGTATACGAGCATTAAAGACGCGTATTTGAGCGTGAACGAAGCCCTTACGCACGCCGCGATTCACAACGACGTCAAGGTCCGCATCCGTCCGATCGAGACGGAGGAGGTCGAGGCGAAAGGCGCGGAGAACGTGCTTGCAGGCGTCGACGGGATTCTTGTACCGGGCGGCTTCGGATCGCGCGGCATGGAGGGCAAGATCCTGGCGGCGGGTTATGCCCGCGAAAACGGGATCCCCTATTTTGGCCTCTGTCTTGGCATGCAGGCGGCGGTGATTGATTTTGCGCGCAACGTCGCGAAGCTTGCCTCTGCGAACAGCGCCGAGATGGACCCCGGTACGCCGAATCCGGTCGTGCACTTGATGGAGGAACAAAAGTCCGTCGACTCTTTGGGTGGGACGATGCGCCTTGGCGCATATCCGTGCAGACTGAAGGAGGACTCCAGGGCCTATCGTTCGTACGGCGAAATTTCAGAAGTGCTGGAGCGCCACCGTCACCGCTATGAATTCAACAACGCCTACAGAGAACGATTCGAGGCGGTCGGGCTGAACATCACCGGAATCTATCCGGAGAAGAACCTCGTTGAAATCGTGGAGATCCCCTCCCATCCATGGTTTGTCGGCGTACAATTTCACCCAGAATTTTTAAGCAGGCCGCTGCGACCGCACCCTCTTTTCCGGGATTTCATCGCCGCGGCGAAAGCGGGGAAAGAGAGCAAAACGGTGTAAAATTGTTTTGCGGGTTTTGAGCAATGAGACCAACGACAAGACATTTGACAGGGAGGCACCATATGATGAAAAAATATTGGACGATTGCGATTTTGATCGTGGTACTTTTCATATCGACGGGTTGCTGGGCGGCGGATGGCGTGTCTGAGGATCGGACGCCGCTACAGGGTCTGGACCGTGTGGAGAGCGTTCTGTACGGCCAACCTTTGACGGGCGGCCTCTTGTTGCGCCTGTCGAAAGTCGAGCGCGATCTTTTCGGGATGGAGCTTCCCGGGAGCTTGACGGAACGCCAACAGGCTCTTCAGGTGTTTGTGCAGGAGGGAAATGCATCCCAGCCGTCGTTGCTCTTCAAAATCGGCGTGGCGGAGTGGGTGACGCTCCGGCGGGTGAACCCTTCCTGGCCTCTTTCCGATCGCGTGGCTCACCTCGAGACCACGTTGGAAGGGGAGACGCAGGAGGGGGCACTGAGCGCACGTCTTGAACGCATGATCACGAAATTGTTGCCGAGCGGGATCGGAGCGGAATCGATCCAAATTCCGGCCGCTCTTCAAGGCAAGATTTGTGGATACCGTCACGGTTCGGACGGTTGCAGTAGGGGATGTAGTGCGCCTCGAACTGGAGGAGGACTGCATCATCAAAGGAACGCTCGCGGTTGCGAAAGGCGACAGGTTGTTTGCGGAGGTCACGAAGGTGAGGTTGCCCCGCAGTTTTGGCCGCCCGTCGGAGATTCAGTTCGATTTCAAAAATATCGAGACGATCGGCGGAAGACTGATTCCGGTTCTCATTGGTCCTGAGGCTCAAAAGGCGATGGAGGTGGATTCCGGCGTCATCGGCGCTGCCGGCGCGAGCCTTGCCGGTGTGATCGCATTTGGGCCGCTCGGTCTCGCCGGAGGATTTCTCGTGCGCGGAAACGACAGGCAGATCCCCGCAGGGACGATGATCTATGTCGAAACGGAGGAGTTCTCCAATGTGGAGGGCTATGCGATTTCCAGCCTCACCAACACCATGCAGGGAGCCGATGCCCCTGCGCCGGTCGAGACGCAGGGAGGACAGGACGCCTCACCCTCCGACACGGTTGTGTACTGATCCTTGTTGTAGTTAGTAAAGATGAAACGGTTTTCGTACAGGACATGCAGGGTTTTTTTGCCGCTGTGTGTCCTGTTTTTTTTATTTTCCATAGGGCTCCCATGTCATGCGAATGCGGATCGCGACCGATCTCTTGAGATTCTCAACCGATGGACATCAATCCGCTGGGGTGAGGAGAATCTTGCGTGGGTCGTCTATTATCCGGAGGCGCTGATCGAACCGTGGATCAACGCGGAGGCGGAGCGTCGCAGGTTCCGCCCCGACCAGACCGAGGCATATCGAAAGGCGTTTATGGACGAACTGCGAATCGACTCGACGACGCCGATCCTCTTGTCGGTGCAGGTGCTTGGCGCAACACCGCTTGACTTGTCGCCGCTTGCCGACAACATCGCCCTCATTGACGAGGCTGGGAGGCGAGTCGGGCCGATGGTCATCGAAAAACGTCTGGACGGCCCGCTACAGGGGTTGGTGCAGGGATTTCTATTTTTCCCCAAGCAGAACAGCGAGAATTTTTATATCGTCATCAAAGGGCTTGTTCCGGAGAGAGAGACGCTCTTCACCTTCGACGGTGCCGTACAGGGCGCGGGCACCATTGCGACGACGACCGGGGAGAGGGAGACGACGATCAGCGAGCCGCCGATCGAAGAGGTGATCGTCAAGATACCGACGACCGAAAAACCTCGCCCGCCTCAGCCGGAACCCGTGTCTCCTCCGGAGGACGCCGAGCCGGAAATTTTCGAACCGACCCAACCGGTTGTGCCGCAGGAGCAACCGCCCCTGCAGGAGCCGCCCATCCAGCAGGAGTTGCCGCAGCCGGTGATACGAGGCCCGATACTGAGCCCGCGACAGGTGCTCGATATCTACCTCAAGGCATGGATTGCAGGGGATATGGACCGGATGTACGAGCTGCTTTCGACGGAGTCTCAGGAGAGAATTTCGCGCGAGCTATTCGATCGGGAGGTATCGTCCGGCGGTTTTCGCAACCTCCTCAAATCCGGCTACAAGGTGACTTGGCTGAACGAGAGCAGCGCGAAGGTGACGGTCGCGAGAAAACTGCTGCTGATGCGCTCGCTGGAGAGCAAGCAGATCGACTTTGTCGAGGAAGATGGTTCGGCGCGTGTCTCGTGGTAAAATGACGGCGGCGTTGCTCTTGCTCGGTGTGTGCGCGTTCGGGTATTTTTTCTGGCGCGATCTGCGTCTGCCGCGAACGTTCATTCCTCGCGATTTGCCCGATTTGGTCGTCGAGAATTTCAACTTCAAGAGGACGATGGAGGGCAGGGACTGGGGTGTCGTCGCCGTGTCCGCGGAGCACCAATCCGGTGTCGTGCGCGCGGCCTCGATCGATCTTCTCGTTGACGAGTCCGAGGCGGGGCGCAACGCGTCCGTTCATGCGATCAGCGGCGAGTTCATGCGCGACAACTCGGAGATGCTGCTTTTCACCGTGGACGGCACCGTTCATTATTCCGATGGGAGCGCGGATGTGGCTGCACCGATTGCGAGTTACGACGCGACGAACGGTGTTTGGCTCTTTCCGAGCGGAATGGAGTTGTTCGGAGCGGAGGCTTTTATGACGGGCAATCTCGCATCGATCGATGCGGAAGGCGTTTTTCATTTTGGGAAGGGGGTTCGCGCCGAGTGGACAAACCGGCAGCGGCGTTGAAAAAATTTTGGATTCTGACACTCTTCGCTGCACTATTTTGTGCGGCCCTTCCTGTTTGTGCGGCGGAGCGCGATACCATTCAGCTCGACGCCGACCGGATTTCGTTCGAAGAGGGGTCCGGCGTTGCGATTGCGGAGGGCAACGTCCGAATCCACAACAGCGAGGTGCGGCTTTTTGCGCCGTACGTGGAGTACGACAGTGCCCGACATCAAGTGAAAGCGACGTCGTCCCCCGGGGGTAGCGTCACATTCATTACGGCCGCCGGCCGCCTGAGCGGCGAGCGGCTGGACTACAACCTCGCGACGCGCGAGGGAATGCTGAGAAAACCCAGCGGCAAGGTGGAGGCTTTCTACGTCAAGGGCGAGATGCTCGAGGTGAAGCCGGCGTCGGAAGTCCGCAACACCAAGCGCAGAAAAAATCAGGAGGAAGACCCGGAGGATATGGCGGCCAACTGGTTGGAGGCCTCCATCACAACCTGCAATCTGCCGCACCCGCACTATCGCCTCGAGGCGAAGTCCGTGTCGGTGATCGAGGGGGAGAGCCTCGTCATCAAAAAACCGAAGGTCTATCTCGGCGAGCATCTTCTTTTTTCCTATCCCTTCGATTACTACGTTCCCCTTGGAGAGCAGGACAGTCGCCGCAGGCAGACGCTCTTTCCGAAGGTGGGCTACGAGTCGGAAAAGGGGGCGGGGCTTGGCCTGACGGGCGCGTACGGGTGGGGGACGGGGTTCGCCGAAATGGAGGTCATCGGTTGGACCGAGGACATCTGGGAAGGGGTTTTTCGCCTCACGCAGGACATCGGGGACCATCTGTCGCTTTATACGGATGTCGTCCGTGCCTACGACAAAGATCGCGATACGACGAAATGGAGGCCCGGTTGGGGGGCTCGCTTCAACGCCGGCGGATGGAATATCGACGCCGCGTGGGCGCAGCGGCAACTCATGACGGTCGAAAAAAAAGCGGGCTCGGATTCCAGGTACGTCGTCTGGAAGGAACCGGAGGTCAACATCATGAGCCCCTGGTTCGAGGATCGCGCGGTGGGCGGACAGTTTCGCCTG
>QMCE01001340.1_pt1 | contig 13476 bp, 11 predicted proteins | sample 1821851 | NCBI WGS metagenome assembly QMCE01 (sample SAMN09453174, study PRJNA476694) | Termite gut metagenome, whole genome shotgun sequencing project. | isolation source: worker | host: Odontotermes sp. | place: South Africa:Pretoria | collected 2016-01-28 | reverse complement strand
GGTGTTCGCACTGGCCGGCAAAATCAACAATGTGGGCCTTATAGAGGTGCCGATGGGTATCACGCTGCGCGAGGTTATCTACGAGATTGGCGGCGGCATCAAGGGCGGCAAGAAGTTCAAGGCGGTGCAGACCGGCGGCCCCTCGGGAGGCTGTCTTACCGAGAAGCACCTCGACACCCCGATCGACTACGAGAACCTGATGGCCGCAGGGTCGATGATGGGTTCGGGAGGTATGATCGTTATGGACGAGGACGATTGCATGCCCTCAGTTGCGAAGTACTATCTGGAGTTCACCGTCGAGGAGTCGTGCGGTAAGTGCGCTCCCTGCCGCGTAGGTAACAAGAGGTTGCACGAGACGCTGGAGAAGATCTGCGACGGTAAGGGTACCGAGGGCGATCTGACCTACCTTAAGAATCTGAGCATGGTGATCAAGGATACGGCGCTGTGTGGTCTGGGCCAAACGTCGCCCAACCCCGTTCTGTCGACGCTCGACCATTTCTGGGACGAGTATGTGGCCCATGTGACAACAAGGACGTGCCCGGCCGGAAAGTGTAAGGCCCTGCTGTCGTATACGATAGATGCCGAGAAATGTACCGGATGTACGCTGTGTGCACGCAACTGCCCTGTCGACGCTATCGCGGGCGAGAAGCGCGAACCCCATGTTATCGACCAGGAGAAGTGTATCCGCTGTGGCGCATGTTACAGCAAGTGTAAATTCAAAGCTATCAACGTACATTAAGGGTTATGAGCAAGATAAAATTAACGATCGACAATAACGTTGTCGAGGTCGAAAAAGGCACGACTGTCTATCAGGCAGCCAAGCAGATGGGGATCAGGATCCCCGCGCTGTGCTACATGAACCTCCACCACCTGGGCATCGAGAACAAGCCCGCAGGATGCCGCATTTGCGTGGTCGAGATCGAGGGACGCCGCAATCTGGCGCCGAGTTGCTCGACCGAGTGTACCGAGGGAATGGTGGTCAATACGCACACCGTGAGAGTTATCAACGCCCGCAAGACGGTGCTGGAGCTGATTCTGAGCGATCACCCGAAGGACTGTCTGATCTGCTCGCAGAATGGACAGTGCGATTTGCAGGATGTTGCGCAGACGCTGGGTATCAGGAAGATACGCGCAGTAGAGAACGCCGCAATGTCGACCTACCGCAAGGATGTGTCGCCCGCCCTGAACAGGGATATGGACAAGTGTATCATGTGTCGCCGTTGCGAGACTATATGTAATAAGGTGCAGACGGTGGGTGCGCTGAATGCCATCAACCGCGGATTCACGAGTGTCGTGGCGCCCGCTTTCGAGCAGGATCTGATCGACTCGCCGTGTACGTTCTGCGGCCAGTGTGTGGCTGTGTGTCCCACGGGTGCGCTGACGGCGTTCGACCAGACCAATAATATAGTACGCGCGTTGGCCGATCCGACCAAAACGGTGATCGTGCAGACCGCCCCGGCCGTTCGTGCCGCTCTGGGCGAGGAGTTTGGTATGTCGGCCGGAACTTTGGTGACCGGAAAGCTGGCCGCAGCACTGCGCAGGATAGGTTTCGACAAGGTGTTCGACACCGACTTCGCCGCCGACCTCACAATCATGGAGGAGGGGACCGAGCTGTTGGGCCGACTGTCGAAATATCTCGATGGCGACAAGAGTGTGAAGCTGCCGATCCTGACGTCGTGCTGCCCCGCGTGGGTGAACTTCTTCGAGACGTACTACCCGACGATGCTCGATATTCCGTCGACGGCGCGCTCTCCGCAACAGATGTTCGGTGCCGTGGCTAAGACCTACTATGCTGATATTCTGGGTGTTAAGAGAGAAGATATGGTCGTGGTGTCGGTGATGCCATGCTTGGCCAAGAAGTATGAGTGCGGTCGCGACGAGTTCAAGGTGAACGGCAATCCCGATGTAGACTATGCGATCTCGACCCGCGAGTTGGCAGCCCTGATCAGGGAGTTCAACATCGACTTTGCATCGCTGCCCGACGAGGATTTCGACGCTCCACTGGGCGAGTCGACGGGTGCCGCAGTGATATTCGGCGCTACGGGCGGCGTTATCGAGGCGGCAGTGAGAACGGCCTACGAGGTGTTCACAGGCAAGCCGCTCCCGAAGATCGACTTCACCGAGTTGCGTGGTCTGGAGGGTATTCGCCAGGCTACGATCGACTTCAACGGCACGCCTATAAATATAGGTATCGCCCACCAGTTGGGTAATGCACGCAAGCTGCTTGACGGTATAAAGAACGGAATGTATAACTTCCATGCGATAGAGATCATGGCGTGTCCGGGCGGATGTATCGGCGGTGCAGGTCAGCCTTTCCACCATGGCGATTCGGGGATTATCAAGGCCCGTATGGACGCTATATACCGCGAGGATGCAAGCAAAACGATTCGCAAGTCGCACGAGAATCCCTATGTACAGAAGCTCTACAAGGACTTCCTCGGCCAACCGATGAGCGATAAGGCGCACCACCTGCTCCATACTCACTACTTTAACAAGCAAAAAATCTAAGCAATGGCACATAAATTAACAGATTGCCAGACAGGCAAGATCGGAGAGATCTGCGCTTCTTTCGGAAATAATCCCGGTGAGCTGATCAATGTGTTGCACAAGACGCAGGGTGAGTTCGGCTACCTGCCCGAGGAGGTGCAGCGCGAGATAGCCAAGAACCTGAACATTCCGGTGGCTAAGGTCTATGGCGTGGTGACGTTCTACTCGTTCTTCACGATGACGCCCAAGGGCAAGCACGCGATCTCGGTGTGTATGGGTACGGCGTGCTATGTGCGCGATGCCGAGAAGGTGGTCGACGAGGTTAAGAGCCAGTTGGGTATCGGTGTGGGCGAGGTTACGGCCGATGGCAAGTTCTCGTTGGACTGTCTGCGTTGTGTGGGTGCGTGTGGTTTGGCACCAGTGATGCTCATTGGCGACAAGGTATATGGCCGTGTCGATCCGAAGCAGGTCAAGGGTATTCTCGACAGCTACGAATAACACGGCGACCGATATGTATTAAAGAAAGACGACCCATTGTGGGTCGTCTTTCTTTGGGTATTTGCGCATAGTGTAAGAGAATGTCGGATGTGGGTAATACTGGAGGTGCTGCTTGTTTTTTTAGACTATTTCATAGTTTGTAGCAGAAAGCCGCCGACAGAGATCGATCTGTTGATGTATCAAATACGCAAAGTGTCGTAAAAGCAAGTTTATAGAGAATGGTAGAGATGTGACTTTAAAATAGTGCGGTGACCGAGCATAACAAAGTCCGCTCTATGGGAGTATTAGGCGCCAGTCAAGTGCGCTCGACATACCTACATCACATCGTCCCCTCGATCTTTGGGCTGAGGCGGAGCATATATTTGCCATATTCGGTATTTTTCATCGGTTCGGCGAGTTTCAGCAGCTGCTTGTGGTCGATCCATCCTTTTCGAAGCGCGATCTCCTCGAGACATGCGATCTTCACCCCCTGGCGCGTTTCGACGACCTCGATGAACGTTCCCGCGGCCGACAGCGAATGGGGTGTCCCCGTATCAAGCCATGCAAACCCGCGCCCCAGGATCTCTATGCGCAGTACCCCGGCGTCCATATACAGACGGTTGAGGTCGGTGATCTCCAATTCGCCACGCTTCGACGGACGCACCTTTTTTGCCTCCCTCACCACACTTTTGGGGTAAAAATATAGTCCCGTGACGGCATAATTCGACCGCGGTTCGGCGGGTTTCTCTTCGAGACCGATGACCTCCATATCGTCATCCATCTCTGCCACACCATAGTTCTCGGGATCGCTCACCCAGTATCCGAATACCGTCGCACGGCCATCGTCGGCAGAGGCTACGGCGTTGGCAAGCATAGAGGTGAATCCCTGTCCATAAAAAATATTGTCGCCCAAAACCAGTGCCGCCGAATCTGTGCCGATAAACTTCTCTCCGAGCAAAAACGCCTGTGCAAGGCCGTCTGGCGACGATTGCTCGACGTACGAGAACTCCACGCCCATCTCCTTGCCTGTCCCCAACAGCCTGCGGAATCCAGGTAGGTCGTGAGGTGTCGAGATGATTAGTATCTCGCGAATCCCGGCCAGCATCAGCACCGAAATGGGGTAGTAGATCATCGGCTTGTCGTAGATCGGCAGTAGCTGTTTCGACACGCCTTTTGTCATTGGGTAGAGGCGGGTTCCGCTTCCGCCTGCCAGAACGATTCCTTTCATGCGAATATAAAATAGTGATACATAGCAACTTATAGCCGAGCCAATCGCGCACTGCCAGAAAAACTGCTCACAGGCGATGTCTGTTTGTAAGAACGTTTGACTGCTGTTTTGGTCGTTAATTATTCAGCAAATGCCTGTTTATCTTTCGTACTTTTTCTGCCAATTCCGCGATGTGGACGACCTCGATGCCCGCCTTTCGCAGGTTCTCGGCGCCGGTGCACGTCACGAAAAGCGACGGTTCGCGCAGTGCGAAAACGACCCTCGAGAAGCCGTGGTGTATGATCAGTTCGCTACACGAAACAAGCTTCGAGGCGCGCGTCGAACAGGGCTCCATCGAGGTGTAAATGGTTGATCCTGCGAGATTTATGCCCGCATCGAGAGCCTTGGCGATAGCCTCCTCCTCGGCGTGGTTCGCAGGGCCTGTTTCGTGGGTATAGCCCTCGAAAGTGTGGCCGTCGCGAGTGACAATAACAGCCCCCACGCGATATGCCGTAGGCGACGGAGGACTTTGGCGACTCACCTCAATAGCGCGTTCCAGATACTTGCAATCGCTCATAACTTCCTCATTTCGAACAAAGTACATCACGGCCGTCTGCCCCAACTGTTCCACCTTTTGGAGCGCCATTTTTTGCCCCTCGACACTCGGGAATCGCACTCCGTTGCCCACCAGTATCGGCGCCACAGCGAGTCGTAATCTGTCGGCCATGCCCTCGCTCAGGAAGAGCTTCAGCATCTGTGCCCCGCCTTCGACCAACAGTCGTTCAACACCGTGTTTTTCGAGTTCAGTAATAATCTCTCGCGCAGTAAAATCGCGGCCAGAGAGCACCAGAACCTCGCCGCTGCCGAAAATCCTCGCCCCGGCAGGTATATTGCCCGAGCGCGAGACCACAACCCGCAACGGCACCTCACGCAACGAAGGATCGTCGCGCCGCACAGTCTCGCCGCCCACCAAGATCGCGTCGCATTTCCGCCGCAACTCCCCGACAGCCGCCCAATCTTCGGGACTCGACAGCCTGAGCCGCGACGGGGAGGCATCGTCGAGATAGCCGTCGATCGAAATGGCAGCCGATAGTATAATTTCTGTCATAAATTAAGTATGCGTAACTCTTTGGGATAGAGGTTGTTAACTCGTTCGCCGATGCGTTTTGCCCACCCTATGGGCAGGCCCTCGAAAGCCACTGCATTCATCCCCTCGGCGAGCAACGACGGGTCGACATCACTCTTCCGCAGATAGTTCAACGCCTCATCCAAAGGCAGGTCGACAGGCGTTGCAGATAGCCCGTGGAACAATGCCAGGGAGTGGTCGGGACGCAACGTACCTTTGAATATCTGCCCCATCTGAACCCCCGAGTAGACCACCGACAGTGCACCCGCCAGAGTGTGTACATCGCCGAAACGACGGTCGTAGAATCCATAAAAACTATCGCCCGCCTGTGCAAAATTCATATATTCTGGCTGCGCCACCCAACGCCGTAATTCGGCAGCCGCACCGCGCGGAACATCGACCAACGGCTTATGGCGCGGCTTCGGTCTTTGACTGCGCACTTTATCGTCGGGACGCCTCACCGCCGCAGCGAAGAAGCCCTCGCCTTCGATCAGGTGTGGCCAGAACAGATATCCGGCCCCTGAAAACTCGACCCCTTCTGGTGCTGGTACCTCGACAATCGAAGCCCCGTATTTCTCTGCCAGCCACTCGATATTATCCTCATTTTCGGCGCGGTTGAACGTACAGGTGCTATATATAAGGTATCCACCGGGCCGGAGCGTGCTCCAAATATTGGACAGGATGCGCCTCTGACGCCGTGCGCATAACTCCACCGCAGCTTCGCTCCACTCCTCGCGCACCGATCGGTTGCGCCGGAACATACCCTCGCCCGAACAAGGGGCATCGACCAGAATAACGTCGAAAAAACCACTCAGAGCCTCGAAATGCGACGGGTCGTTGTTCGTGACCACCACATTGCCCAGCCCCCAACGCGCGACATTGTCGGTCAGTGTGTGAGCTCGCGTCCGCACCGTCTCGTTGGCCACCACAAGGCCGTCGAGACCCACTAGCGTCGACAACAGAGTGGTCTTACCGCCCGGCGCGGCACACAGATCGAGCACCCGCAACCCCTCCCAGTCGTCGACCAATTGCCCCACGAACATCGAGCTCGCCTCCTGGACATAATACGCTCCGCCATGCCACTGCGGATCGAGCGCAAACTGCGGCCTCCGGTCGAGATAATAGCCATATTTACACCATGGAACCTGCCTCAAATCCTCGGGTTTAGACGCGACTTTATAGGGATTGAAGCGCACCGAGGTGGGACTCTCGCCATCCAATGCCGCCGCCAGACCCTCGGGGAGTCCGCGCCGCACAAAATCTTCGGGCAGTGCGATCATAGCTTCTTCAGCAGACTGTCGATAACTCCTGGATCGAGCATGAAGTCGTCTTTGTCGATATCTATGGTCACCACGCGGCCGCTGTATATTTCACCTATCCAGTGCTCGTATTTCTCGTTCAGCCGTGCCAGATAATCCTCCTGTATCGACATCTCGTAGGCCCTCCCGCGCTTATGGATCTGGCTGATTAGCGTCGGCACGCTCCCACGCAGATAGATCAGCACGTCGGGCTGCGGAATGAGGTGCTCGGTGAACCCGAAAATGTCCATATACGACTCGTGGTCGCGCGTCGAGAGGAGGCCCATCTCGTGGAGATTGGCGGCGAATATATAGGCATCTTCATACACTGTGCGGTCCTGAACTATGTCACCCTCGATCCTGGCCACTTCGGCCGCCTGCTTGATGCGACTGCCCAGAAAGTAGACTTGGAGGTTGAACGACCAACGGCTCATATCCTCATAGAAGTCGTTCAGATAGGGGTTGTGGGTGTTCTCCTCCAACACCGTGGCGCCCAACCTCTTGGCCAGTATCTCACACAGAGTGGTCTTGCCGCTGCCGATATTTCCCGCGATAGCTATATACATGTCAGTATTTCAGTCGGTTTACGATCTCGTCGTGGAGGGCCGACGAAGCGATTTTGGTAGTTATAATGCCATTCTGGGCCACCGAGATGTTGCCCGTCTCCTCCGACACCACCACCACCACGGCATCCGTAACCTCGCTCACACCCAGCGCCGCACGGTGCCTCATGCCGAACGACATCGGAATTTCGTCGCTCTGTGTCGAGGGCAGCACACATTTCGCTGCATCGACACGGCCTCCTCTTACTACGACCGCCCCGTCGTGCATCGGTGAATTTTTGAAGAACAGATTGCGCAACAGCGGCGAAGATACCCGTGCGTCGATCGCGATGCCTGTTTCGACTATATTGTCGAGCGACACATGCTGCTGGATCACGATCAGTGCTCCCGTTTTGGTGGCCGACATATCGACACACGCCCTCACGATGGGCGTCACATACTCGTGGTCGATCCGCTTGATGTCGCGCAGTGTAAACAGACGGCTCCATATCGACCTGCGCCGCATGCTTCGCCGACCCAGCACCTGGAGGAACCTCCGTATCTCGGGCTGAAAAACCACGATCAGCGCAATGACACCCACCCCTATTATGTGCCCCATAATGGCGCGCAGCATCTGCATCCGGAGTGCATCGACCACCATCCATAGGATATAGATGATCAGGATGCCGGTAAGGATACTCGGGGCCGGAGTCCCGCGTGCGATCTTGTAGACATAGTACATGATCAGCGCCACGACTATGATGTCGATAGCGTCGATGAATGTAAACGGTATGAAGCCCATTTATGCTTGGTTGTTAATGGTTATGTATATCCTGTTTTTGGGGCAGATACATGCTGCTTAGACCATACAAATCTAACATTACGTCAGATCGGAGCCATAGCCATAGCCACTCATTGCCTGCCGAACAAAGTTCGCAATCGGCGCATCCTTGGTGACAAACACATTGCTTAAACCACACAAATATGACATTAGGTCCGATCGGAGCATGATCAAATCTTCCCATTGCCGACCGAGTAAAGCTCGCAATCGCGGCATCATTAGAGGGCAGACACATACTGCTTAAACTACACAAATCTAACATTACGTCAGGTCATAATCATATCCGCCCATTGCCGACCGAACAAAGCTCGCAATCGCCGCATCCCTTGGGATCGGGCACACACTGCTCGTCATCTTTGGCGGGACATTTCAGGCCCAGACGCTGCATATCGGGGTTCGTGCCCACCTCGCCGCGTATGTCGTGCCCCTTGAAAATACGGGTCAACGACAGTGCGAGGGCGAAAAACCCCACCGCCACCACTGCAACCACCACCACTATCCACACAGATGCAACACTATCAAAATCCATGCGCGCGTTTTTTATTCTCGCTGTAAAGTTATACATTTGTAGTAACATTACCAAGCGATGAAAATTGTGATATCGGGTGCAGGCGAGGTGGGTAGCCATCTGGCTAAGTTGCTGAGCGCCACCAAACACGACATAACGATCATAGATCAGGACCACAAATTGTTGGACAATGTGGCCTCGGCGGCCGATGTGGTGTCTGTCGAGGGCGATCCGTCGGAGTTCGGAGTGCTCAAACGCGCGGCCATACGTAAGACCGACCTCTTTATCGCCGTTACGCCCGACGAGAACCTGAACGTGGTCTCGGCCATGATCGCCAAGCGTCTCGGTGCCCGCAAGTGCCTGGTCAGGGTCGACCACAGCGAGTATCTCGAACCGCAGAACAAAGAGGTCTTCACAGAGATGGGTATCGACTTCATGTTCTATCCCGAACGGGTGGCGGCGCACGAGGTGGTGACGCTCCTCGGGCATACGTCGATGACCGAGTATGTCGACTTTGCCGACGGGAAGCTCGCCCTGGCAGTGTTCAGGCTCGACAGCTCGTCGCCCATGATCGGCAGGCGCCTGATGGACATCACGCCAACGCGCAACGATCTGGTATACCGCACAGTGGCCATAACCAGGGCCGATGTTACGGTTATTCCCCATGGCGACGATGTGTTCAGCGAGGGCGATATGCTCTATGTAATTACGGGTCGCGAAACCAAAACCGAGGTTATGCGTTTCTCGGGACAGCATAATGTACAGATCCGCTCGCTGATGATACTTGGAGGCAGTCGCATAGGGACACTGGTGGCCAAAGCGCTCGAGGGCGAGATGGAGGTCAAATTGGTAGAATACAACTCCAACAAGGCATACCGGCTCGCCGAGATACTCGACAAAACGCTTATAATCAACGAAGACGGTCGCAATATAGAGGCGATGGAAGAAGAGGGTCTCAGAACGATGGATGCCTTTGTGGCGGTCACGGGGCGCTCCGAGACCAATATTCTGGCAGCAATGGTAGCCAAGAGAATGGGGGTGAAGAAGGTGATCGCCGAGGTCGAGAACATGAGCTATATACCCCTGGCCGAGAGCATAGGGGTCGACACGATAATCAACAAGAAGCTGGTTACGGCGAGCAGTATCTTCAGGTTTACGATGAGTACCGACGTGCAGGTGGTGAAATACCTCACGGGGAGCCAGGCCGAGGTGCTCGAGTTTATCGCCAAACCGGGGTCGCCGGTAACGAAGAGTGCGTTGCGCGATATGGAATTCCCGCGTGAGGCCATTGTCGGAGGGGTAGTGCGTGGCGATAAGGCTTTTATCGCAACGGGCGACACCGAGGTCATGGCATACGACCGTGTGGTGGTCTTCGCGCTCCCCGATGTGGTGGATAAGGTCGGTAAGTTCTTTAATTGATTGGAGGCAGGGGGATTGAAACCGTCTTAAAGTCCATGTCGGGTACCTGTTTTGATTTTCATGAAATAAGCCGTACTCACATGGGACGGATTGTGTTGTAGCCCCGCGCGGCCACAGAAACAGGACATCCCCTCCGCTTCCGAAATAGAATAAACTATCAAATATTCACCGATGGGAATCACTAAAATAATCAAGGCGGCGATGCGCCGACGTCTGCACGAGATAGAGCGCTTCCGGCGCCATCCGTTGCAGGTGCAGGCCGAGCAGTTGCGATATCTGACCAGGCAGGGCCAACGCACGGAGTATGCCCAAAAGGGAGCGCTGCCGGTGGTCGACTACGATGATATAAGCCCGTGGATAGACCGCGCACGGAACGGGGTGTGCGATGTTCTGTGGCCGGGCGAGGTGCACTGGTTCGCGCGCTCGTCGGGAACTACCGACAAGAGCAAGTATATCCCCGTCACAGCTGCCGGATTGCGCGATTCGCACCTGCGGGGCCCGCGCGATGTGATGGCGTTATTCTCTGACCTTTACCCGGAGTCGCACGTGTTCGGAGGCAAGGTATTGACCCTGGGGGGCAGCCGCCGGGTGGAACGTGAAGGCGAGCGTGCGCTTACGGGCGACCTGTCGGCGATCTTGTTGGAGAATACACCCTCGTGGGCCAATCTGAGGCGTCTGCCGAGCGTCGATACGGCGCTGATCCCCGACTTCGACCGTAAGGTCGAGGCTATCTGTCGCGAGACGGTGTGTAAAGATGTGCGCTCGCTGGCCGGGGTGCCGTCGTGGAATCTGGTGATGCTCAACAGAGTGCTCGATCATACGGGTAAAGATACGATCCTCGACGTGTGGCCCCGAATGGAACTGTTCGTACACGGGGGTATAAGTTTCGATCCGTACAGGGCTGAGTACGAGCGTATTATCCCCTCGTCGGAGATGAAATACATGGAGACCTACAACGCCTCAGAGGGTTTCTTCGCCATTGCCGACGATCCTGCGCGCAACGATATGCTGCTGATGCTCGACTACGGTATATACTACGAGTTCCTGCCCATGTCGCAGCTCGCCGATACGGGTGCCGCGGTGCCTCTCGAGGGTGTGGAGCCGGGGGTGAACTACGCGATGATCATCACTACGAGCAACGGACTGTGGCGCTATATGATCGGTGATACTGTGGAGTTTACGTCTGTCGATCCCTATCGGGTCCGCATTACTGGGCGTACGAAGCACCACATAAATGTCTTCGGCGAGGAGGTGATGGCCAGTAATGCCCAGGATGCCATAGCCGCCGCCTCGCACGCTACGAGGGCCCGTGTGGCCGAGTATACCGTGGCTCCGGTCTTCATGCGCGGGAAGGAGAAGGGGGCGCATCAGTGGGTGGTCGAGTTCCGTACGCCGCCGGGGTCGCTCGATGATTTTACCACGGCGTTGGACGCTGCACTTCAGGCTGCCAATTCGGACTACGAGGCCAAGCGATTCCGCGACACCACGTTGCAGATGCCCATAGTGAGTGTGGTTCCCGAGGGTACGTTCATGCGCTACATGGCGGCGCGCGGGAAGATCGGAGGTCAGCATAAGGTGCCCCATCTGAGCAACGAGCGCACGATGGTCGAGGAGTTGTTGGCGATGGCCAGCGATTAATTGTCTGTGCAAACGAGCCGCCACCTCTCCGCCACTCTTCGCCTGATATTGGCTGTGAGGAATTAGTTCGCTCGATTGAAAGGTGCTTGCCTGAGCAGTGATCATTATATTGACAGGCATGTTAGTTCGCTCGGTTAGATAGGGCCTCACATAAAAACCATGACAAAAGAAATCTCGATACCTGCCGATACATGCCGAACCGTACGATATTGCATAAATAAAACTACTGCCACATTGACAAAATGCGCAACGTTATACTATATTTCGGATCGTTCAACCCGGTGCATAATGGGCACACGGCGGTCGCAGGGTGGGTCGCCGAACAGCGGCTGGCCGATGAGGTGTGGCTGGTGGTGTCGCCTCGCAATCCGCTGAAGAGCGATGCCGGCCTGGCCCCCGACAACGATCGTCTGAAGATGACGCAAATAGCTGTCGATGAGCAACTTATAGATCGCAAGGTGAGGGTAAGCGACGTGGAATTCGGAATGGAGAGGCCCTCATATACCATCGACACGCTGCGACTCCTCGACCACCAATACCCCAATACGAAATTCGCCATGCTCGCCGGAGCCGATATCGTGCCACAATTGCCACACTGGAAGGAGCACGAGGCGATGCTCGAACGGTATCGTATATATGTATACCCGCGCGAGGGGTACGAGGTGCGAGATTCCCGGGTGGCGCTGCTCGACGGCGCTCCGCAGTGGGATTTTTCGTCGACAGATGTGCGCCGTACGCTGTTGGAGGGTGGTGATGCGAGTGGGATGGTGGCTCGTGGTGTGGCAGAATATATCGAGAAAAACGGCCTGTGGCAACCCCGCACGGCGGAAGCATGGCTCGCCAAAGGTCTGCGGATGAACCGCGAAGGACGCATGAGCGAGGCGTTGAGCGCTTTTTTGCGAGCATCGGAGCTGGATCCCGAAAACGCTGAGGCTAAGCAATATATCGAGATGTTGCGCGAGATTTTCGCGTTCCACTATGTAGATTATTATAATCCATGAGAAAGTTGAAAATAGCACTTCTGGCAGGCGGCGACTCGCCGGAGAGAGAGGTGTCGTTGGGCAGTGCGGCGCAGGTTTCAGAGGCGTTGGATGTTGGGAAATACGATGTGTCGCTGGTAGATGTACGCGGCGGCGAGTGGACGTGCGGGGAGCTGAGGGTCGACCTGAACGACTTCTCACTCGATGGCACCAGGTTCGATTATGCCCTGATCCTGATCCACGGAACACCCGGCGAGGACGGGCGCATGCAGGGCTATCTCGATATGCTGAAAGTGCCCTATTCGACGTGCGGAATGGTCAGCTCGGTGGTCACGTTCGACAAGCAGATGTGTAAATTGGCGGTCGCTGCGGCAGGGGTCGAGGTCGCCCGCGAGGTCTTCCTATGCAAGGGTGAAGATGTTGATTATCAGGGTATTGTCAATAATCTCGGAATGCCTCTTTTCGTCAAGCCCAACGCCAGTGGGAGCAGCTTCGGAGTCACTAAAGTGAAGCGACCAGAGGATCTGCCGAAGGCTGTCGCGGCGGCGTTCGACGAGAGCGACGCGGTGCTGATCGAGGAGTTCCTCGATGGCCGTGAGGTGGCGTGCGGACTGATGCTGACCGACCGCGAGGAGTACGTTTTTCCACTCACCGAGATCATCTCGCACAACGAATTTTTCGACTACGAAGCCAAGTACACGGCCGGTTTTTCAGACGAGATCACACCCGCCGACATACCCGAAGAAACGGCCTCAAAGGTGCGTGAATTGGCGATCAGAGCCTATCGAGCGTGCCGTTGCCGAGGGTTGGTGCGCATAGATTTCATGGTGCTGCGCGACGGCCGGCCGGTGATGATCGAGGTCAACTCGATCCCCGGAATGAGCGCCGGCAGTATAGTCCCCAAACAGGCGGCGAGTGTGGGGATGACGCTGGGCCGACTGTTTGATATAATT
>QMCE01001339.1_pt1 | contig 13476 bp, 10 predicted proteins | sample 1821851 | NCBI WGS metagenome assembly QMCE01 (sample SAMN09453174, study PRJNA476694) | Termite gut metagenome, whole genome shotgun sequencing project. | isolation source: worker | host: Odontotermes sp. | place: South Africa:Pretoria | collected 2016-01-28 | reverse complement strand
TCGAATGGCTTGAGGGCGGAAACCCGAACGAGGCGATCCGCCGGTGCGAAGGGGAATGGGTGATTATCGCTCATGAATCCTGTGTTTTTTCGCGGGATTTACTGCACCGGATTGCAGAACTGATTGAAGAGTTTCGCCATGCGGATGCTTTTGCGCCTTGGGTGGAACACGCCGGAACGCTGATTTCTTCGGGCACTGTTTTGAATCTCCCGCACGGTGTTTCTCCGGAAAAGGAGTCCCTCACCGAAGGCTCTGCGCCCATGCGTTATGTGGCGGGAACGTCTCCTTTCTTTTCCGTTATTTCAAGGCGCATCCTTCAAAGAACCGGAAGTTTCGATCCGCTTTTAAAAACCGATGTCCGTTTTTTAGATCTCGGGCTTCGTTTGTATCACGCGGGCGGTGTCATTTTTTCCGCCCCATCCGTTCGCATTCAAACCGGAGAAGCATTCCCGGCGGCAGAAACAAAACTTCGGGAAAAAGAGCTCACCTACACTTTTTTCAAGAATCTCCATGGGAGAAATACGCTTTCGTATTTAAGGAAACACCTTCACGCACTCCCGTTTTTGTTCAAAAACCTGAGGCATCTCCACCACAAGCAACGGGATGCAACTTCACTTTCCAAAATGAATGCCGAACTTTGGAAAGAAATCGGATTGTGACGGGACAGGCGTTTAGGGTAGGGGAATGTGAGTATGAAATTTAATTACGAATTACGGAGCGACCTCTGCATTGCACTCAATTACGAATTACGAAGTAACCTCCGGTGTCGCAAGTCCATTACGACTAAATGCGATCACGGAGAGCATTTAGGACTCCGCAGCGGTAGCGAGGAGCCCCGCAGGGGTGAGGATGTGCGAATAGCACTGACGAATCAATTACGCCGAAGTTGAATCCCCGATCGGAGCCGGGGACAGGCTCCGGATATTTGCACAAAAAGCGAACAAAGTGATTAAGCAACATCGCACTATTGGAAAGTTTTACATACCATAGCATTTAAATAAATGCGATAACCTTTTATCAACCCCGAGAATGATCTTCGATCGCTTTTAGACCGGCTATTACTATTTACGGATAGGCTCTTAATCACTTTGCGGTTTTGAGGGGGGAGCGGAAAACGGCGCGCGACGGCCGGCGACCGAAGGAAGCCGAAAAAGGCGGAGCGATTAACGCCGGTTGAAGCGAGGGGGAGCCCTCCCCCTTCAAAAATAAAGTTTGCCGGGGCACCGTGATTTTTGATGATACCGTAAGCGGTTGTCGTCAAAATCCCGATGTTCGTTTTTGTTTGAGCCGAAGAGACTACTTTAAGTGTTGATCTTTTAGTATTTTTGGACTTTTATCAGAGATTTTATTTCTTATGGCTAGTTCCCCGCCGATCCAAAACCGGGCTTCTTTTGATTCGATTCGTTATGCGAATGTTTGGGAAGATGGTTCCTTGCTTTTGGAGGCGTTTGCGCCGCTTCGGGGAAAACGGATGGTGTCTATCTGTTCTTCCGGCGATAATGCTTTGGCGTTGCTTGCGCTGGACCCTTGCGAGGTTCTCGCCGTTGATTTGAATCCGGCCCAAATTGCCTGTCTCGATATCCGCCGTGTTGCCATTCGAGAGCTGGAAAGGGAAGAGGTGTTGGTTTTTCTCGGGTTCCGGGGAATGCCGGAGGAGCGGGAAAAATTTTATGCCCTGTTGCGTTCCCTTATTCCCGAGCCTTCCCGCGGGTTTTGGGATGCGCGTCTTCAGGATATTCGAAACGGGGTGATTCATGCGGGTAAATTCGAACGTTATTTTCGAGCTTTTCGCAAATGGGTTTTGCCGCTGATTCACGGAAAAAATAAATGTGATGCACTGATCTCTTTTGACAAAGCTGAAACGCAGGCATCGTTTTACGATTCCACTTGGAATAACCGGCGCTGGCGTCTGCTTTTTCATTTTTTCTTTTCCCGCACGGTCATGGGGATGATGGGGCGCGATCCGGAATTTTTCCGCTTTGTGGAAGGCTCCGTGGCGGATCGCATTTTGAAGCGTACCGAGTTTGCGCTCCGCAATCTCCCGGGATCGGAAAATCCTTGGTTGCAATACATTGTCTCGGGGAATTTTATCTCTTTACCGCCTTATCTGGAATCCCGGAATTTTGCCGCCGTCAAGGCGAATCTCGGCGCACTGCACACTCATGTGGGGGCGATCGACAGTGTTTTGGCTGGAAAACCGGCGGCGGTGAGCGGTTATAATCTTTCCGATATTTTCGAATACATGGATGAGTCTTTATTTCGGCAGGTTTGCGGTCATTTGTTGGATAGTGCCGCTCCGGAAAGCCGTTTCGCTTATTGGAACATGCTTGTTCCCCGTTCCATGGCTTCTTGTGTTCCCGCGCGTGTTCAGGCCATTCCCGAGCTTTCGCAATCTCTTTTCAATAAAGACCGGGCTTTCTTCTATTCCGCTTTTCATGCGGATGAGGTGTTATGATTCCTTCATCCGATTGGTTACCTCTCTTATGGGTGAGCGGCGCTATTTTTGTGCTGATGCTTGCCGCGGAGCTCTGGTTTATTTTCGGTAAAGTTCCGGTGGAATATACGCGTAAGCTGGTTCATCTGGGTTCGGGTTTTATCACGCTGAGTTTCGGTTTCCTGTTTTCCAGCCATTGGTCCGTTCTGATTCTTTGTATTCTTTTCGTGGCGCTGATGCTCATTACCCAGTCTCTGGGGCTTCTCAAGGCTGTCCATGCTGTGGAAAGGATGAGCTATGGTGCGGTTTATTTTCCTTTGGCGACCTATTTAACGTTCCTGTTTTCCTGGCTTATCGGCAAGCCGCTTTATTATTTCATTGCCATTGCGGTGCTTTCCACTTCGGATACGGTCGCCGCTTTGGTTGGGGGGCGTTACGGTTTTAATCAGTATCATGTGGAAGGCGAGCGGAAGAGTCTGGAAGGTTCCGCCATGTTTTTTCTTTCCTGTTATTTGATTGTTCATGTGAGTTTGTTGCTCGGAACCGATATCAGCCGCCTCAATTCCGTGCTGGTTGCTTTTTGGGTTGCCTTTTTCGCTACACTTTTCGAGGCGCTTTCCACACGAGGCGCCGATAATTTCTGGATACCGATCGGTACTTTTTATGTGCTGTGGAAGATCGCTACCAAAGGTACCGAAGTGATATTGACGGATTTAATCACCCTCGCCGCCAGTGTCATTATTTCTTTACTGGTCTTTTTGCCCAGACGTAAACTGGAACCCACCGCCATTGCCGGAGTCGGGTTGCTTTTGTATTCCTCTTCGCGTTTGCTGGAATGGAATTGGGGGTTACCCGTGCTTACGGCCATGCTGTTTTTTAATTTCAGCGGTGTCATCCGTGAAAGGCATTTGGAGCGGAAATTTCAAATTCGAGCGGTGTTTTATTCTTTGGGAGCCACGGCGATTTGGGTGATTGTGGGTAATTTAATTCCCTCGCGCTATGCCTATATCAAAATTCTTCCCTTTCTAATTACTCTTGGGGCCATGCTTGCCATCGGGTGGGGTTTCATTCGAAGCCGCGTGTATCCTCAAACAACTCCCTGGTCGGTGACGGTGCTGAAATATGCCGGTCTGCGTACATTGTGGATGACCTTGCTTTTGTTCCTGCCCCAGATGTTTTTTTATGAGCCGTTGCGAAAACCGTTGCCGCTTATCCTCTATATGTCCGGTGTTTTCTTTGCCGATCGCCTTACGACGACATGGCTTTTTTACCGCCATCCGAATTGGACACCCATCGGAAAAATGCGCATTGCCTTTTTGGTGACTCTGATGATTGCCTGTTTCGCATTCTTTATTTACGCGTGGTTTTGCTTGAAACTGCAGGGTTAATGTGAATATTATCCTGATGGTTTCCCGCGTCACCTATGCTCCCGGTAATTATCGCCGGTTGGTGGAGGAATGCTTCCGGGTTCCGGGTTGCCGCATTGCCGGAATTCTCGTGTTTGACAACCGGAACTCTACCGTGTTCATGCAGGGTTTGAAACTTCTCGCCGCCGGCGCGTTGCGTTTGGGTGCTGCTCTGACCGCTAACTGGTTCAAGAGCGATCCTAAAATCCGTATTGCCGGAAAATACGGTATTCCCGTTTATAAAACCTCAAATCCCCATTCGGAAGCTTGTCTGCAGTGGATGCGAAGTTTGCAGCCCGATCTGTTTTTACATGCCCGCACGCGCTGCATTCTGAAACCGGAACTTTTGCAGATTCCGCGTTTGGGTGCGGTGAATATTCATCACGGACTTTTGCCCGAAACCCGCGGAACGATGTGCGATTTACGCCTTTTACTTCAGGGGAAGCAAGGCGGTTTTTCTTTGCATGAAATGATTCCGGCTGTAGATAGCGGTGCGGTGTTTTACAGAATCAAAGTGGCCGATGCGGCGGCCTGCGGGAAAAATTATTGGACTTACTTAAAACAATCCACGCTTTGTGAAGCTCAAGCGGTGCGGGAATTTTTGGAATGGCTGCGGGATCATGATGCTTTTCCTCCGGTTTTGCCCAAGCCGGAGATTCCCGGTCACTGGTATAAAACACCGGCATGGGCGGAGTTTCGAGCGTGGCGCCGGGAAGGATGGAAACTATGACTCGCCTGATTCTCGCTTTTTGCGGTATGCCCGGAACGGCAACGGATTTGGAAATACTCCGGAATGCCGCCGGAGAATCGCATGGTGATTTACCGATTTGCGGCGTGGCTTCTATGGAAGAGGCCGTGATTGCCGGGCGCGGGAAAATTCCGGTGTGTGTCGGTTATTCCCGCGGTTGCTGGAATGCCATGCGGTATGCTTCGCTATATCCCGCTGCGGGAGTGCTTTTGATCGCTCCGCACTGGGGAAACCGCGTTTCTCCCCTGTTGCGGTTTTTGTTGTGTATTCCGGGGCTCGGAACCCTTTTGCTTCGCAAAGCCGGCCTCGGGCGCATCCGGAAAATGTTGTGCGAAACCGCGTTTCCCGAAGAGATTCCCGAGGTTTACCGGGCTTTGGAAAATGTTTATGCGGAGCCTTCCGTATTGCGTTCGGCGTTGCTTTCACCTATTCATTCCATTGCCGAAGCGGAGTTTTTAGCCTCTGGTTTGCAGATTCCTGTCCATGTGATTGCGGGAGGTTCCGATAAGGCCCTGTTTATGGCGGAAGCGTTACGCCCCCGGTTGAAATCTTTAACTGTAATCCCTCGGGCGGGGCACGCGCTGCCTTGGATTCACGGAAAAGAATGTGTGAAAGTCTTGAAAGAATTGATGGAGAAATTATGAATCGTATCGGTTATGTTCCCGGCAGTGATATCCGTAACAATGTGACGGAATTTTTGCGCGATTTGGTCCGGCAGGATCCGCATCGTATTTTGCTGAGCCAAATGAATCCGGAAACCCGGCGGCACGATCACATGGACGCCGTTACGCTTTGGACATTGATTCGCAAGACAGCTCAAGGGTTTGAAAATTTGGGCATCGGCAAAGGGGATCGCCTTCTGGTCTTTTTGCCCATGACTCCGCCGTTATATATCGCCATGTTTGCCTTGGAGCATTTGGGTGCCGTTCCCGTATTTTTGGATGGCTGGGCTCGCCGCGATGAACTGGGGGTCAGTGCGGAAATTGCGCTCCCCAAAGGGGTGATTAGTTTTCCTCAGGCATTCGCATTGATGGAACAAACCGAGATTCTTCGCGAATTACCCGTGCGTATCGCTTACGGGGCGGATGTTCCCGGAACCGCGCGGCTGGAATCCCTGATGCAGACACCGGAAGAACGCGAAACGGAACCGGTCGCTCAGGAAGATTCTGCGCTGATCACCTTTACTACGGGGAGTTCCGGCCGCCCCAAAGGGGCCGACCGTACTCATCGCTTTCTCGCAGCACAGCACTATGCGCTTAGCCGCCACCTTCCTTACACGGCGCAGGATACCGATCTTCCGGTATTTCCCATTTTTTCTCTCAACAATATCGCCTCCGGCGTGCGCACCGTGCTTCCCGCCATCAACCTGGCTCAACCTGCCGCCTCGGATGCGGCCACCCTTTTGGAACAATTCCGGACCGAAGCCGTGACTTGTGCCACCTTGTCGCCGTGGCTTTTTCGGGAAATGGGAGCGCATTGTGAGCGGCAGGGCATCACTCTGGATCGCATTCGGCGTTTAGTGACCGGCGGTGCTCCGGTTTCCCGCGATGAGTTGCGGACCATGCAAAAAGCGGCGCCTCATGCGGAAATTCTCGTTCTGTACGGTTCCACCGAGGTAGAGCCGATCGCCCACATCTCGGCCCGGGAATTGCTTTCGCTTCCCTCCCGCGCGGAAAGCGACCCGGAATGGGTGGATGCGGGGGTGAATGTCGGGCGTTTGGACCCGGGGTTGCAGGCAAAATTCCTGAAGATCGGAGAAATTCCGGCATCGTTATCAAAAGACGAAGAATGGAAACCTTTGGAAGTGCAAACCGGAGAAGTCGGGGAATTGGCGGTCAGCGGGGAACATGTTTGCCGCAGTTATTTCCGGGATGCCGATGCGGTGCGGCGCGCAAAAATTATAGACGGTCAGGGGAATGTGTGGCACCGTACCGGAGATCTCGGCTATTTGGATAAAGCGGAAAACCTTTGGCTCGTGGGGCGCGTTCACAATGTTATCTGGCATATTTCCGGTTATCAGTACCCGGTACGTGCGGAAATGGTGTTGCGCAAATTGCCTTTTGTGGAAAAAGCCGCGTTTTTAGGGATGCCTCAAGATGGGGGTCATGAGGCTTGCTGGTGTGTTCTGCAAACGAAATCCGGTGCCCCGAGCCGGGAAATGTGCCGGAGCGAAGTGCAACGCATTCTCTCCAAAAATGAAATCCTGTATGACCGTATCGTATTCGTGCCGGAGATACCCATGGATGCGCGTCACCACTCCAAAGTGCAATATCATGAACTCCGGGAAATGCTGTTGCGGCAGGGTGCCTATGCTGACTGATTGGCGTATTTTCCAGCGCGAACGGTTCCCTTTACATACCCATTTGCCGCTGATTCTCGCGCTGCTTTTCGCTCATGTCGCTTTGACCGGATTTTCCGCCGCGAAATCCGGAGCTTTGGTTGCTCTTTTTTTCGTTCTGCTTTCCTTCTTTTTCCGCATGCGCCTGTTCGATGAAATCAAGGATTATGCGACGGACTGTGAAAAGAATCCGTCCCGTCCGTTGCCTCGCGGAGTATTGAAAGTACGCGATTTACAACGGGCGATCCTTATCCTGTTCGGCTTTGAACTTGTGCTGACCGGTATTGTAAATCCGGTAGCTTTAGCGATTTTATTGCCCGCGCAGGGTTACTCTTTGCTGATGTATAAAGAATTCTTTATCGGAAAAATTCTCCGCCCGCACCTGACTACTTACGCCGTATGCCACACTGTGGTGATGATTTTACTTTCCGCTTTATGCAGTGTGTGGTTGCTGAAACAATTCCCCTCGCAATTGGAAAGCCGTTATTGGATTTTTGCCGCCGGTTGTTTTGGGGTTTTCAATGTTTTTGAGTTCGGGCGTAAAACATTTGCCTCCGCCGAAGAGCAGCTTGGTGTGGATAGCTATTCCGAAATCTGGGGTCACGCCGGGGCCGTGTTCCTGAATTTGTCTCAAAGCCTGCTCGGCCTTATCGCCATGGGCTGCGCTTATCCTTATCACCGGTTTCAATGGCTGTTGGGCGGTGCCGTTCTTGCCGGTTTGCTCATTGCGGGAATGACCTATATCTTCCGGAATACTGCCACCGCCGCAAAAACTTATCGCGCTGTAAGCAGTGCCTGTATCTTACTCATTCTTTGCGTGGGGATTCTTCATGTTATTCATTGACGGCAAAACCTCGGAAAATTTTGTGCGCCGTTATGGCGGTGGAAAAACCTGGCATCTTTGGAAAATGGAGCGTAAGGGCTTGCCTGTGCCCGCCTGGGTCGCTTTGGAGCCTGCCGCATTTACGGACTTTTTAAATTCCGGAAACGGAGCGGCGCCATTAGACGCGCTGATCGCTCAGGGCATGAGCGGCGCCAGCGTGGAAAAACAGATCGAAGCGCTGTTTTTGGCGACTCCCTTTCCTCCCGAATTATTGGAGTGGATTCGCAAGCTGCGCTCGCGCCTTACGGCGGATGCTGTTTCCGTGCGCAGCAGCGGCATTGAAGAAGACTCGGCTCAGCATTCCTTTGCCGGACAGTTCAATACTTACCTGAATGTGACCGGCGAAGAGGAACTGTGCAATGCGATACGCCGTTGCTGGGCTTCGGCTTATACCGACCGCTCTTTCGAATACCGCCGTCAGGCGGGGCTCGCTCCCCAAAAAACGGCGCTGTGCGTCATCTTTCAGGAAATGGTTCCCGCAAAGGCGAGCGGCGTACTTTTCACCTGCGACCCTGTCCGGAAAAATACGGAACGTTACCTGTTGCATGCCGTTTCCGGCCTTGGAGAAGGTTATGTTTCCGGAGCTTTGGACCCGGATATTTGGGAACTGGAACCGGATACCGGCAGCGTACTGCATCATGAAAAGGCTCCCGGTGAAAAAAAGGCGGCGGTGTTAAACGAACGGCAGGTTCGGGAACTTTGGGAACTGGCGCGCAAGATTGATGCGATTTACCAAAAGCCTGTGGATATCGAATGGGCCACGGATTCTCAAGGCAAAGCCTGGCTTTTGCAGGCGCGCCCGGTCACCACTGAAATCGTCTCTTCCCGCGGGCGTTTGCATATTTGGGACAACTCCAATATTGTGGAGAGTTACGGCGGCTTAACGCTTCCGTTAACATTCACTTTTGCCCGCTACATGTATCACTATGTATATGTGCAGTTCTGCGAAGTATTGGGGGTGAGGCACGGAGATATTCGTGAAATGGATCCCTGGCTCGGCAACATGCTCGGCCTGATCAACGGGCGAGTCTATTATAATCTGCTTAACTGGTATAAACTCACCGGAATCCTGCCGGGTTACAAACACAACCGCGCATTCATGGAAACCATGATGGGAACCGCGCACAGCCTGGAAAACGAAATTGCCGAGCGGGTCCGCCCGCCCGCTTTCCATCAAAGCCTGCGCGGAAAACTCAATCGTGTGGTGACCGGCCTTCGTTTTTTAGGTTATCATTTCCGCATTCAAAGCGTTGTGGATCAATTTCTCGCTTACTTCTACAAGCATTATGAAAAATGGAACGGCATGGATTTTCGGGAAATGCCGGCGGAAAAAATTCTGGAGCATTATTACGAACTGGAACGCGTCATGCTTTGGCGCTGGAAAGCGCCCATCATCAACGACTATCTCTGCATGGTGCATTTCGGCATTTTCCGGAAGTTATCATCGAGTTGGCTCAAACACCTTGGGGACACATTCCCCAACGATCTGATGGCCGGCGACGGGAATTTGGAATCTGCCGAACCGACCCGGGAACTTGTTCGTATGGCGAGCCTCGCCCATAGCACACCCGGTTTGGAAAAACTCTTACTGGAAACGGAACCGGAACGCGCTATGGAAACGTTGCGGCAATCTGCATACGGCGAATTTCTGGAACGGGTGGAACGGTATATTCATCAGTACGGATTTCGCTGCATGTCGGAAATGAAACTGGAACAAAAAGACTTGCATCAGGATACCGCACCGCTTTTTATATTCCTCACCAACCTGCTGCGCAACGGGCGTACCGACCTGAAAAGCATGGAAGTGCACGAATACGAAATTCGCAGTAACGCCGAAAAACGGATGCGGCAAAATCTGCGCGGCATCAAAAAACGGATATTCGGGTTCAGCTTGCACCATGCGCGCAAAGCGGTGCGCAACCGCGAAAATACCCGCTTTTGCCGAACCCGCGTGTATGGAATTGTCCGCCGTATGTTCTGGAATATGGGAGCTGATCTCACCAACCGGGGCATATTGAAACAGGACAGCGATATATTTTACCTGACTTTCGATGAATTGAAAGGTGCTCTGGAAGGAACCAATACCATTCAAGACCTGAAAAAACTGGTTCGGTTGCGGCAAGATGAATACCAGCGTTATCAGGATCAGGAACCCGACCCCCGTTTCATTACGCGCGGGCCGGTATATTGGAACAACCGTATTCGGGCTCCCCGCGAAACGCAAATCCGGGACGGTCATCTGCGCGGGAAAGGCTGCAGCGCCGGTATTGTGGAAGGCATCGTCAAAGTGGTTTTACAACCCGGTGATGACATGCGCTTACAGGGGGAAATTCTCGTGACTCTGCGCACCGACCCCGGCTGGATACCTCTCTATCCCTCCATCGGCGGACTTTTGGTAGAACGCGGCGGACTGCTCAGCCATTCCGCCATTGTCGCCCGTGAAATGGGCGTGCCCACCATTGTCGGCATTGCGGGCCTTACCCAACACCTGCAAAACGGAATGCGGATTCGCATGGACGGAGAACAGGGAACCGTGGAAATACTGGAAAACGTTTGATTGATAGACCGATTGTCAGGCTTGAATGGACCCTCCGATCAAGTCGGAGGGTGACGGTGGTGCGTTCTTGAGATGACGGGAAAGGGATTGGTCGGGATGACAAGAATGAGTCTCCCGAACTTGAATGCTTGATTATTAAAACGTTCTAATCCATCATACAGCGAATGGAATATAAATGATCACCTTTGTCTTCGCGCTCTTGAGTCATGACTTTTTTACTATAAGTGATTTTGCTCTTATACGCTTCTTTTACATCGTTTGGATCATCGTTAAATGGGTTTACAAATTCGCTGGAACTCCACCAGTGGGCCTCTTCGCGGGTATCTCCATTAAGGTCTTTGTTACAGCCGGCATAATAACCGGAACCGTCCGAAAGCGACTCGCAATTTACGCAGTAACCGCTGGCGATAGCGGCAAAGCCGTAACCATCAACACCGTAATCGGTGACATTCGATTCTTTCCAGCCGCTGATCGCTTTTAATTTGGTGCCGACATCCCAACCGAAGTCGATATCTTCGTAATTATCGAAAATTTCCTGCTCAATTAAATCTCTCAAAGTATTCCATTCTTCGATGGTAGGAATATGCCAGCCTTCGGGGCAAATACCGCGGTTGTTGTTGGCGAGCACCTGGTCTCCGCAAGAAGAGGTATTGCAACCGGCCGATAAATTCATCGCTGTGGCCCAGTCATACAGCCTGCCGTATTTTTCACAGTTTACTTGAGCCGCTTCCGGAAGAAGCCACTCATCCGCACCGTTTCCTCCCCCTTCTCCATAGCATTTGCTGTACCCTTTTTGCGGGTTGTAATTCAAGTTTTCCGCCATCCAGGTTTGGGTGCCGATCACGACGGTTTTATAGGTTTTTCCCTCGTAATTTACGGAACCGTATTCTTTCATGACTCCACTGGAACAATAATGGGTTTGGGTGTTTTCGCTTGCGGTACAGCCGCTGCTGGATGTGGGAGGGGCACTTGAAGACGATGACGATATTTCTCCCGAAGAACTGCTGATTTCCGGTGGTGCACTACTGCTGGACGATTGAACTCCATCTTCCGGTTTGCTGCTCGAAGAAGAATTCGGCTCGGAACCCGAGCTGGAACTGAAACTGGAAGAACTCTCACCTTGATAGCCGGAAGAGGAACTGTTATCTACAATGATATTGCTTGAGGAACTGTTTTTGGCCGGTCCGTCATCCTCCGGATCTTCGGGAAAATTCAAGGAACACGAAGTGAAGGCAAACACACCGGTCAAAAGAAGTAAAAAGAAAGAAAAGCGTGGGCTAATCACAAACTCTCCTTGGGAAAGTCAAATTTTAATGCAAAAATACATTTCTTCGAGCCATAAGTCAATTTTTAAACAAACTTTGTTTACCATTGTATCCGAATGGTCGATAAATTGTTATATTTATAATATTCATACCTTATAATGATTTTTGGATATTTGTATGATGCATTTATTTCGGCTTGCCGGTATTTTGATGGTGTTGGGCTTCTTCGGCTGCGGCGACGGCAAGCTGAATCTTCCTATTGTAATGTGGGGCGAAAGTGATACCGTTGCCGAGCAAAAGCCGGAACCGGTTTCTTCGAGCCTGCCGGAGATCGTCTCAAGCAGTTCCAGCGTAATTAAAGTGGAGTCCTCCTCCTCTTCCGAGGTTATTATAGAGTCGTCCTCGTCTTCCGGTGAAGAGCCGGTGTCCTCCTCTTCCAGTTCCCGGGAGGCTCGTTCCAGTTCTTCCAAGGAGTATGAGGATTATCCGCCTATAATACCAGGTGATCCAAACCAAGAGGTAAGATATGCCGAAACCACCCGTTATTGGGATGGTTGCCGTCCGCATTGCGCTTATTATGCAAATTTGGCTGGAAGCCCCCTTCTTCCTGATAAAGCCATAAACAGAACATGCGCCATAGATGGTGTTACGGAAATACCTCTTATTTTCTCTCATCCGGATAATAATGAATATGTAACCCGCTATAATGCAGTACCCTCGGCATGGGAGAGCGGAACATTCATGACAAACGATTGGTTTAGGAGTGAAACTTACCAAAGTTGGATGGATGCCAATCCGGATTACCGGAGTTGGTTGGATGCGAATCGAAATCGACTCAATGCGGGTAATCCGATGCTGGGGGGAATAGCCGACAAAAATTTGTCATATACTTGTTTTGATATGGCTCCTAAGATTATCAATGATACCTTAGCTTATGCATTTGCTGCAGTGGGGCTTCCCGGTGCTGCCTGCGGTAAATGTTATCGTTTGCAGTTTGTTTCCGATAGCTGGCGTTTTGGAAGCCCACGGGTTACTCATAGAGCGTTAAAAGGTAAAACGTTAATTGTAATGGCAAATAATACCGGTAATGGAGGCGCAAGTAGTGCGGACAGAGGATGGTTTGACATTATGGTCCCCGGTATGGGTTGGGGCGCTCAGGATTGTTTTTCGGAACAGTTTGGTTTGGAAAGAAAGGGGGCGCACGGGGTTTTTGGAAATGGTGATAGTGGTGGTTTATTAGCTGAATGTGTATTCCCAAGTGCGGAAGATGCTCAAAAATATTCTCCCGGTACTATAGGAGGAAGTGAACGTTGGTCCTTAGATGCTTGGCAGCAATGTTTAAGAGATAAGTGCCATGATGCATTTAATGGTAAACCGAAAGAATTATTAGACGGTTGCTTGTGGCATGCGGATTGGTTTATGGCGGCTGATAATCCTGAAGCATGGTATGTAGAAACTCCATGCCCCAAGGATTTGTTGAATCTTTATACATCTACGCTTACTCCAAAACTTCCGGATTGTTATACAAGCAATCCTCGAACTTGTCAAATTGACGGGATGTAGCAGAGTTTTTCATTTATTATAAGGAGGTGTGATGAATACATCTAAAATTGCAAGTTTACTTGTAATAGGGGTTTTATGTGTTGGCTTTTTCTTTCTCGGCTGTTCCGATAGAAATTCGGGCAATGGTCCTGACCATGAAAAAGAATCCGCAGGTAAAACAAATGATGGTCACGATGTTATGGTTTTCGGCAGGGGTGATTTGGATGAAATTCTTTTCAAAATAGACACTGTGTAGGTAACGGATACCAGTTTTTTAGGCAGACTGTTTTTTAAAAACTTGCC
>QMCE01003130.1_pt1 | contig 13477 bp, 12 predicted proteins | sample 1821851 | NCBI WGS metagenome assembly QMCE01 (sample SAMN09453174, study PRJNA476694) | Termite gut metagenome, whole genome shotgun sequencing project. | isolation source: worker | host: Odontotermes sp. | place: South Africa:Pretoria | collected 2016-01-28 | reverse complement strand
CGCCAGAATGACATTCACTTTTTTTGACACGTATTTATTGACAAATGGCGTTATCTCCCCGGTGACAGTCATCATGCGCGTTTCCCGCCCGGATAGTTCTGTCATTCCGGGCTTGACCCGGAATCTCGCTTGCAAAGATTCTGGCTTTCGCCAGAATGACATTCACCTTTTTTGACACGACATTATTTGCGGCAATTCCTATGAGCGGCAGATTATTCGCCTGCGGCGAATATGTGGCAAGTACAATGAGTGGGGGTAACGGAAGAACAAAGGCGCAGCCTTTTTCTGGAGTTAGGGGGAGCAGCGTATTTTAATGGCTGATATAGAGGCGAAAATGCGCGTAATGGTAAATGAATGTGCTCCCCCTTTTTTATGGTTTATATTGACAGTCAGAAACAAACAATTTAATATTCATAAGAGGTAACGCCGATGGCTTATAATATTTTTCAAGGCGAGATGGACCCTGAGCTTGCCGCTTTGCTGGGAGCCAGTGCCCCTAGTACGCCGTCTGGAGAAACCTCCCCTCCTGATTTTAATAGTATTTTCAATGATGACGTAGAACCTGCCGGAGAAACGCAGAAAGTAGATTTGAACGAAGGCGGTTTTCCTGTTGTGGAAAAGCGGCTGGAGTCCGTTCCTCATAATTTTTTTAACGATCCGAGTTATTACAAGACCGTTCTTTCAGGCGAGGGAGATATAACGCAGCGGATTCACGGTATTTTGCAAAAATATCTGAACGCCAAAGACCCGAAGGATCGCAGTGTTTACCGCCAGCAGTTTATCACCGCTTATTGGGACCTTTTTATGGGGCTGGCGAAAAAAGCGCCGGGGAACATTCCTGAACCGAAAAGATTTTTGCTCCGCTTCGGCATGATGCACCCGACTTTGCTGGATGCTGAAACGCGGAATTTCTTCGGGAAAATTGTGGTGGATAATGTGCTCAATCAGCCGGTGTACTATTTGGACGAATGGTTCAAGGCGGTGGGTACGGGCGTGATCCGCAACTCGCAGACAGACGAAGTGAGAATCGCCAAAACGAATAACCAGATACGTTTACAGCAGCTGCTGGAAAAAGCCGTGGGCAAACTTGACGGCTCCAAAACATTGCTGAAAAGCAAAGACGCTGACCGGCAGAATGTGGAAGACCTTTTGCGGCAGCGGCTCGATCTGATTTTTGAGCATTTTCCGCTGGACGAATTCCCAGATATTCAGTCGTGTTACACCGATAGTCAAAAGCGGGTTTTCGGTGAAATGCAGGAGCTGATGAAGAATTTGCTGAGAATCGATCATGAGCAGGAAATTCTTTTGAGAGATTTTTATCAGGCGGACGCCGATGTAAAAATCCTACAGGAAAAAATCGAGGATGAAGGCGGCGGCGTTACGGTCGATGTCCGCGCAATAGATACCGAATGTGAAACAGTCCGCCAAATGACCAAGCTTACAATCGGCAGACAGGGAAATCATTTTCCGATATTGAGCGGCGAGTATTTCCATTGCGGCCCGAACGAAGTCGCTTACAGAGAGAACGTAATTGCGGCGCTTGCGTTGATTGAAAGCATAGATGTCGAGGCTTTTTGCCGGGCGTACAGAAACCGGCTCAACCGGATTGTTCCGTATGTTCTGCTTATTCCTAGTTATGGCGAACAGGGAATTTGCTGGGAGCCGTTTGATCGTTTCAACCGCGCTACCAGCCGGGGACGCATTGTAATTCCCATGTACCCCAAAAATTTGTATGTCGCGGTTCTCGCCGCTGTGGCGGATTTACGATGGCAGGTTGCCAAAGAAAAAGCGTCGTACTACTGGATGGAAGAAGGATTGACCGGAAATTATTATCAGTGGTTCAATGCCCGCAAACTCAAAGGCGACGTGAAAGAATATTTTATTCAGGATTATATAACGTGGATGACCAAAGAAACTGAGGCCATACAAAAACTCGACAAGGAAGTTCGCGGTATTTTCTGGCGTTACATGCCTTTCGCCAAAGACCTAAAAGAAAAACTCAAAAACCGCAGTTATGTGTATCAAGATTTGTACCAGCGGGATATTAACCGCTCGCTTTCTGACGGATATTAAAATCGTTCGTTACTTAGCCTTTGACGTTAATATGCTAAAGGTGGAAACGGCTCGCAAATTCCCTATAAATTTGACATATCAAAAATAACTATTTACTGTGCTCGCTCGATCATGCCCGCACAAGCGCGGTCGCGATCTCACTCCGTTCGTCAATAAATATCTAGTCATAGGGTTTGATTTAAGCGGCAATTTGCTGGAAATCATGTATAATTTAGTGGGTGAAGATACCGCCAATGTCTTTCATGCCATGAAATGCCGGAAGGAACTGTATCAATACCTTCCAAGGAGTATATAATGCCGATAATGACTGATGAAGAAGCGGACGCGCTTGACGAAGAACTGACTCGTACCGTACCGAAACTGACCAATATTGAAGGCCCTTTTATCCAAAACTACCGCCAGAGTATGCTGGTAGCGCTTGATCAGCTTTCCGCCCAATATCTCCAAGCCCGGATGTTGGCAACAAAACAAACTCCTACCGAACTAATCAGCGAGCTGGTACGGGAACGGATCGCCGCAGTACGGCAACAGAACTGAAAATATGCCGCCGCAGAGTTTGGCTTCACGTCAAACTCCACAGCGGTTGCCAATTCCGTCTTAATACCTGCCGCGCATTTGCCCGCGCCCGCCGTATTACCTTTTCCTGTTGAAAATCGGATCGAAATATTTTTCCACGTCTACTTTTTTCATAAACAGTTTGAGGGCGAAACGGTACACAAAAAATGAAATCGCCAGAGACGCTATAAAGGCAATCGGAAAACCCCATGCTTTGCCCTCTTCCGGGACAGCCGGCATAATGCTCTTTGCGTAGATTATGATGAAGAGAATAAAAAATCCTACCGTAATCAAAAGATTGAAAACCGTTGCTCCCAGCATGAACAACGCTGTATTGACTTTTTTATTCATGACGCGGCTTTCTCCATTTTCTTCGAGGAACCAAACAGAATGGTCACAAACAGCAAAATACAACAAATCACAACGCTCGTGTCGGCGATGTTGAATGTTGGCCATCTTTCAAAACCAAACAAACCGTAAAATTTTATGCTGATAAAATCGACGACTCCGTCCGAGCGGAATATGCGGTCGATAATGTTGCCGATACCGCCGCCGAGTATTCCCGCTACCGCCCACCGTTGTACGGGAGTGAATTCATCGGAACGCAGATAGTACCAGACAAGAAATCCCAGCACCAAAAGAGGCAGCACAATAAAAAGCACTGGCTTAATTATTTCAGGAAGACCTCTGCCTATACTGAAAGCAATGTTTTTATTCCGCACATGATATATCCAGAACAAGCCATTGTTGAATACATCTTTGATCAAAGTATTTTGCGGCCAATTATTGGCGATAAAAGCTTTTACCGCCTGATCTAAAGCGATAACAGCGCCTGTCAATAACAGAGGAATAGCTTTTGTCTTGTCCGCCGGAAAGATTTTCTTTTTAGCGTTTTCGTTGGTTTCAGATTTCATTTGCAGCTCCACAATAAAATTTACAGTCCGGTCGGGACATCAATAAATTCGGTATCAATGTGCAAATCGGCGGCGCATTGACGCATAACTTCGCGGACTCCCCATACTTCGGTGCTGTGATGTCCGCCGGCTATCACGTTAAGTTTTCCTTCCAGACATTCGGAATATATCTCGTGGGCGGCCTCGCCCGTAACAAACAAATCCATTCCTTCTTCCAGAGCTTGCAGCGCTTCTTTCGGCGCTCCTCCCGACACTATCGCGCAGGAACTATTTTCTTTTTTTCCGAAAGGAAAAATTCCCAAAGGCGGGCGATTCATAAAATTGATTTTTTCGGCAGCTTCCTCAATAGAAACAGGCTGCGGAAATGTTCCGCTGTACCCAACCCTTACCCCGCGATACAAACCAAACGGCCGCAGGTTTTCAAGTCCCAGCAACGCCGCCAGCGCCGCGTTATTTCCCAGCGTTGGATGCTGATCCAGAGGAAGATGAACCGCGTACAAGCTAATGTTATGATCCAGCAAAAACTTGATCCGCCGCCGATGATTTCCCGCGACACGCAGAGGATGTCCCCAAAAAAACCCGTGATGAACAAAGACCATTCCCGCGCCACATGCCGCCGCCCGCTCAAAAGTTTCCATGTTGGCATCTACGGCAAACGCGATTTTTGTGATCTCGCCGCCATCATTGTCAACCTGCAATCCGTTCAAGGAATTATCGCTTCCCTCGAACCCTTCAATATCCAGGATTCCGCGAAAAAAGGCATCCAGTTTAGCCGAGCTCAACGCATTACTCATTATCCCAGTATACCCCGTGGAAAAGAAAAAAGTAAGAGCCTGGCTGTCCGGCATACAGGAAAATCAATTTTCAAAAAACTAATCTCTGTAAGTTTTTGGGCGCATTTTGCCGCTTGTACATTTTTTACGTTGCTAGTTTGCGAAGCAAACTCCCAAGCTGTCCGCAAAGCGGACAGCCATACGCTCCAATTCCTCGACTTTGCTCACGCAAAGTCTGCGGGATTTCCACTTCTATCCCTCGCGCTGCTATTCGCCTCCGGCGAATAGCTTGGGAGTTTTCCTTTGGAAAACTCCAGCCATAAACTGCCGCAAATTGATTCCCGTGAACAGAGCGTCACACTAAAACTCCGGCAAACCGCTGCGTTCTACAAGCATAACGGCGGAAATATCCCGGCGTTCCGGCACGATCACGGCGGCCTCCTGAGAGAAATTTTCCGGGACAGCTGTTGTCTGCGCGGCGGCCTCCCGCACGAGCAGCATACGGGCGAAGTTGCCGATTATGCCGGCGGTATCCGTGACGGGAACTGCGGGTTTTGCGGCTTTCACCGCCCCCGGAAAAAGACGCGGGTACAGCGGATGCGTCAGAGGAAAATCACTGTAATCAAGCGGACCGGCTCCTTCCACGGCGGCCAACGCGGCAGGCTCTGAAGAACTTTTCATTGTCTCAAGAACAGCTTGGTAAGAATTGGAACGAACATTTCCGGATGATTTCGCGTCTCCCGCGAACGCCCTGTCGGAAACTATGTACAACACCGGAAGCCGTGGCCGGGGCAGCCGCTCCACGCCGGTAATTTTTTGCGTTTTCAAATTTTGCAGCCAACTTTTGAATCCAACTCCAAACCGGAAAAACCACCCGGCATTTTCAGGCACAAACGGAGCCGCCGGAACTTCCCGGTAATACGCCGACCACAGCCTGCTTTCCACAGCAATAATTCCTTTGACATTTTTGTAACGCGCCGCAAAATCCGGCGTTTCAGCAGCATAAATCATTGCCGAACCCGCCGCCCCATAACCGGCAAGAAAAACCGGAATTCCCGCCGGAACATTCCCCGCCAAACCCGGAACAACCGCCCGCCCGCCTGTGTCGCGGTTTCGCATAATAAGCGGCAGAAGAAATTCAATATCGGCGCGGCGTTCAGCTTCCAGATATTTCCCCCGGTCATTGGCCTTTTTAAGCTCTGTCCCCTTTCTGAAAACCCGCCACAACGAACGAAGCCGCGCCGGTGAAGCATAATATTTTTTTCCCTCCTCAGAGGCGGGAGAATCAAACCCCCGGCGTGAATAACTAATAACGATAAACCCCTGATCCCGCAAACTAGCGCAAATGCGGTCAACCGCGAATACCGAACCCGCTTCAGGAGGCGACAAAAAAATCAACGGCCGCTGTTCCCCGTCAGTTGCGCCGTAAATCCGCATAAAATAATCTTTCTTCCGGGACTCGTCACGAAGCGTCCGTGTCACAACACCTTCCGGCGCCAACTCCAAAGAAATTCGCGGAGAAAAAACAAACACCGGAATAATTACAACCGCAAAAAACGCGATTTGAATAAACGACGCAACCGTCCCCCGCTCGCTCAAATTATTATTTGCGCCCGAAGCAACACTTGCCGCAAGCGAGGGAAAATTCAATATTATCAGCGCAAATTCAAACAATAACAGCGGCAGACATTCAGGACGAAACCCATAAGCCGGAAAAATCCCCAGCGTAATCAAAAGCCCAAGCGCGGGCAGCCACACAAGACCTTCTATCGCCCGCAGCCCTTTGAAAAACGGACGCACAAGAAAAAGCAGCAGAAACACGCAAACGATCATCTCCGGTATCCAAATTTCACCCATATCAACTTAATATAAGTTATTGCACAATAATTGAAAAGATGTTAAGATCATGGCTATTATTGTTACGAATGAAGCCATATTCAATTTATATAAAGGTGGATGAAAATGTCGGCCGCTCCTGAGCTGGTTGTTGATGTCGCTAAAATAAAAAAAGCAGTTCAGTCAGGAATCCCTCTGACCATCACAACTTTTACCCTTCCGCATGAAATAGAAATGTATGTGGAACAAGTAGTCTCGGTTTTTTTGCGGGAAGCCAATCAGGAAAAGCTGAAGGATTATATTGTTTACTGCGTACAGGAATTGGCGGTCAACGCAAAAAAAGCAAATACCAAACGGGTATACTTTATTGAACGGGGTTTAGACCTTTCCAATCCCGACGATTACAAAGAGGGAATGCAGCATTTCAAGGAAAACACCCTCAGCAATATCGCGCATTACCTTCAACTCCAGAAAGAAAAAGGACTGTACATAAAACTTGTTTTACAGATCAAGAAAAACATAATTCATGTTGAAATCCGCAATAACGTGGTTATTACCAAAACAGAACTGATTCGTATTCACGATAAACTTGCCCGTTCACGGCAGTACAATAATCTTGAGGACGCGCTGGCACAAGTGCTTGACGATTCAGAAGGGGCCGGACTGGGGCTGGTTATTCTGGTGCTCATGCTGAAAAAAATCGGCCTCGACGAAGACTGCTTTGATATTTTCAACACGGACAAAGAAACAATTGCCCGCATCGTGATTCCCCTCGATCAGGCAATGGTAGAAAATCTTTCGATCCTTTCCCAGACCATCGTCAACAGCGTCAATTCACTGCCCCAGTTCCCCGAAAATATTCTCATGATTCAAAAACTCATCAACGATCCCAAATCCGACATGATGGGAATTGCCCGGCAGATTTCAATGGACCCCGCGCTGACCGCCGACCTGCTCAAAATCGTAAACTCAGCTCAATACATGCTGTCAAAAAAAGTCGACAACATTTCCGAAGCCGTCAAACTGGTCGGCATACGCGGCATCAAAAATCTGCTGTACTCCTATGGAACGCAAAAACTGTTAGGCGACGACACCGCGGAAAAGAAACACCTGTGGGAACATTCCTACAAGGCGGCCTTCTACGCATACAATCTCATCAAGAACTTCAAGAAAGACAAAAATCTGCTAGACGACGCATACGTGGGCGGCATACTTCACGACATGGGAAAAATTATTTTTTCCAACGTGCACCCCGACCTGCTCGACAAAATCAAAGAATTCTGCGTTGAAAAAAATATGCCCGCTTCCATTTTCGAAGACCTCGCCGCCGGCATGAATCACGCCGAAATCGGCGCGCTTGTCGCCGAAAAATGGAATTTCCCCGAAGGGCTCGTCGCGGCCATTCGCTATCATCACGATCTTGCCCAAGTGTCCGATGAAAACCGGAGTCTGGTTTACGCAGTTTATCTCGCCAATATGTTCTGCAATTACGAAGACGGCAGCGTGACATTCGATCAGTTTGAGCAAGCGGTACTGAACGATTTCGGCATCACTTCCAAAAAACAGATTGACACCCTGCTGGAACGGTTTTCAATAGGATTCAAAAGAGAAAGCCAGCGGTAAGAAAATCCAGCCGCTTTTTCAGTCAGCCGCCCCTCCGCAATAGTCCGCGATACGTGTGCCCGCGCCTTATTTTCCGGGCCGCTCTCCCCGGTATTTTTTCACAAAACCAACAGGCCGGTAAGTCATTTTCGCCTGCCGCAGCCCTTCATCACCCAAATCCTGCTCGCGGTTAATTCGCGTAAAAGTTTCCGGCAGAGCAGCGGCAAACGCCTGATTCATATACTGATAAATCCCCTTATATTGATCCAGCGCCTTTTCAAAATGAATCGAAAACATTGTCCCCCCGCAGGCGGACTCCCCCAGACAATACGCGGCAGGCTTCCCCCCCACGTAATAAACCGCGCCGCGCAATTCCAAAATCGAAAATATTTCCAGCGCTTCCTTCGCGGCCATATAATCACCGTCCTCGCCCTTGTCCCGCCGCCAATACTCCAGCACCGACAAAGCGTCCGGTATCAAATCCTTCTCCAGCGGACGTTCCGCGTGATCCGGCCACGTATTCAAAAAAGCGTTGACCAGATTTTTCTTCTTGTGAAATCTTTTCCCGGAAAGCGCGGCAAGCTCCGCGCGAAGATACAAATAATCAAAATTGTCCCTGTCCTCGCTTACAACGATCCCCCGTTCTTCAAGCCGCCGCCCCAGCGAAGAATCCCCCGCCTCCAATTCAAGAAGCGACTCAGGAATATTTTTCCAGTAATCATGACTTTGAAATAAATCATCCAGAACATCAAATCCGGGAAACCCACAAGGCGTCATAAAAAACCGCGTCCCCTGCCCCGGAGTCTCACCTGAAATAATAATCCCATTATCCGCCGTATTCACCGCCGCGATTTTATATTGATACCGGTTTCTGAAAAGATATAAATTGGAAAAAGTAAATTCAGAAATCCCGTCCCCAGCGGACAACAACCGGGGGTGTATTTCGTTTCGCGTCTCAAGATCAATCGGCGCAAAATCAGGATAACAAGGAACTTTCATAATACTAGCATTGTGGAAAAAAAACCAAAAAGTATCAACCTGAACGCGCCCGTCTTCCCGCCCCTAGCAAACACAAAAAAAACACATTATTTGATCAGGAAAGGGGGACTGTTTCCACACAACCACCCGCGCACAGCCTGCGGCATGGATGCCGCTGTTTGATATGTCTATTGGAGTTTTTGCAATGCAAAAACTCCGGGGTCAAAAATCCGCATGGAAGCGGATTTTTGACCCACCCCCTTACAGCGCAGCCCGCTGTCACAGTCTGTTTTCCTAACATTGTCATTCCGGGCTTGACCCGGAATCTCCCTATAATATTGCTAGATTCTGGCTTCCGCCCAAATGATAAAAGAGTCGTTATATTAACACATATCTTCGACTGTCACCCAAAAAGCAGCCCTTACAACAAACTCCGAAGCTCATCGGCAAAGCCGATGAGCCAGACACTTGACACTTTTTGCGTGTTTTTGTATAAATTTATTATCCGATAGTTTTTCGGAAACAGTTTTGGAGGGTTTTTTCCGTAATGAGTAACCGCGCGTGTATGCTGAACAATGTTATCGCCGCACAATTTATTTTCGCATCGTTTATTTTTACGCGGACGATTACCCGGAAAAGCGTGCCTTGACTGTAAAATCAATGGCGAAATAGCGCGCCCGTGGTAATCGGAAACGATTGCTTCGGGCGCGTTTTTTTTGCCACAACAAGGAGGAGATGTATGGAAACATCTCAAAAGACGGAGAATGCTCCGGTACACAAGGAATGGGCAAATCCGACCCCCGCAGGATTGGTTGCGCTGGCGGCAGCCTGCGCTTGCTTTTTTGCCCTGCTGACAGGCCGCGTATCGGCCTCTGCCATGCCGCTGATCGGCTGCTGGCTGCTGGGCGGATTTGTCATTCAGATTGTTGTCGCGTTACTCGATCTGAAAAGCGGCAATTTGACCGGAGGCAACACCTTTCTCTTTTTCAGCGCGTTCTTCATGCTGGTAAGCGGTCTGGAAATGCTGTTGAAATACAATGCCATACAAGCGGGCGCTCCGCTGGATGGAAGAATCGACGGATATGTATGGAGCGCATTGACCATTGTTGTCTGGCTGTGGACTCCGGCGTTCTGGAGCAAATTCAGTCTTTTGTCAATTATTGTAGTTTTACTGGATATAGCTCTGCCGTTTATCGCGTTGACCGATCTTGGCGTACTGTCTAAAGGTTACGCGCACATTTCGGCGTGGTCATTATTGGCGGCGGCGGCGGTGGCGGTCTACCTCAGCGCGGCAATAGTCGTGAATTGGGCTTTCAAGAAAACAGTTTACCCTCTGCCGAAATGAGGTTATTCCAAAACTGAATTCACGGCGAAAACACTCGCTTGAATCCAGCGGCGGAAAATTCTGAGAATGATTTTACCGAAGGAAAAAGCGTCGCACAAACACGGCGCTTTTTGCTTTTACATTTCCGTAAAACGCGGTTTCGTCACCGCCGGAAACTATTTCTCGCTCAGCCGCAATTCCGCGCGAAAAACAGCCTGATCGCCCGTTCTGCGGCCTTCGACGGCAAACGCGGAAAAATTTTCCGGCACGGCATCTCCTGCTTCAACCGGCGCAGTCCATATCTGAACAATATCGCCGGGAAGAGTTTCATTCAGATAATTAATATCCAGCCGCATTTGAGAGGCATTCTCCAGCAGTTTGGGATCAAGGGCATCCTGAATCCAGCGGATATAACTGACATTGTTTACATGACCGTTGTAATCTAAATCTGAATAGGCCGCCGCCCGCTCAGCGGTCTTCCGTAAATCCTCACGCTGGGAAAGTCCAGCGGCTCCCGATGGCAGCGCGTCCACGCCTTCGTTTTGCGGAAGATTGTCCATGATCGACTGAGGCCGCAGGGGACGGCGTTTTTCCATATCAATCACAAGCCAGCCGCTCCTCCCGCGAACTACCGGAATATCCGCCGCGTCTCGAATATCGTAATCACGCACGGCAAAAAGTTTTTCCCCGCCTCTCGGCCATGTTCGGACAGTAACAGTTTCGCCGTATTGCGGACGGCGCTCCACCAGCACAGACATACGCGAAAGCAGCCAGACCTGACCAGTTCGAGCCATAGAGTCACGCCCCACGCCCAAATTTTCCGCGTGACTAATAGCGGCCTCCTGAAAAAAATTAAAAACCGAAGCCACAGTCAGTCTGTCCGAACAATCAATATCGGCAAATCTGACTTGACAAGTTTCCGCCCAAATATCCTGTCTTTCTTTTTGATTTTGAATGAACATATAATAATTAATACATGAAAACCGGATAATGTAAATTAGTTTTCACTGTGATCACGGCAGCCGCGTAAACAATATTCGCGCAACAGCAATTTCAAACAGTTTTCAGGAAAACTCCAGTATAGCTTAAGAAAGGGGGGACACTTTCCCCACATTTTTTCGCAAACAAAAACATTTACCCTGTCCCCCCTTACGCCGCAGCCCGCCAGCGGTCTGCGTCTATCCCCCGGTTATCCGGCTTCGCCGGATACCTTCGGAGTTTTCGCTCCGCAAAAACTCCACGCATTCATTGTCATAGTGGGAATGGGGAGTTAAGATTTCTGTTCTTGCCCGGATAGTTTTGTCATTCCGGGCTTGACCCGGAATCTCCGGCGCAATATTGCGGAGATTATGGCTTTCGCCAGAATGACAAAAGAGTCGTTATCAGGACACTACCATCGTTACAAGTTTTGTCATTCCGGGCTTGACCCGGAATCTCCGGCGTAATATTGCGGCGATTCTGGCTTTCGCCAGAATGACAAAAGAGTCGTTATCAAGACACTAACATCGTCACAAGTTTTGTCATTCCGGGCTTGACCCGGAATCTCCGGCGTAATATCGCGGAGATTCTGGCTTTCGCCAGAATGACAAAAGAGTCGTTATTAGGACACTAACATCGTTAGTCCAGTACATGTTTTGTCATTCCGGGCTTGACCCGGAATCTCCGGCGTAATATCGCGGAGATTCTGGCTTTCGCCAGAATGACAAAATCGAAAAATTAAAAGAAAATCCTTTTATTGGCGCGGCTTTAGGAAATAAAGGAAATATTGAGTCAAAAAAACAGCCCCGGAAAACCGGGGCTGTATGTGTGAAACAAAACGTTGAACTAGTGTTTTAAGCTGAGCAAGACACTGTTGCTTAGCACGTTTTGAGTGCCGGCAATTGTCCAGTCAAGTATTACATTGGGGGTAATGGCGAAGGAAATTCCCGTCGACACCGACTGTAAAACATTAGCAACATCGCTAAACCATTCTTGCCGAGGATTTTTGCTGATGACAATAGTGTCATGCGGATAATCTTCACCGGTTACGTTATAGTCGTAGTTGGTTTCGGTATAGAGATAACCCGGCAGGTTTATGGCAATGCCAAAATTAAAGTTCATTTTGTCAAGTATGCCGATTTTTTCCGTGACTTTATCAAAGAAACCGCAGTTTAACTGGAAACCGGTTCTGAGAGTTGCCGCTTTTTGTCCTGCGGCAGTCACGCCCTGACCTTTCGCGCCGATACCGAAGAAGTTGCCCGTACCGCCGTCCCAGCCGAACCAAAGCGGCACATCAACCCGTGCGGCCATTTTGAAATATTCGGCGGGACTGTAAGAAAAGCCCACGTAGGGTTTCAACTGGTTTTCCCAATTCAGAGAATAAGGATCACCAGTTACAGGATCATAGCCTTCGCCTCTAATTCCGACTGTGATTTCTTCCAGCAAGCCGCCGGTGAATTTTCCCCAGTCACCCTCGAAAAAGGTGATAGAACCAGTGTCAACGCCCAGTTTAGGATTCAGGGAATTGGCGGAGAAATTCTCATAATGATAATTGTCGTTATCAAATCCCCACTCCACTTCATTGGCGTAATTGACGGCAAGTTCTACATAGGCGTTGGGTCTTGTAGAGAATTTTCCGAGCTGCATAGGCTGCGCCGCGCCCCACCACAGTTTCGGTGTTACCGTACCGGTACGGCCTTTGTAGTAACCGATGGAACCTGGTGAAACAGCATTTCCGTCACTGTCAATCAATCCGGCAACGCTTTTTACCGCAAAATTCGCTTCCCAGAGGTTGTCAAGCAAAGTGAACTTAAATCCGTGATTGCCCACGCCAAGCAGCACGCCGAAATAATTCCGGTGTTGATTACCCGCTCCTGGTATCACGCCAGTCACAGTGTTACCGGGACCTAATGTCACAGTGGTGTCAACATCATTGCCATCAACGCTGGTTATTGTCCCCTCGGCCAGATTTCCAGTATTATACCTGCCGTAGTAGTAAAGGCCCAGATACGCTTTTGACAGTTTCAAAGCCAAACCGCCCTGTATATTGTCGGGCGTATTTACATCAACTGCCCCAACGTAACCGAACCATTTATCCATTTGCACATTCGCCCAGTCGTTGACATGCATAAACAGATCGACATCACTTCTGAAACGTCCGTTTGTGGCAAACGAAGTGGGTGACGTGGGTTCAATCGCAGTAACATTCTGCGCTGACACAAATTGCGCGCCCAACATCATTACCGCGGCAAGGCAGATTAATCTTATTAGTTTCTTTCTCATTAGAAACTCCTTGTTATAAATCTATACGCTCAACGCGGTTAGAGGTTAATAGTAAGAACGATAGAAGTGTCACTGCTGCCCAGACCATCGCCTACTGCTTTGTAAATGCTTCCGGGCGCTGAGGGATTGGCGTAGTGAATGAACACCATATCCAGCGCGGC
>QMCE01001643.1_pt1 | contig 13482 bp, 18 predicted proteins | sample 1821851 | NCBI WGS metagenome assembly QMCE01 (sample SAMN09453174, study PRJNA476694) | Termite gut metagenome, whole genome shotgun sequencing project. | isolation source: worker | host: Odontotermes sp. | place: South Africa:Pretoria | collected 2016-01-28 | reverse complement strand
CCTTCGACTCTATGCTACTTTGAGTTTATACTCCGAAAACACCTCGTTAACCCATCGGTTTAGGGCTTAGGCAGCTTCTTTGCTGTCAAACTCGGGTTCTAGCATTCCTTACGCGTTAGCTTTTTGGTTAGCATCCCCTCCTTTGGGTAAAAAATGCGCGCTCTCGGCGCACGGTTTACAGCACGATAAAATTCGGATATAATATGGATAAAATGGTACAGGAGCAGCGCAGATGATCCAAATCAGACCGATATCCGACCTTCGCAATAAGTTCTCTGAAATCGAATACGCGGTTGGCGGCGGCGAGCCGATTTTCCTGACGAAAAACGGTTACGGCTCGATGGTCGTCATGAGCCTTGAAAAATATGCCGAGCTTACGGACGACATCGAACTCAAACTGGACGAAGCCGACCGCGCCGCCGCGAATTCGGATATTCGGAGGACGCACGAGGAAGTCTTTGCGAGCTTAAAGAGTACGCTGCAATGAATAGAAAATACACGCTGAGCTATCTTCCGATGTTCGAAGAGGATATGGCGGCGGCAAGGGATTATATCGCATTCACTTTGAAAAATCCGCTTGCCGCTCTTAGGCTAATCGAGAATACAGAGAGAGCTGTTTTGAAGCGTCTCGATAATCCGCTCGGCTACGAACCCTATCGTTCCAAAATAGACCGGCAACAGCCCTACTACCGCATTCACATCAGGAACTTCACCGTTTTTTATGTCGTGATCGGGGATGTCATGGAGGTTCGGCGCTTTATCTATAGTAAACGCAACCTGCATAGCATCGTTTAAAGCACATTTCTATTGCGATCCGTATCTTTTGGATATCATCCTCTCTTTTCTGGATAAAACGCACCTTATTAGCAATATCATATAATATAAGCAAAAATGGAATTAAATGCTTGAGTATGGTATAATGGGGTGTATACATGCGTAGATGGGAGTCAATCGGGAGGGAATCACAAATGAAGGTTTTTATTAGCTGGTCTGGCAGTCGGAGTAAAAAGGTCGCTACAATATTTCGTGATTGGTTACCACAGGTAATACAATCGTTAGAGCCATTCGTTTCGTCGGAAGATATCGAAAAAGGCGCTCGTTGGAACACGGACATAGCGCAAGAATTGAAAGAATCCACTTTCGGCATCATCTGTGTGACTAAAGAAAATCTTTCTGCTCCCTGGCTGAATTTTGAAGCCGGAGCATTGTCAAAAACTATTGAGAACAGCTTCGTTGCCCCTTTTCTTTTTGACGTAAAGCCATCCGATTTAAAGGATTCACCTATTGCGCAGTTTCAAGCCACGTCCTTTTCAAAGGAGGAAGTTAAGCGCTTGATTGAAACACTAAACACTGCTACAGGAAATTCGCGGTCTGCTCATATGCTTGAAAAGGCATTTGACCTTTGGTATCCAGTTCTTGAGCAAGATTTAACTGCCCTGAAATCCGAGCCAAATGACGAAGCTTCTGAAGAGTCAAATCACGTTATCAACTCTAATTCAGCTATCCTTGAAGAATTATTGGAAATGACGCGGAACATTCCCAGACTTCTCGGTAATACAGATAATAAATTAAATACAAACTTAGAATCGCTCCATAAAAGGATCGAGGAGTTTACGATTAGTTTTGACCGTCAATATAGTATGAATTCGCGACGCCCTCAACCTCGCAAGTTTAGGCAAATGTTCTTAGAAGAATTTTTGTATAGTGGCGAATATAATGAATCAAATATAAAGTTTCCTTATGGCTATTTGATTATTCTTAGTCTTTATAGAGAAGACTTCCCGTGGATATACGAAGCGGGTAGCGAAATGATAAAAGTTGTACAATCAAATTCCTCTAAAAGCGTAAAGTATAATGCTGTAGAGCAATTTCGGGAATTGATTAACATTACTGATCATCCTAAGTGGTTGGAGCCGTTCAACGTCGGTAGGAATGAGCTAAGAATGCTTGAAGAAATTACGATGAGAATAATGAACGAGATCGAAACGTTTAACGGCAAGTAAAAAAATATATATAGCAAACAATCATAAACCGCCCGTCGGCCGCAGCCGACGGGCGGTTTTTCGCTCTATTAACTCACCCAACATTCATATTGTGCAAAATCCCGCCCAGCGGCAGATACAGCACGAACACCGCAAGCACCGCGTACGCCGACGCGAACAGATACCCCGGCGCGATGCCCATCCCCGCGCCGATTATGAACAGCACGACTGCCGGCAACAGCAGGAGGGCCGTCGAGAGGAAGAAGAGCATCATGCCCAGGAGCTTGGAGTGATTATCCCCTACGAGCCAGTCCGCGAGCAGCTGCGCGCCGGTAAACAGCAGCGACAGCACGCCGCATAGCAGCGCCGCCAGCGGCGCGTGCAGGAGGCTGAAGCCCGAAACCAGCCCCGCTATCAAGAACCCGATAAACGCGTCCGCCGCGCATTTCAGCGCGCCGAGCATGTTGCACATCACGAGCTTCGCGCGCGGGTTGTTTGGCGCTAAATATAGGAACGGGCGCTTCTGCTCGACGACGAACTGCCCCGTTGAGATATAGAAGACCAACTGCATGTATACGAGCGTCGCGAGCGTGACGTGAATGGCGATGTTCATGGTTTCCGGCGTTTCGTTCAGGCCGCCAGCGCCGCCCATGAAATAGCACATCCCGACGACTATCAGCCCGTTTATGAGCGTCCACATGTCGAAAAACATCATGCCCGTACGCCGCAGCTCCAGCAATTGCTTATAGAAGAACACCGACGCGCCGCGCCCAAATCCTAGGCCCGTGCGCCCGACGCGCACCTTCATCTGCCGCACCGTCGCTTCGTGCTTATTGCCGCTCTGGGTCAGCTGCGCCAGCTCGTGCTTGTGCTGCGTCGTATCGAGCACGTCCTCGTAGAAATCCGGCTGCTTTTTCCATACGGCGAACAGCGGCGGCAGCGCCAGCAGCAGCGACGCGGCCATCAGCAGCGCCGAGATCAGCGTGTTCCCGCCCTCCGCCGCCGCGAGCGACGCCCGCAGCCACCCCATCAGCGGCACGTAGCCCCACGCTCCGTTCGAGTAGAAGCGAAGCAGCGCGTTAAAATCGCCGCCCGCAAGCTGCAAGAGCCCCGAAGCGACGAACGCTACGGCCAGGACGTTCATGCCCCGCACGATATTCTTGCGCGCGGCGTGATTCTCCGCCAGCAGCGCGTACAGGCTCATAGCGATGACCTGCGAGACGAACGCCAGAAGGAACATCGCGACGAACAGCGCGGCGATCTCGCTCGCGTGCATACCCAAGAGGTTGCGCAGATTCGCCATCTGGAACATCAGGAACAGCGGTATCAGCAGCGATTTGCCCATCTGCCGCACAACGCCGTAGAGCAGCACCGACTGCGGCTTAACGGGCGCGGTAAACAAAAGCTGTACGTCGTCCAGGCCGAAGACGGTCGTCCCCTTCGTCATCGCCGTGCGCAAAACGGCGTACGTCTGCGCCGCGAAATAGACGAGCGCGAGGGATTTCCAGATATCCGAGGACGCGCCGAGCGCGTCCGCCGCCGTCCGATTCGCGCTCATGCTGAATATCAGCAGGCCGAATATGGCGACGTAGACGATCAGCAGCCCCGGCTTTTTAAGCTGCTGCTTGAAAAAATTCTTCAGGCTCGTTTTAATGATGTAGGAGAACGCGCTCATTCGTGCCCCTCCCCCTCCGTGATCTCGAAGAAGAGCTTAAGCAGATTCTCCCCTTCGATCTCGTGCCGCAGAATCCTGCGCGCGATGCGCCCGTTCGTCATTATCAGCACGCTGTCGCAGAGGTTATCGACGCTCTCGAGCATGTGCGTGGAGATCATGACGGAGCAGCCCGACGCTTTCAGCTCGATCAGCATCTCCTTCAGCTCCTTGATCGCGTGCGGGTCGAGGCCGACGAGCGGCTCGTCGAGCATGAGCACCTTCGGCTCCGGCAGAAGCGCGCACGCCAGCGATACCTTTTGCTGCATCCCCTTGGACAGCTCCTTGCCGAGCTTATCGCGCTTATCGTCCAGCTCGAAGCGTTCGAGCAGGGTGTTGGCGCGCTCCTCCCAGCCCGCTTCTAGCTTATACGCCCGGGCGATGAACTCGAGGTGCTCGTCCACCGTCAGGAGCGTATAGAGCGCCGGAAATTCGGGCGCGTAGCCCAAAAGCCGCTTCGCCTCGACGGACTTGTTGCCATGCCCGCCGATAAGGATACGCCCCGAAAAGCGCAGCAGCCCGACGACGCATTTTATGGCCGTGGACTTGCCCGCGCCGTTCGGCCCCGCGAGCACGCATATTTCGCCCGGATCAACCGTAAAGCTCACGTCGTCGTTTGCCAGCGTTTTTGTATATTTTTTTGTTAAATTCTCAACTTGTAACACTTTAGCGCTCCTAACATTATCTTTCAAACAAGTATATAGCTCTTTTGGCGGATGTCAAGCGTCGCGGACGCCATCTACCCCACGTTGCGCGCCCGGCGCAGCCGGGCGCGCAACAAAATAATTCGATTGCAAAGAGGCTTCGCCCCTTTGCAATCCATAATAACGATCAATTTTTATCAGCGTCCTCGACCTCCGCCTCCAGCTTGGCCCTGCGCCGCTTCACGAGCGCGGCGCATACGGTGAGCAAGCCGAACGTCAGCGCGAACGTAAACACGAATTGAATCAATACCGCCAACGCAAACCGCATCGGATAGCCTTGCATTGAGGGTACGCCGCTCAGCCGCAGGGCCGCAATACCGGCCAAGATAACGCCCCCCGCCAAGCTGAAGAGGAGGTTTGACTTTACGTTTATTTTAAAGCGCGGCGACCAAAGCCCCTTGCGTATATAGCCCACTAGGGACACAACACAGCCGACCAGTAGAACTATGAGTTCTCCTGCTAAATGCCGGGGTTCCGCGTCGGGAAGCACCAGCTGCACTATCATCACAATTGCGACGCCGTAGAACATAACCCAGAAGCCGACGCGCTCGACGCGCATGTACTCCTGCATCTCCCGCTCGTCGGCCTTTTTCTTAAACAGTTTCATCAGCGATTTCATCGGTTTCCTCCCAAAACAGATCGTTCAAAGTCTTGCCCAATGCCCGGCATATCCCCAGGCACAGGTTTAGCGACGGGTTGTAGTTCCCCGCCTCTATCATGCCGACGGTCTGGCGCGTAACGCCCACGAGCGCCGCGAGCTGCTCCTGCGACAGGTCGCGCTCGACGCGGGCAAGCTTCAGCTTTTTGTTGCGCATAGCGTTCACCTCGGAGTTATTGTAATGCTATGGTTGCTATTCGTCAAGTATATATTGCATATTGGGGTAAATAGATTGCACGCTTAGTCTACCTCTGTATCCTTCTATGATCCTGTGCGCCTATTGCCATGCCAGAGGATCTTATCTAAACGGAATTACGCATATGTGAAATGACGTGAAAATTACGTTTACGAACCTGTGGAAGCGCGATATAATAAAAGTGCAGGCGGTGAAAGAGTGAATACGCTTCCACGTTTTGAAAACGCAGTTATACCGATTGAGAAATTTACCAAGTACGCATTAGACCCAATGAATAGCCGGGGTAAATGGGTTGCGTTTCAGGAGGCGCTTGGGTATAACTTGGATAACGCGGATATACTAATAGCCGACATTAGACGGAACCTAAGGAATTTCCCTGCTGAAGATAAGGGCGATAGAGGTTATGGTGCAACCTATGTTGTCCTTATGGAGCTAATCGGAACAAACAATCGTAAAGCTTATGTTTTGACTGCTTGGCTCGATGATAGAATCACTGGGGAGATAAGATTAACCAGCGCCTATGTTAAGAAGAGAAAGGGTGATAAACGTGATAAAACAATACGATAAGGTCAAATTGAAAAACGGCAAGTTTGCCATTATAGTCGAGGTATTAGAGCCGCAAAAAGCGTATATTGCTGATATTGAGCTTTCTGAAGGCGACTATACGACGGAGTCGATCGAGTATTCAGATATTGCAGCCTTGATCGTCGAAGTAGAACAACCAATTAAGCAAGTTATTTAGTACACTAAAACTATAATGATTGAACACCTGTGCCGTGCGGGTGTTTTTTCATCCAAAATCGCCGCTTCCCGCCACCCTTACCTAAACAAAACCCCCAACGCCTCCCCGAGCGAGCGCACGGGCACGGCCTTTATGCCGTCTATTCTTTGCAGCGCCTGTTTCGGCACGAGCGCGCGCGTGAAGCCCAGCTTCGCGCACTCCTGCACGCGGCGGGCCAGGTGCGCGACCTGGCGCACCTCCCCCGTCAGCCCGACCTCGCCAATGACGACTGTGTCGGCGGGGATGGCCTTATTCATGAAGGAAGAGGCCAGCGCCGCGGCGATGCCCAGGTCCACGGCGCGCTCGTCCAGGCGAAGGCCGCCGACGACGTTGACGTACGCGTCCTGATTGCCCAGCGCGTAGCCGAGCTTTTTTTCCAAAACGGCGAGGAGCAGCACCACGCGGTTGTAGTCCAGCCCGGCGGCCATGCGGCGCGGCGCGGTGAAGACGCTGCGGGAGACGAGCGCCTGCATTTCGAGCAACACCGGGCGCGAGCCCTCCAGCGCGCAGACGACGGCGCAGCCCGGCTCTATCTCGTTGCGCATGGAGAGGAACAGCTCGGAAGGGTTGTCCACGCTCCTCATGCCCGCGTCGCCCATCTCGAACACGCCTATCTCGTTCGTAGAGCCGAAGCGGTTCTTCGCCGCGCGCAGTATACGAAACGCGTCGAGGCGCTCGCCCTCGAAGTAGAGCACCGTATCCACCATATGCTCCAGCACGCGCGGCCCCGCCAGCGCGCCCTCCTTCGTAACATGCCCGACGATCAGCACGCTCGCGCCCGTATCGCGCGCAAGCTTAGATAGGCAGCCTGTGGATTCGCGAACCTGGGTCACGCTGCCCTGCGTGGATTCGAGGCTCCCCACGCTCATCGTCTGGATCGAATCGACGATAACGATGCCCGCGCCCAGGCTCCGCGCGTGGTCTGCGGCGGCTTCGACGTCCGTCTCTCCCAATAAATAGAGATTATCGCTCTCCACGCCCAAGCGCTTAGCGCGCGCCTTTACCTGCGCGGAAGATTCCTCGCCCGTCACGTACAGCAACGGGCAATCGCGCGCCAATTCGGGGCAGCACTGCAAGAGCAGCGTCGATTTCCCTACGCCCGGATCGCCGCCGATGAGCACCGTCGAACCCTCCACAAGCCCCCCGCCCAGCACGCGGTCCAGCTCCTGTATGCCCGTGCGCTTGCGCCCGCGCGTAAAGGCGGGCACCTCGCTTAAACGAGTCGGCTGCGGGCGCGAGCGCACGCCCGCGCCGACGGCGCGCTTCTGCGGCGCTCCTTCCGCTTCGACCATCGAATTCCACTGCCCGCACGAGGGGCACTGCCCCACCCACTTGCCCGTCTCGTGGCCGCAGCTATTGCAAACGTAGACCGTCTTTGGTTTTGCCATATATTAATTACTCCGATTGAATTGATATTTATATGCTCAGTATAGACCTAAAACAGTATATCGACAAGTTGTAGGGGCGGGTTTCCATGCCCGCCCGTGACATGCCGCGATAACCCGCACCAAAAACCTGCGCAAAGCATATTATGGGACAGGAGCCCTATGCACGGCGCTTCCGGGGGGCTTCTTTTCCCGTTCCGGAGCGGTATGGAAGGAGACGCTATGAAAAAAAAGAGCATTTTAAGAAAATTACTGTTGCTGACGCCGATCATCATATTAGGCCTCACCCTGCTGTTCGTCAATTTCGCGGTCAGAACCTTCAACGATACGGCCTATACCTTCATGTACAACACGAACGTGCAGACGGTGCAGAGCTTTTCGAACGAGCTGAGTATGCTCACGTCGCAGGGCTACTCCAGCAGCGAGCATGGAGACCTGTATTCGAACATGATCCATAACTTCAATACAGCCGTCGGCGCAAAGGACGCCATCGTCACCTTTATGCTGGACGGCCAGGGGCAGACGTACCACAGCTCCGCCTATAACCAGGCGTATGTGGAGAACCTGCTGCAAGACGGGAGCAACATGGGCCTCGTCCAGGCCGCGTACGATTCGCGCGGGCAGGGCGAAATCGCGCTCGCGCACCCCGAAGGCCCGGAGGCCATGTACTATCAAAGGTTCTATAGCGGGCAAGACGAATATACGCTTTTCCTGGGAGTGGAAAGGGCTGTTATCGAAAAGCAGCTCAACGCGGACGGCGTGATCATCCCCCTCTGCGTCATCGGCCTTTTGCTGCTCTTCGCGCTCGAATATATCATTTGGCTGAAGCTGTGCTGCGTCGGCTGCGGCCAATGCAAGCTGGGAAGTGACCCCGATGGAGATTAACTATATGGAAGTGCTGATCAACATCGTCCTCGCCTCCTTCGGAGGTTTAGTAAAGCGGTTCACGGTGCTCGAAAAAAAGCCGGACAAACGGGAGCCCATACAGTTTTACATCGTCGGCTCGCTCATGTCCAGCTTCGTGGGCATCGTGGTATATATACTGTGCAAGAATTTCAACGTGCCGCAGCTGCTGACGGCCGGGCTGACGGCGCTCGCGGGCTATATGGGCGTCCCCGTGCTCGACCTGCTGTCCAATATCGCCAAGAAGCGGCTTGAGAAGACCGTGGACCCTGATGCGTAGGGGCGGGGGATGACCGTCCGGGACCCAAAAAAAACTAATCCATGTAGGGCGGGTTCTAAACCCGCCCGCGACTATCCGCTCTATATAAAACGATCAGTTTATTCTCGCGCGCTTCTCTCGTCAGCGACGCTTGCTGCCCCGTTTCGCTTTTTTGGCCAAGCCAGTCGGAATGATTCAGCCACCCCATCTGGATCAGAAGTATTCTAGGGTCGTTATTCGAGATTTTCTCAAAATTTATCGCCAGATAGTAGCCGGATTTATCCCTGCCGGTACTCGATTTTGAATAGCTCCTGTTCCCGTAGATCGATTTTTGAGAAGATGTTTTTATTTCGAAAGAAAATCCCGCATCGTATTCACATACGACGTCTTTTTCCTGCTTTACTACGCCTTTTCTAAAGCCCGGAACGTTTTTCGCTATGTACTCAGGTATCACGTCGTGGAGAAGCGCGCCGGTCGCTTGCGGTGAAATGCTCATTTCGCTTATCTTCATATTCAGAAAAGTATTAATATGTCCATTAAGGATGCTATGCCATGACTTAAGGCATAGATCCACAATATGAGCGCTCAGCGGATGCTTGTTCACCAGTTCTTCGGTAATAGCCCTCCATTGCCCAACATCCTGGCCGCTATATGGATTCATATCGAAGCTCCTCGTTTTCCGGCTGATACCAGCCTATTTGAGCAGCCGCTTGCTGAGCGCCTTGTATCCGCCTTTTCGCTATCTCGCAATACTCGGGCTTTATCTCGAATCCGACGCAAAACCGATTATGCTTTATGCAGGACTCAAACGTTGTGCCGGAGCCCACAAACGGATCGAATACGATATCCTGCTCATTTGTAAAGCCCAATACTAATCTGTCTATTAAATCTATAGGAAATTGGCACGGATGCGCCGTCCGTTCTTCCGATGAACGATTATAACCAGTAGTTACTTTCGCGATTTCCCACACATCGGATGGATTTTTGCCCAGCGTATTTACGCGCAGCTTGCCATTTTTCTTCTGATTAGGATATTTGACGTTTTTATCGCGTATAGCGTCCAGATTAAATGTATAATTCAGGCTGTCCTTCACGTACCACAGCACTTTTTCGTTGCGCGGGCTTAAATAATTCTTGCAAGCTACCCCCGCGGAATAATTCCAGACTATCTCCTGATTAAGATATAGAGGTGTTTTATCCCATATCAAATAAGGTATAGGCACAGCCCGCCCACGGCTTTCGATTGCGACGTAGCCTACGTTCAGCAGCAGCGCCCCATCGCCCGCCAACAGCCTGCTTGCGCCATTGATCCACCCGGCCAACCAAGCGATATAATCGTCCAGCGGTTTTATGCTCTCATATTCTTTTCCGATGTTATAAGGCGGACTGGTTATCACCGCATTGAAAACCGAAGGCGAAAGCTTTTTTTGAAAGGCTAGCGCGTCGCCGCAATACAGCAAGCACGCTTCCGTCTCATAATAAGGCGTCCCCAATTCCGACTTCAGCAAGTCCCTAACATGCGCAAACTCCGCCATACCCTCCGCCCCTACTCCACAAATATCCTCGACCTTACGTTCACATCCCCCGAGCCGAGCGTAACGACGATATCGCCCGCGCGCGCGTTGTCGGCAAGGTATTGCTTTATCTCCTCGAACGTCGCTATGTACTTCGCGTTTGCGCCGCTCGCCTGTATGCCACGCACCATGTCCTTCGCGTGCACCTCGCCCTTATCGACCTCGCGGCCGGGATAGATGTCCGGCACGAGCACCTCGCTCGCGTCCAAAAAGCAATCGCCGGGCTCCAGGAAGAGCGTCTTCGCGCGGGTATAGGAGTTGCACTGGAACACGACGAAGATGCGCTCGTGCGGCGTCAGCTTCGCCCCGGCAAGGCACGCGCGAATCTCGCTCGGGTGATGCGCGTAGTCGTGGAATACCCGAACGCCGTCCTTTTCGCCATAGTATTCGAAGCGGCGCTTCGTGAGCCTGTATTCCGCCAGCGCCCCGGCGATTTGACCGAACGGCACGCCCAGCGCGGTTAGTACCGTGATCGCGGCGAGCGCGTTTTGTACGTTGTGCATCCCGACGACGCCCAGCTCAACGCGCCCGCGCTTCTCTCCCTTTATAACGCAGTCGAAGGAGACATGCCCGAGCTCGTTCGCGCGAATGGCTTCGGCGGTGCAGTCAGCGTCCGTCAGCCCGTACGTCGTATACGCGCGGCCCGATTGCTCCGCGACGCGCACGGCGCGCGCGTCGTCGGCGCATATGTACAGCTCGCCGTCTTCCGGCAGCATATCTGCGAATTTCAGGAACGTCGCCTCGATATGCTCGATGTTTCGGTAGCAGTCGAGATGATCGTCGTCAATGTTGTTGATGAGGATGCGCGTGGGCGAAAGCTCCAGGAAGCTCTCGACGTATTCGCACGCCTCCGTTACGAGCAGCCCCGAGGAGCCTAAAAGCGTGCCGCCGCCCAAAAAGTCCGCGTGCGCGCCGACGTGTACCGTCGCGTCCGCTTCCGCGCGCTGCAATACGAGCGCGATCATACTCGTGATCGTCGTCTTGCCGTGGCAGCCCGCGATGCAAACCACGTCCTCGTATTGGGCGCTGATCTGCCCTAAGAGCGACGAGCGCTCCAGCTCGGGTATGTTAAGCTTTACGGCGGCGGCGCGCTCCGGGTTATCCGGCTTTATCGCCGCGGAATAGACAAGGAGGTCCTTGCCGAGCACGTTCTCTTCGCGCTGGCCGATTTCCACCTCGATCCCTTGGCCGGCGAGGCGCTCCGTAAAGACCGATTCGCCCCTGTCGGAGCCGGAAACCTCGTAGCCCTTGGATTTTAGCATACGCGCCAAGCCGTTCATGCTGCACCCGCCAATGCCCACAAAATGTACGCGCTTGCCCTTGAAGTCGTCTATATTAGGCTTTCCCATAAGCCGCTCCCCTCGCTCACCACAGATTTTTCACCACCGCTATTATACGCCTTTGGCCCGGGCCAATTCAAGTGCGGCGCGCCGATGCCGGCGCACTTCAACCCTATATATGCCTCACCCGCCGCGTAATATGTGCGGCCCGCAATTCAAATAAACCGAAAATACGCTCATATTACAAAATATCAAAATATTATTTACAAAATTCGACTTGAACTTATTACTTTGCCAAAAGCTCGAATATGGTCAATATGCGTCGAATTATATAATATTACCCATTAATTATAATTTATGTTACAATATTATTTAATTATTAGCAATTATCCCAAAATTACGAAAAGGATATCACCAAAAAGCGGCGAATATTGAAAACCAGAGAAACAGACCTATTGGCGTGGTATCTAGAAAGAAGGTCATCGCAAATGGAAATCAGCGATATACGCATCCGCAAAACGCTCCATGACGGAAAAATGAAAGCTGTCGTCTCGGTAACGTTCGACAATACGTTCGTCGTCCATGACATCAAGATCATCCAGGGTCACAACGGCTATTTTGTCGCGATGCCTTCGCGCAGGATGCCGAACGGCGAATACCGCGACATCGCGCATCCGATCAACTCCGACGCTCGCAACCTGCTGCAGCGCAGCGTGCTCGATTTTTATCTGAGCCGCAAGCGACTATAACGCCCTCACCGAAGGCGGTATTTGAGTTTTATTGCCAAAACGTGGATTCCCGGTATTTAGCTCAGCTACACAGCCCGCCGCTTAGATTTACGGCCTTTTTCATCAACGATTTGATCGAATCAGGCCGAATTTATTTTTTTGAGGCCGAATTTATTTTCCGAGGCCCGCCCGTTTAAATAAAATCGTAAAAATCCGCTTAAATCTTTGAAAAAAGGGCTTGTACAACTCGAATTTAACTGCTAGAATATAGCCAGCTTTTGAGAATCGGGTTTGATTCTAACATTACATAACTTGAGGAGGAAATTTCCCAGTGAACAAAACTGAATTGATCGCCATGGTGGCAGAGAAAACCGAAAGCACGAAAAAAGAAGCCGAAAAGAATGTGACCAAAAAAGAAGCCGAAAAGAATGTGACCGCCGTTCTGAACGCGATTACCGACGCTCTCGTAAGCGGCGATAAAGTACAGCTCGTCGGCTTCGGCACATTCGAAGTCAAAGCCAGGCCCGCCCGCAAAGGCCACAACCCGCTCACCGGCGCTCCCATCGACATCGCCGCCTCCAAGGCTCCCACCTTCAAAGCCGGCAAAGCGCTTAAGGACGCCGTCAACTAACGGCGGCTGCGGTTTTGGCCCGTTACGGCCGCGCAAAGCTATACGTCGGGTCTATGTTTACTTTGGCGGTTCTACCGCCATTTTTTATTAGTTGGATTGCTTTTAAGAATGAGACTGGATAAGTATTTAAAGGTATCGAGGCTGATAAAGCGGCGCAGCGTCGCGAACGAGGCGTGCGCCGCGGGGCGGGCGACTGTAAACGGCAAGGTCGCCAAGCCGTCCACGGAGGTTAAAGCCGGGGACGAGCTTTCGTTGCGCTTCGGCTCACGGCTGTTGCGCGCAGAGGTGCTCTCCGTTGCGGAATTCGCAAAAAAGGAGGACTCGGCCTCCATGTACAAAATAATTGAGCAGAGCGGCAGCTTCGATGAATAGCGCGCCCGGAAGCGCGGCGCTTTTATTGCTCGCCGCGGGGCAGAGCGCGCGAATGGGCGAAAACAAGCTGCTCCTGCCGCTGTTGGGCAAGAGCGTGCTCGAGCGGGCGCTGAACGCGGCGCTCGCCGCCTCCGAGATTACGAGCATCGTTATAGTAGCGTCCGAGCAGGCCCGCCCTCTTGCCCTGGAGCTTGCGGCGCAATATACCGAGAAGCCCATCCGGGTCGTGCCCGGCGGGGTGACGCGCCAGGAGTCCGCGTATCTGGGACTCTTGGCGGCGAAGGGCGCGGATATCGCGGCGATTCACGACGCGGCGCG
>QMCE01001338.1_pt1 | contig 13483 bp, 10 predicted proteins | sample 1821851 | NCBI WGS metagenome assembly QMCE01 (sample SAMN09453174, study PRJNA476694) | Termite gut metagenome, whole genome shotgun sequencing project. | isolation source: worker | host: Odontotermes sp. | place: South Africa:Pretoria | collected 2016-01-28 | reverse complement strand
AAATTATGTGACTCCATCTATAAGGCAAACAACAAGGCCAACATCATTGTGATGGGAGACTTCAATGATAACCCGTACGATAAAAGTATACAAACCCTGCTGAAAGGATCCCAAAAAAAATATGACCTCGTCAACTTATTCGGCGATCCGGAAAAACTAAACTTCCACGGCACACATAAGTTTCAGGGTGAATGGTCGCAACTTGACCAAATGATAATCAGCAGGAACTGGAATAACCACCTCAAAAAAAACAGCGCGCAGATTTTCGCCCCGGACTTCCTGCTTTCCAAAAAAAACAACCGCGGCGAACAAAATCCGCTGCGCAAATACACCGGAAAAACATACAAAGGAGGTTACAGCGACCACCTGCCGATTGTCGCGGACTTTTCACTACCTTTCTGACACAAAAAGCAAATGATGCCTCAAAAATCAAAATGAGTACATCCATTTTGCATTTCTTCCGGCTTATATTACCTTTACCTGCCAATCACTCGAAAAAATATGAACAAAATACTTGCTTTTCTATTGATTATACTGTCCGGAATAACAATCCCTACAGCCGCGCAACATTTATCTAATCCGCTGAGCTTTCCCATCCAGCTATCAGGAGGCTTCTGCGACCTGCGCGCCAATCATTTTCATGCAGGAATAGATTTCCGTACAAAAGGAACCGAAGGACATACGCTTCATGCGGTCAACAAAGGATACATTTCACGTATTTCAGTCAGCCCACGGGGATACGGCCTTGCCGTCTACATCACCCACCCGGAGGACAGTCTCATCACGGTTTACGGTCACATGCAACGGTTTACCGATCGTATCGCCGGCATGGTAAAGAATAAACAATATGAAAACGAAAGCTATGCCGTTGATTTTAATATAGCGCCGGATGTCCTGCCGGTAAAACGGGGAGACCTCATCGGATACAGCGGTAACTCCGGCAGTTCCGGCGGCCCCCACCTGCATTTCGAAGTACGCGACCTGCGAAATAATAACCTGTTGGATCCGCTTGTGTACTACAAATCGAAGGTGCCGGACACAAAAAAACCACAGGTAAAGGGACTGATGATTTATCCGGTAGAAGGAAAAGGAATCGTAAACGGCAGCAGCCGCAAGCAAAAAATAGAAGTTAAAAACGATCCCCATGAAAATCCGGTTATAAGTACATCCATAGAAGCCTGGGGTAAAATAGGCTTAGGAATAAGGACGGTAGACCGGATGAACGGTACCAGCTTTTCATACGGCGTAAAAGACATCCTGCAGACGGTTGACAGCGTGGAAACATTCCGCAGCTACGCCGACAGCTTCTCCCACGAAGAGTCAAGAAGTATCAACAGTTACACAGACTATGCGGAATGGTCGCAGAACCGTGTATTTTATATAAAAACATTTGTTGAGCCGGGTTGTAAGCTACATATGGTCGCCAGCAGAAATTCAGGCATACTGAATATAGACGAAGAACGTATTTACCATGTCATGATTACACTTTCGGACGTACATGGCAATACATGCAAGGTACCCGTTCGGATAAAAGGGAAAAAGCAGGATCTTTTACCTGCCGATACAGCCGGAACACATCTGATGAGATGGTATGACCACAACACCTTCAACTCAAAAGGCATCCGCCTCGACATTCCGCGTAACGGCCTGTATGACAACGTCCGTATACGTTATAACGCCTGTTCTTTAAAAGGATACAAGTCTGCCGTCCACACCCTGCATCAGACACCTGTTCCGCTCCACAGGCCGGCACAACTTTCCATCCACATAGACAGTGTATATGAGCCAGTCACGAACGAGCAGTTGGGCATTGTGAAAATCAATCACAACGGACAACGTTCATGGATCGGCGGAACATATCATGACGGATGGATAGACGCGGAAATAAATGAATTGGGCGATTATGCCGTCGCACACGATACAAAGCCGCCTGCAATCACCCCTGTCGAACCGAAAAAATGGCGTGAAAGAGAACAAATTAAAATCCGCATATCCGACGACCTGAGCGGGATTTCCACATACAGGGGAGAAATAGACGGCCGGTATGCTTTAATCGGATTTGACGCTAAAAATGCAATGCTTACATACGATTTTGACAATGAAAAGCTATACCCCGGCTATCACCGTTTAAAACTTTCCGTAACAGACAGATGCGGAAACCAATCCGTATACGAATATGCTTTCACATGGTAAATTTAACTTTTTGCGGCATACACGGTAAATAATTTTTCATTACATTTGGGGAATTTTTCAACAGTCATAATAACATCTGAGATATGGAAAATAAAGAGTTAATAGAAGAAGTTAGAAAAAAAGCGCAAGTATGGTTAGGGGATGATTACGACGAAGCGACACGCAATCAGGTGCAGGCTCTATTGGATAACCCCGATCCGGCAGACCTTATCGAATCGTTCTACAAAGATCTGGAATTCGGAACAGGCGGATTGCGCGGCATTATGGGAGTAGGTACCAACCGTATCAATAAATATACGGTAGGCGCGGCAACACAGGGATTGTCAAACTACCTGAAAAAAGAATTCACTAATTTATCCGAAATAAAAGTAGTCATCGGGCACGACTGCCGTAATAACAGCCGCGAATATGCGGAAATATCCGCCGATATATTCTCCGCAAACGGAATCAAGGTCTATTTGTTTGAGAATCTGCGGCCTACACCGGAAATATCATATGCTATACGCAAGTTAGGATGTCAGAGTGGTATTATCCTGACCGCGTCTCACAATCCGAAAGAATACAATGGTTACAAAGCTTACTGGAATGACGGAGCGCAGATGATCGCCCCACATGATAAAAATACGATTGCCGAGGTAAATAAAATACGTACGGCAGCGGAAATTCGATTCAATGGAAATAAAAACCTGATTGAAATCATCGGAAAAGAGATGGACGAGGCCTACATCAACGACCTGAAGACGATCTCATTATCACCGGAAGCTATTGCCCGTCACCACGATATGAAAATCGTTTACACACCGATACACGGTACGGGCGTCCATATCATCCCGGCCGCTATGCGGTGTTTCGGATTTACAAACATTATCAATGTACCGGAACAAGACATTACCAGCGGAGATTTCCCAACCGTTATATCGCCGAACCCGGAAGAACCGGCTGCCATATCAATGGCCGTAGAAAAAGCGAAAACTACGGATGCGGAACTGGTTCTCGCTTCCGATCCGGATGCCGACCGTGTAGGAGCGGCTGTAAAAAACAACGACGGCGAATGGGTGCTTTTAAATGGAAATCAAACAGCGCTGCTGTTCGTTTATTACCTGATCACCCGCTGGAAAGAACTGGATAAGCTCAATGGACAAGAATACATCGTCAAAACAATCGTTACAACGGAAACGATCCGTGCGATTGCAGAAAAAAATGAAGTAGGATTCTACGATGTTTATACCGGTTTCAAGTGGATCGCCGATATCATGCGCAAAAACGAAGGAAAGAAAACATACATCGGCGGAGGCGAAGAAAGTTACGGTTTCCTTTGCGAAGATTTTGTACGTGACAAGGATGCGGTTTCCGCCTGCTGTATGCTGGCTGAAATGACGGCATGGGCCAAAGATCAGGGACTTTCGTTATTCCAGCTACTACATCGCGTTTATGCGGAATACGGATATTCGAAAGAAACAGGTATTTCCGTCGTGAAGGAAGGAAAAAGCGGAGCGGAAGAAATAGAAGCGATGATGAAAAATTTCCGTGAAAATCCGTTGAAAGAGATTGCCGGTTCGAAAGTAACCATGACATACGACTACGCATCCCTGAAAGGGCACAGTTTCATTGACAACGAAGATTTTTCATTGAATATGCCTACCACATCGAATGTACTCCAATATTACACGGAAGATAATACCAAAATATCCATACGTCCTTCAGGCACAGAACCGAAGATAAAGTTCTACATAGAGGTACACGAGCCGACCAGATCCGTTGAAAATATTCCGGCTTCGGAAAAAGCGGCTTCGGAAAAAATAGAAAAGATCAAAAAATCATTGGGTATAGCCGATTAATCGGACAAATACGACAGATCATCATCGTGCATCTGTTTAAAAGCTTTCCCTAACATAACTGTTATATCGCCGGCAATCAGGCTCTCTTCCGAAAGGTTTGCAGCAGCAAGATTTCCGGCGATTCCATGTATATATACCCCGATAACCGATGCTTCTTCGGGACTATACCCCTGCGCCAGCAGACCCAGAATAATACCTGTCAACACATCTCCGCTACCTGCTGTCGCCATGCCCGGATTACCGGATGTATTGAAAAACACTTTTCCCGCAGGCGTACAAACCGCGGTATTGCCCCCCTTCAGAACAATACAAATCTTCTGCTCGGCAGCTATAGAACGCGCTTTCTGCATTCTTTCATATGTATTATCACTCGGACCCGCCAAACGGTCAAATTCTTTCGGATGAGGAGTGATTACACTACCTTGCGGTATTTTATGAAACAACTCGCTGTTTGCCGCAATCATATTCAACGCATCGGCATCCAGCACCATGGGCTTATGTTCTCCGGCCTCAAACAACTTATTCAGCACGCTCCCCGTTTCATTATTGATACCTATACCCGGCCCTATCCCGATCGCATCATAGTCGGAAAATAAAGGAAGTTCCGCAATATAATCAGGATTTCTATCCGCGCTCGTCATCGCTTCCGGAAGCGATATCTGCATAATGTGCTCACCCTTTTCCGGAAGATGCACGGTAAGTAATCCCACACCACTGCGCATACAACTTCTGGCAGCTAATACCGCCGCTCCCATTCTCCCTGTACTGCCCGCCATCAGTAAAGCATGACCGAAATCACCTTTATGGGAAAAACGGTGCCTTTTATGCATCAACGAAGCGACATCGGCATCCGTAATAAGTCCGTAGGGAGTTTTTGTTTTTAACAACGCATCGGGATGAAGATCGATCGGAAGCGCTTTCCATTCCCCGACAAAGTCTGTATTTTCGGGTAACAAAAACGACAATCTGGGAAATTCAAAAGTAAGCGTAAGATCAGCCTGTATGATATACTGCAGATTATTATCCTTATTATCCTCACCGAATAAACCGGAAGGCATATCAATAGATATAACCGTTGATTCCGAATGGTTTATATAATCCACAATTTTAGCAAATCCACCCTCCAACGGACGGTTAAGCCCCGAACCGAAAAGTCCGTCAATGATAATATCCTGCGGCTCAAACACGGGAGGCGAAAATGAAGATACGACTTCCACATACTGTTTACTATCCGTTTCTTTCAGCCGCCGCCTGTTTTCTTCACAATCCGGTGAAAGTATATTTGACGGATTAATCAGGTAGGTGAACACATTATACCCCTGCTCTGTCAACAAACGTGAAACGGCTAACGCATCCGCTCCGTTATTTCCCTGACCTGCAAATACATAAATACGATTCTGACGGGAAGTATACCGACGGCTGAATTCATTTACAAAAACAGATGCCGCACGTTCCACCAGATCAATAGAAGCTATGGGTTCATTTTCAATCGTATACTGATCCAGCTCCTTAATCTTTGATGTTTCAAATAATTTTTTCATAATACGTCAATTTGTGACAAAGATAACGTAAGCCGGGTGAAATACAAAATGAGTTCACTCATTTTTATCTTTGAGACGACGTTATCTTTAACTAAATTGATTAAAAATAACGAAACCTCGCCCCTCTTTCTTTGCGTTAAAAAAAACAAAACGAAAAAAAAAATGTTCGTTTATTCTTGTCTTATCTGTAACAAAAACGGAAATTTACCGTCTAATAAAAAAACTGAAAACAAAACCTGATGACAAATTTACAAATTTTGTTTTCCATAAACATAAAAAGCAGATGATTATCAAGCTCAGAGGCATCAACAAGACTTACAATAACGGTGCGCCATTACATGTTTTGAAAGGGATTGACCTGGATATAGAACGAGGGGAAATGGTTGCCATCATGGGAGCGTCCGGCTCCGGAAAAAGTACATTACTGAACATTTTAGGCATTTTAGACACATACGATTCCGGAACATATTATCTGGATAACCAACTGATAAAAGATTTAAGTGAAAGCCGCGCCGCTGAGTTACGTAACCGTATGATCGGATTTATTTTCCAATCCTTCAACCTGATCTCATTTAAAAACGCAATGGAAAACGTTGCGCTGCCTCTTTATTATCAGGGAATATCGCGTAAAAAGCGGAATGCCATGGCGATAGAATACTTAGACAAAGTCGGGTTAAAGGATTGGGCGAACCACATGCCGGGCGAAATGTCCGGAGGACAAAAGCAACGCGTCGCCATAGCGCGCGCACTCATTGCAAAACCGCAGGTCATATTGGCCGACGAACCGACCGGCGCGCTCGACAGTAAGACAACGGTTGAAGTCATGGAACTGCTGCGTGAAGTAAACCGGGAGGGAATGTCTATGATTATCGTAACACATGAACAATCCGTTGCAGAGACGACTAATCGCATTATACATGTAAAAGACGGAGTGATAGAAAAAGACTATGTTTGATTTTGACAACTTCCGCGAGATATGGAGTACGATGAAAAAAAACAAACTTCGTACTTTCCTTACCGGCTTTTCGGTCGCATGGGGAATCTTTATGCTTGTAGTCCTGTTAGGCGCCGGCAACGGGTTGAAAAACGGCGTAATGTACAATTTTCGCGACATGGCCGACAACCGCATTGAGATGTGGCCCCGCTGGACATCCAAACCGTGGAAAGGAATGCAGCCAAACAGGCGACTTTCCTTCAAAGACGAAGATTACTACATGCTTAAAATAGAACATCCGGAAGTTGACCTGGCTTCCGCGACCGTGAATCACAGTGACACCCTGACGTATGACAAAGAATACTTTACAGGCGAAGCAAACGGAGTCTTTCCGGATCATGCAAAAATCAACTTTGTCCAGTTTAACCCGGGTAACGGACGCTTTATCAATGAGATGGACATACGTGACAAACGAAAGGTGATTGTATTAAGCCCACGGATGGCGGAAGTGCTTTTCCGTGATAAAAATCCGCTTGGCGAATATATACGTTGCGGGCATATTATGTTTCAGGTGGTCGGCATATACCACGATAAAAATATGAGTAATAATGCGCCCGCATACATCCCGTTTTCGACCGCACAACTATTGTATAATAAAGGGAGCGGATTTTACAACCTGACGTTTACGGTCAAGGGCGTAACCTCGGAAGAAGAAAACGAAGCGTTTGAACAGCGCCTGCGTGAAAGTCTAGCCAGAAGGCATATGTTTGACCCTACGGATACATCCGCCATCGGTATGTGGAATACCAGTAACCAAATGCGGATGTTCGGCAACATGACGAACGGAATTTTATTATTCATATGGGTGGTGGGCATAGGAACGTTGATGGCCGGAATCGTCGGGGTCAGTAACATCATGTTGGTGACCGTACGCGAACGCACGCGCGAGATCGGTATACGCAAAGCGATCGGAGCCAAACCCTCGTCTATCCTGAAGCTGATCATATTCGAATCCATTCTTATCACAGCGGCATTCGGATATATCGGAATGGTTTCGGGTATCGGCCTCACAGAGGGTATTGATTATATAATGACCCTGTCGGGCGCCAACGACGCGCCGGCCGGAGGTAATCCGGGTGAAGACATGACCCTGTTCCGCAATCCGACAGTGAGTCTCGGCATTGCCATATCCTCAACCGTGTTGCTGATTATCGCCGGTGTATTTGCCGGCTATTTTCCGGCACGCAAAGCCGTAAAAATTTCAGCGATTGAAGCCATGAGAACAGAGTGTTAAAAGAAAAGAATACAATAAATAAATATGTTTGACGCAGACAGATGGATAGAAATATGGGTAACGATCACCCGGAATAAAACAAGGAGCCTGCTCACTTGTTTCGGAGTGTTTTGGGGGATCCTCATGCTTGTTATTCTGCTCGGATCAGGTACGGGACTCAAAAACGCCATGTTTAAAAATGTAGACGGATTTGCTACCAATTCCCTGTTTTTCTTCACTGATCGTACAAGTGAATCCTACCGGGGATTTAATAAAGGACGCTACTGGAATATGCGTAACCGCGACGTCGAGGCCATACAAAAAGAAATAAAAGGGATTGACGCCATATCGCCTGTTATATGGGGAAACCGTTCGGATAAGAATATCGTATACGGACAGGTTTCCGGAACCTATAATGTGAAAGGAGTCTATCCGGCCTATTTCAGAATCGAAAGGCAGGATCTGCATTTCGGCCGCCTGTTAAACGAAATTGACATGCAGGAAAGGCGTAAGGTATGCCTGATCGGATCCAGAATTTGCGAAGAGCTTTTCAAAAATCAGGATCCGTGCGGCAAATACGTCCGGGTGAACGGACTTTATTATCAGGTAGTCGGGGTTGTGAAACAAATAGCCTCCGGAGTCAATATCGGCGGACGCGCCGAATCATCGGTATTTCTCCCTTTCAGCACGATGCAACAAACGCTAAATCAGGGAGATATACTCCATTTTCTTTGTGTCAGCGCGCTCCCGGGATATTCCATACCACAAATGATTGATGAAATAGAAGGTCTGTTGAAAAGCCAGAACGAAATATCACCAACCGATCCGCAGGCAATAGGAGTGCTTAACATCGCAGCGCAATTCAGTATGTTCGAAAGCCTCTTTTCAGGAATAGATATCCTGGTATGGCTGGTAGGCCTCGGCACATTACTGGCCGGAATAATCGGCATCAGTAATATTATGATGGTTACCGTAAAAGAAAGAACCCGTGAAATCGGAGTACGCCGCGCCATCGGAGCAAAGCCGTGGAATATCATCTCACAGATTATGAGCGAAAGCCTGGTGCTCACAGCGTTAGCCGGATTACTCGGATTAAGCGGCGGAGTCTTTCTGCTGGATGTGGTAGACAGACTTTTAGCGGCCCAACCTCCCGACAAGATTACCATACTTAATCCCGGAGTAAACATCAGCACGGCAGTTTCCGCAACCGTTATACTGCTGATATGCGGACTGCTCGCCGGGCTGATACCGGCATGGAGAGCGATGCAAATCAAGGCAATCGACGCGATACGCGACGAATAAAAGAATAAAAGAACAATCACATGAAAATAATAATAAAATAAAAATAAAGTACGTATGAAAAATCGATTATTTAAAAAGATCATGCGAATCATCCTGCTTTCATTGGTAGGATTGGCCGTTTTAGGAACATTTTTCTTCTTATGGAAAAAAGCGCAACCGGTAGAAACCGTGTATGAAATTATCAGTCCGGAAACGGGAACAATAGAAACAAAAACCGTCGCAACGGGAAATGTAGAGCCGCGTTATGAGATCCTTATCAAACCGCAGATTTCAGGTATTATCTCGGAGTTGCTGAAAGAAGCCGGACAAAGCATAACGACAGGAGAAATTATTGCGAAAGTGAAAGTTATACCTGAAATGGTTCAACTCAACAGCGCCGAGTCGCGTGTCAACGTGGCAAAAATAAATTTCGGCCAGTTGGAAAACACGTTTAAACGTGACGAGCAACTGTATAATCAAGGCATTATAACTGCAGAAGAATATGATGTTTCGAAATCCAATTACCTCAAAGCCAAAGAAGAATCGGATAATGCCCAAAGCGCGCTCGAAATCGTACGCGATGGCATCGCTAAAAATTCAAAGGTGGCAAGCACCACACAGATACGCAGCACGATTACGGGCATGATATTGGATATTCCGGTCAAAGTAGGAAATTCGGTCATACAAAGTAATAATTTCAACGAAGGTACGACCATTGCCTCTGTAGCAGATATGAACGACATGATTTTCAGAGGCTATGTAGACGAAACGGAGATCGGCCGTATCAGCGAAGGAATGCATATAAAATTAACAATCGGTGCGCTGGAAAGCCAATCGTTCGACGCCACACTTGAATATGTTGCGCCCAAAGGAGAAGAAAAAAACGGAGCCATCCAGTTCGAAATAAAAGCAGCCGTGAAAATACCCGACAGCGTTTTTATCCGCGCAGGCTACAGTGCAAATGCGGAGATCGTGCTCAAACGTGTAGAAGATGTCATCACTATACCGGAAAGTACAATCGAGTTTAGTAGCGATTCGGCTTTCGTACAACTGCTAAAACAGGAACATCCCAAACAAGTATTTGAAAAGCATTTTGTGAAAACAGGCCTCAGTGACGGTATCAAAATAGAAGTGACCGAAGGCCTCGGGAATGAAGATAAAATACGCGGAGCTGTTGTTAATAAGGATAAATAACAAAAAAATGAAATCATACACCATCATAATCGCAGTATTCCTACTGTTTTCAGCAAATATACGGGCACAGGAGGCCGGAAACGAAACAAAGATCTGGTCATTACAGGAATGTATTGACTACGCCAACGAGCATAATCTGGATATAAAGATGAGTCGGGTTACTATCGATCAACAGGAGATCAGATTGAACACGGCGCGGAACAGACGTCTGCCGGACCTCTCCGCAAGCGCTTCACAATCATTTTCGTTCGGTCGCTCAGCCTCCGGTTACGACAATACCTACCAGAACCAGAACTCAAGCGCCACGCAATGGTCTGCCTCCACCTCCATACCGATCTTTTCAGGCTTCCAGGTGAATAACGAAATAGCCGCCGTAAAACTCGACCTGCATACTGTGGCGGCCGAACTGGAAAAAGCGAAAGAAGATCTGGAAATCACAATCACTTCTTCCTATCTTCAGATATTATATTCCAAGGAAATACTTGACATAGCAAACAAACAGGCGGATCTAAGCCGGGAGCAATTGAAGCGGATAAAAGAAATGTACGAAAACGGGCGGGCGTCCGAAGCGCAAATCTATGAAGTGGAAGCGCAGATTGCCAACGACGAGCTGGTGGTTGTACAGGCGGCATCCGATCTGCAAATAGCGACTCTCGCCCTCACCCAATTACTGGAACTACCCGCCCCGGAAGGTTTTGAGGTGGAAGAACCGGAAGACAACATTGATTTTATACTTGCCCGCAAGCCGGACATTATTTTCAAAACAGCCTTAACAACACGCGCTTCCATACGAGCTGAAGAGTTTCGACTGAAAAGCAGGGAGAAAAATATTGACCTGGCTAAAGGAGCCTACTATCCTACCCTTTCTTTCGGAGCCGGATACGGTAATAATTATTACAAAATCAACGGCATGGACAATACGTCTTTTGCCGACCAGATAAAAAACAACCGGAACGAATATTTCGGGCTCAACCTCAGAATTCCTATTTTTAACCGTTTTGAGACGCGCAACAACGTGCGTTCGGCCAAACTCAACATGCAATTACAGGAACTGCAACTCGAAAACACGAAAAAGGCTCTGTATAAAGAAATACAACAGGCATATTATAATGCGGTTACATCAGGTGAAAAATACAGATCATCCGAAGCGGCCTACAGATCCGCAGAGAAATCATTCGGTTATATGCAGGAAAAATTAAATAACGGACGCGCCACGATGTATGAATACAACGATTCAAAAACAAGTACGACCAAAGCGCTTTCGAACCGTACACAAGCCAAATACGATTTCATCTTACGAAAGAAAATCTTAGAATTCTACGAACGGCAATGACCGTTGTTGCTCTGTCACTATAAAAGAAAATGAACCTCTCCGGCGCATACGACCGGAAGTAATTGTCGTCTACCTTTAATACGTTCAACTCAATTGGCGCAAACGTCCGCACTAATTGGATAGGCGACGGTTAATAAGAACATCTCAATTCGTTTTTTGAAGCCGCAGATTGTAGTCCTTTTGTATCGTAAAAAAGCACTCTCTGTAATCAAAAAAATAATCTATCTTATTATCATTCCTGGTATTTACTTTTATTTTTTCATATGCAAAATCATCAACAGCGGATTATCGTCCGGATCTCGATTGGCTTGCATCCGTTCAAATTTTTCTCTTAATTCAGGATATTTCAACTTCGATTTATCGACGGTATACATCAGTTTCTTTTGATCTTCATTCATTTCATCCAACGGAACGACCGGAATAATTGACATATTGGACTTAAAATAAAAAAGACTCTGATCTTGTCCGCCATCAATATCGTTTAATATCGAAGCAGAATGATAAGTCAAATCGCCTGTCGTTGTATTATACCTGCATATAAACCATTCACTCTCCCCAAGCCTTTCGTCTTTAAACAAAAAACATTCTAAAATGACATTATCGCCGTGAATATACATACTGTTTATGAGTATTTTTCCAATTACATCCGAATCCACTGATGGAGAAAAAATGAAGCTTACCGGAAATTTGCGTTTACCCAAATCTATGACGGCATAGGGACTAATACCTTCCCGATTAATAGCATAGAGCGTATCGTTATAGAAAGATTTATAAAAATGGGCGTTTTCGGATGTTGCCCATGTACGTAAACCGTTTACCGAATGGACATATCGCGTAAATTCTCCTTCCATTCGATTAGGTAATGAGTGAAGAATTTTTTTTTGTTTATAGTCATACATAATTAATTCATATGGATGAAGAGCTTGTTTGGCCGGCATAAAGTGAGCTAAAAAAATAAAAGCTCCATCTACAGATCTATTTAAATCATAGCTATCAGGATAAGTGGCAAAAAACGAATCCTGTTTAGACGCCAGTGATAGATTACCCAAATATTTCCCTTCATAATCATACATAAGTAACGTTGCTTTACCCGGAGATTTTACGTACACCTTGTTATCAATAGAATCTATGGCTGTATATGCATGAACATACTCTCCCGGCCCCTGTCCTATCCGTCCGATTTGGCGAAGAAATTTTCCGGTTGTCATGTCAAACTGATAAATAGCAAAAAGATCATAAACAAATAATAAATTATCGTCAACAAATGTCCGGGCTCCTATATAATATGGCAAAAAACAATCCTGAGTTGCTTCCAGTTGCAGGTATTCAATGCTATCCGCAAATTCGGACAGATATAAGGATGATAGAGAAGACATGTCCGGCTTCTCAATCTTTATGTGATAAATAGAACTTCGATCATTTTCATTTGTATCCTTCACATAATGATTACATGATGTACATGCTAATAACAATAAAAAAACAGTCTCTTTCATACGAAAAATTTATTGGAAATAAAAACACTATTAATTCTCAACCGCTAATTCATAAGGAAGGTGTACAATGCTTATATCCCTTACAATAGAAACAGAGAAAGACGAAAATATCTTATAAAACCAAATCCTTGTATTCTTCATTTCTTTTACAAATCTAAATGGTTGACCTTATACTTAAAAAAAATACGAACCAAATATAAAGATCAAAAATAAAACGTGCAAGAAAAATACCAAAAATCATGAAACTATTTAAATTTATTCGAATATTAACCCTTGAAATCATGACAAAACTACCAGATAACAATATTTGTACCATTCTGCAGATGAAATATGCAGGAAGTAGTAACTGTAGGGGTTCGAAAACCGCGTGATTTATGTGGCAAAAGGAATAAAATCCATATCT
>QMCE01001337.1_pt1 | contig 13486 bp, 6 predicted proteins | sample 1821851 | NCBI WGS metagenome assembly QMCE01 (sample SAMN09453174, study PRJNA476694) | Termite gut metagenome, whole genome shotgun sequencing project. | isolation source: worker | host: Odontotermes sp. | place: South Africa:Pretoria | collected 2016-01-28 | reverse complement strand
CGCCCAAGAGATCTCCTGAGACAGGTCGCGCAACACCGAGCCGTCGGTGGTCAGCCGCAGCCTCCGACAGGTTTCGGCGACGATCGGCAGCCGGTTGTCCGTCACCGGCGGCAGGTCTGAACCGTAGGCCTTGGGCCAGAAGTATTGCGCCTGCCGCAGAGCCGCCGAATGGAAGGTGCGCGCCTGCACGTTCGGCAGGCCGAGACGGGCGAGCCGGTGTCGCAACTCCCCTGCGGCCCGCGTCGTGAACGTGACGGCCAACACGGCCGACGGCTGGTAGGCCCCAGTGAGGCCGCCGTAGGCGATGCGATAGGTGATCGCCCTGGTCTTGCCCGTCCCCGCACCGGCGATCACGACGACCGGCGTGCCGAAGCTCGTGGCGACCTGACGCTGCTCGGGATCGAGTTCGCCGAGCAGCCGGTCAGCCTCACGAGAGCGAGATGAAGACGGCACGGTGGACACTGTAGGCGACTGCTCCGACAATCGGCGCGACGCCGTTCCCCCACAGCCGAAGACAGCGGCGGTGCGACGGCCTCGGCAGTGGTTCCCTCACGCTTCAAGGGCAGACAGCGCGGCTCGCGCCCCTGAGACCGGCAGGCCCGGGTCGACGAAACGGAAGGCCGAGCGCCGTCCGCCCGCTGGCTCAGTGCCGGCGATGCTCCCCCGGATGGATCTGGATCATGGCTGCTCGCGGGTCGTCCGCCAGGTGCTCCGGCAGGCGGGCGCCGAAACGGCACAGCGTCTCGTCGACACGCTTCGTCTGTGCCTCGGGCGTGCCGCCGTTGACCTCCGCCATCTCGTCGGGGGTCAACTCGTCCCAGAAGGCCTGCCGCAGCCAGTTCACTTCGCGCGCCCGCAGCCCCGACAGGGCGGCGCGAGCGAGCTCGTCGTCCGTCTTCTCCTGACGTTTGCCGAAACCGCGCAGTTGGCCGCGCAACATGCCCTCGAGGAAGGAGTTTTGCGCCGACGCCTCACGGTAAGCGACGGCGACGACTTCCTCGACAGCTTTGTAGAAAGCCGCCAGAGTGGGGGGACGCCGACGCATTCGCATCTGAGTGAACACCCGACTGGCCAAATCCTCGGGATCGGCGACCCCGAACGCGCGCCATTCGCACGTCACAACGGCCAACTGGCGGTATCGCGTCTCGAACGCCTCGATCGTCTCGTCCATGCCACCACGATAGTGGTGTCTCCGCCGTCGATAGTCGTCGAACGCTCACCTGGCAAGGCCCAGCGACCGCCCCACGCGCCGAGCGTGCTTGACCACCGAGCGCCATCTGACCACGATGGACGCATGGCGCGTGCAGACGTGGTGCAACCAATGGACCTTCTTTCCCCGGACGCCCAGGTGCTCGACGTGCGGTGGACGCTCGGCGGCCGCCCCGGCGCGGGACGCGGCGAGTTCACCGCCGGGCACCTCCCCGGGGCGCGCTTTCTTGACCTCGACGACGTGCTCGTCGGGCCGTGCACCGACCCGGCGCTCGGCCGTCATCCGCTGCCCAGTGTCTCCCGCCTGGAGAGCGGGCTCGGCGCGCTCGGCGTCGATCCGGCCCGGCCGGTCGTCGTCTACGACGTGCCCGGCTCCTTCGCCGCCGGGCGGGCCTGGTGGGTGCTGACCTGGGCCGGGCTGGAGACCCGTGTGCTCGACGGCGGCTTCCCCGCCTGGGTGGCCGCCGGGCGTCCCGTCGAAAGCGGTCCCGGACGGCAACCGACGCCGCGTCCGCTCAGCCTCACCACCGGTCACCTACCGACGATCACCGCCGCTCAGATCCAGGGCTGGCCCGGCTCACTGGTGGACGCGCGTGTCGCCGAACGCTATCGCGGCGACCTCGAACCGATCGACGCCCAGGCCGGACACATCCCCGGCGCCGTCAACCGCCCGGTCACGGGGTTCTGGACCGCCGACGGCACGCTGCCCGACGACGACACCCTGCGAACCTGCCTCGGCGACCTGCGCGAGCCGGTCGCGGTCTATTGCGGCTCCAGCGTGTCGGCCGCGCAAGTGATCCTCGCCCTCGCCGCGCTCGGAGTCGAAGCCGCCTTGTACCCACCCAGTTGGTCGGGCTGGTCCGCCGACCCGTCCCACCCGGTCGCCACAGGCCCGACGCCCGGCGACGACGTCAAAGCATGAGTGCGACACCGCTATCAGAGCCTTCTTTGCATCTACCTCACCCGACGCCAGGCGACGCCACCAAACCGTGAGAACGAGCTGAGAGCTAAAGCAAGAGGTGCACGAAGCTGAGGCCAGGCAAGAAGCTTGTGCCGACGCTTGCCAGCGTCGTGGACGCGCCATCAGCCACACTCACAAGGCCGCGGCTCCGGGCGCTTGCCCGTCCCATCATGTGTCCGCTCGGCGGTGGCACGTGATCAGTCAGCGGTGTCCTCTGCCGCCGTGTCCGGCTCGCTCGGCGCGTCGTCCGCCGGGGAGTCGCCCGCGGTGATCGGTTGGCGGGCCACGAACTCGCGCTTCGCGTAGCCGCCCAATCCGTAGGCGAGCCAGCCGTCCACGGCCGCCCCGACGCCGCCACCGACGAACGGCACTCGGCGCACGATCACGACCGCAGCGTGCTTGGTGCCCATCCGCCCGGCGAGCGAGCCCATGACGCGTTCGCTGATCGCCCGTTCGAGATCCGCGTCGTAGACCGGCGCGGTGGCGACCGCCAACGGCGACGTGAGCACCTTGCCGTCCGCGATGAGCCGTCGCACCTCGCCCTCGCCGAGCAATGCAAGCGTCAACGCGGAGCGCACGCGCGGATCGTCCACGTCATAGCCGCGCAGATGCGCGACGCCCGCGATCATGCGGACGCCGAGCACGGCCATGCCCGCGATGTTGGCCGGCAAACCGATCGGCACCGTGATCAGGCCGCCGACGCTCGTCAGGAAGCCCTGGGCCGATGCGAGCCGCACGTGCGCCGCGATGATCGCGTCGATGGCCGCCTCGCGTTCGCCGCGTTCGGCCAGCTTGCGGACGGCGTAGGCCCGCGCGCCGAGGAACGACCCATTCCCCTGGATGGCGAAATCGACGATGTGCCGCAACACGCCGCCGGCCACCTCTGGCGTCCGCGCGACGATCTGTTTGCCGTATTCGGCTGCCGTGACCATGTGTGGAACCTTCCCGTGGAATCGCCAGCAAGATTACCGTCTCCCCATGTCCGCCCGGATCGTCGAGCGAGGGCGCAGCAGAACACAGCCGGGGACGCGTCGACGAGCGCACGTCGCCGCCCGGCACACGGTCAGTGACGAAGAGCTGTGGCGCGCGTTCACCAGGGCGCACCGATGAACGCGCGCCACCACCCGGCGCTCGAGCGGCACGAACCTCCCAAGACGAAGGCCGTTTGGAGCGCGGCGTGACATTGTGTCAGTGGCAGATCGTAGGGTGGTCTCACCATGGCGATCACGCACGACACCTCGTTCATCCCGGGACTGACGCTGTTCCGGGCCTGCACGCTGCCCGCGCTCGCCACCCGGCTGGTCGAACGATGGCGCGTTCCACTGGCCGACCCGTTCACCCCCGACATGCTGGTGATGCCCGGCGAAGGCGTCCGGCGTTGGCTGAGCCAACGCGTCGCGACGTCACCGGCGGGCGTGTGCGCGGGCGTCGACTTCGTCACCTTCGACGGGCTCGAACGCCGCCTGCTCGGCGACGACCCCGCGTGGTGGCGGCCGGGCCGCGTCACGTGGACGTTGCTGAGCCTGCTCGACACCGACCACGATCCGGTGCTCGCACCGCTGCGCGCCCGCTTGGACGCGACGGGCGAGCCATACGAGCTGCTGCGCGAGATCGCGACCCGTTTCGTCCGCTACGCCGCCTATCGCCCCGAGTTGGTCGCCCGCTGGCGCGACGGCGACGATCAACCCGCCGACGCCGCCTGGCAGGCCCACCTGTGGCGCAGCCTGCGGGCGCGCACCGGGCATGACCCGGCCGAGGCCTATGACACGCTGTGCGCCCGTCTCGCCTCGGGCGACGAACCGGACGACCTCCCGCCACGCGTCGCCGTCGTCACCGACGGTCTCCCGCCACGTCGCTGGCAGCTCGTACGCGCGTTGGCGTCCACCCACCAGGTCGACGTGTACCACCTGGCCGCCACGCCAACCGTCAGTCCGGCCGTCCCGCTCAACGACGCCGCGCCACCCGACACGCTGCTCGGCTGGCTCCAGGCTGACGTGCGCGGCGACCGTCCGCCGGTGGCACGCACGCTGCGACCCGACGACCGGTCCGTTCAGATCCACCTCAGCCACGGGCTCGACCGCCAGGTCGAGGTGTTGCGCGACACGCTGGCGTGGCTCTACGAGACCGATCCGACGTTGGAGCCGCGCGACGTCGTGGTCCTCACCCCCGATGTGGACGCCGTCGCCCCGCTCGTCACCGCGTCGTTCCAGCTCGGCCCGCGCGCCGTCCGGGCGCATCCGGGCCACGCCTTCCGGGTGCATGTCGTCGGGCGGTCTCAGGCGCAAGCCAATCCCTGCGTGCCACTGCTGCTGCGCTTGTTGCGCCTGCCCGACACCAGGATGACGGCGGCCGATCTGCTCGAGTTGCTGGCGGAGCCGCCCATCGCCCAGCGCTTCGCGATCACCCCGTCCGCCTATGACCGCTTGGGTGAACTCGTCGAACGCGCCCGCATCCGGTGGGGTCTGAACGCCGCCCACCGGGCGTCCTTCGGGCTCGGCCAGTTCCCGCAGAGCACCTGGGTCGACGGCCTGCAACGCCTGCTGCTCGGCGTCGCCCTGTCGGGGGACGACTTGAGCTTCGTCAAGGCGACGCTGCCGACCGACGACGTGGATTCCTCCGACGTGGCGTTGCTCGGCGACCTCGCCGAGTTCGTGTCCCGCGTCGGCCGCCTGGTGGACGCCTGCTCGTCCCCCGCCCCGGTGCCACAATGGACGGCCCGCTGCCGGGACATCACGGCGTCGCTGTTCGACCTCGCGCCCGCCGACGCCTGGCAGCGAAGCGAATTGTGGGCCGGCCTGAACCGCATCGACCAACGCTGGCAAGCCGGCGTCGGCCCAGACGGCAATCTGCCCATTGGGCGCGCCAGCGCCGTTCGCGTCGTCGAAGACGAGTTCACCCAGCGCCAGGCCCGCGCCGGTTTCGGCGATGGCTCGACTGTCGTCTGCGGGTTGGACGCGCTGCGGCACGTCCCGCACCGCGTCGTCTGCCTGCTCGGCTGGGACGAGCCCGGCTATCCGCGGCCGCCGTCCCGCGACGGCGACGACCTGATGCGCCTGGCCCCACAGCCGGACGACCCCTCGCCGTCGTCAGCCGACCGGCAGGCGCTGCTCGACGCCGTCAACGCGGCCACCGAGACGCTCGTGGTCGTGGCCCGCGGGCGCAGCTCGGTGACGAACCGGACGGTCGCGTTGGCACCGCCCGTCGCCCGGCTGGTCGACGCCTTGGACGCGACAGCCGCCACCGCCGACGGGGTGGGCGCGGGCCAAGCCGTGACACTGGAGCATCCGCTGCAAGCCTCCAGCGCGCGGAATTTCGACGGCTCCGTCCCGCGCAGCTTCGACGCCGCCGCCTACCGCACGGCCCGCGCCGGAAACCAGGCCCGGAAGCTCGGCGACCGTAGCAAAGGGGGCAGCCGAGCCGTCGGCAGCGACGATGATCCGGCTGAGCTCGTCCTCCCGCCGCTCGACCCTGAGCGTCCGATCGTACTGGACGACCTGGTCACCTTCTTCAAGAACCCGGCCCGTGCCTTGCTGCGCACGCGCATGGGCCTGTCGTCGACACGCGACGACCCCGATGCCAACCGGCTGCCCCTCGTCCCCGACGGGCTGCAGCGCTGGAAGCTCGGCGACCGTCTGCTTCGCGACGCACTCGCCGGTCGTTCGCTCGGCCAAGCCATCGACGCTGAACGGCGGCGCGGTGACGTCCCGCCCGGCAAGCTGGGTGCCCGTGTCATCGACGACGTCTCGGCCAGCGTCGCCACCGTCTTGGCCAGCTTGGACCGTCTGCCGAGCGACGCGGGAGCCGAGCCCGTGCTTCACGAGATCGCCGTCGCTGTCGCCGGCGCCGGCGCCCGGGTCACCGGGCACGTCGAGACCCGCGGCGCCGCCATCGTCCACGCCGAGTTCTCCCGGGCCCAGCCGCGCCAGCAGCTCGTCGCGTGGGTGTCCCTCGTCGCGCTGGCCGCCGCCGTGCCGGGCCCGTGGCGCGCTCACACCGTCACGCCCAACCGCACCCGAACGTTGGAGGCTCCCAGCCAGACCGACGCGCGGCGCATCCTGGCCACGCTCGTCAGCCTGTGCCGCTACGGCATGACCAGACCGCTCCCGGCCGCGCCCCGGGTCAACGAGGCGTGGGCCGCCATGCGCCGTGAGCGGCGTGACCCAGCCGACCCGCGCGCGTACAGCGACTTTGAGCGCCTGTGGCGCTTCGACCAAGACGACGCCTGGCTCACCTTCTTCCCGCCAGACGTGGACGAGTTGCTGCACCGGCCTCCCGAGGCCGACTTCGACATCGGTCCCGCCGACGAACCCACCTTGCAGGGCAAGATCGCCCGTGCCATCTGGGACGACCTGCTCGACCACGAGGCACAGCCATGAGCCCACTCACACCATTCGACCCAGCCGGCCCGTTACCACGCGGCACCGCCGTCCTCGAAGCCAGCGCCGGCACCGGCAAGACGCACGCCATCGCCGGATTGGCCGTGCGCTATCTCGCGGAAGGCGTCACCGACGCCGCGCACCTCGTCGTCGTCACCTTCGGCCGGTCGGCGACGGCGGAACTGGTCAGCCGGCTGCACGCCCGGCTGACGTCGACGCTCGCCACGCTGGAGGCGGCTCTCGACGACGGCCTCTCTCCCGACGCCGACGCCATCGACCGCCAGCTCGCTGCGACAGACCTGCCGATACGCGTCGAACGATTGCGCCACGCGGCCCTCGACGCCGACCGCATCGCGACCATGACGATCCATGGCTTCTGCGACGCCATGACGCGCGAGCTCGGCTTGCTCGCGCCGTCCGACCCGCTCACCACGCTCATCGACGACCAGGGCACGCTGCTCGACGATCTGACGCGCGACCTCTACCTGCGCCGTTTCGGCAACGCCGACGCGGCCCCGCCGTTCAGCCTCGCGGAGGCGGCAAGCCTGGCGGCGCTCGCCATCGGCACCCCCGACGCGTCGATCGCGCCCGAGGACACCACCGATCCGGCCGCGGCCGCCCGTGTCGAGTTCGCCCGCGCGGCCCGCGCCGAGTTCGCCAACCGCAAGCGACGCGCTGACGTGCGCACTTACGACGACCATCTCACTGCGCTGCAGGACTGCCTGCGCGGGCCGCAAGGCGAAGTCGCCTGTGCCCGCCTGCGTGACCGTTTCCGGGTGGTGCTGGTCGACGAGTTCCAAGACACCGATCCGGTGCAGTGGGACATCCTGCGACGCTGCTTCCACCAGCACTGCGCGCTCGTCCTCATCGGCGACCCCAAGCAGTCGATCTACGCCTTCCGGGGCGCGGACGTCGCTTCCTATCAGGCGGCGGCCGCCATAGCCGACGAGCATCGCAGCCTCGGCGTCAACTACCGGTCCGACGCGGGCGTCGTCTCGGCCCTCAATGAGCTCTTCGCCGGGCTCCAACTCGGGCCGGGCATCGGCGTGCCGCCGGTCGCCGCCAGCCACACCGTCGCACGGTTACATGTCCCGGACGGGGCTGCGTGGGGCGCGCCCGTCCGTTTGCGTTGTGTCACGGCAGGGGCGCCGCTGTCCGCGGGGGACGCCCGACATCGCATCGCCGACGACCTGACGGCTCAGGTGGCGCTTCTGCTCGCCGGGGGCACGACGCTCACCGACGAGGCCGACCACACCCGCCCTGTGCGCGGCGACGACATCGCCGTGCTCGTGCGGTCCAACGCGCGCGGTAGCGAGCTCGCCGAAACCCTCACGCGCTCCGGCATCGCGGCGGCCTTCACGGGCGCCGACTCGGTCTATCATTCGCGGGCCGCGGCCTCCTGGCTCGCGCTGTTGCGCGCCCTCGACCAGCCCCGGCGCGCGAATCTCCGCGCCGCCGTTCTCACCGATTTCATGGGCGGGACGCTCGGCGGCTTGGCGACCGCCACCGAGCAACAGCTGTCCGACTGGTCTGCCGCCCTCACCCGTTGGTCGTCGGTGCTGAACGCCTCGGGCGTGGCGGCGCTCTTCGCGCTGATCCTGGCCGAGCATGGGTTCGGCGAGCGGCTCGTCACTCGGCCGCTGGGCGAGCGGGACCTCACCGACTACCGCCACGTCGCCGAGTTGCTGAACGCGCGGCAGGCCGACGGCGTGACGGGCGGCGCGCTGATCGCGTGGTTGGCCGATCAAATCGCCTCGCCGAACACGGAGGGCGAGCGCACGAGGCGTCTGGAGACGGACGAGCACGCCGTCCAGATCATGACAGTCCACCGCGCCAAGGGGCTGCAATTCCCGGTAGTGCTGCTGCCCCACATGTCCGACCTATGGCTGAGCGACCGCGACGACGGCCGCCCGCTGCTCCTGCACGACGCCGACGGACGCCGCCTCGTCGACGTCGGCGGCCCGTTCGCACGGGGACGCGCCACGCGGCTGGAAGCCGAACGAGCCGAAGCCGCCGACGAGGCCCTGCGCGTGCTCTACGTGGCGGCCACCCGCGCCCAGTCCCAGCTCGTCCTGTGGTGGGCGCGCACCAAGAAGAACACGGCCGCCTCCCCGCTGCAGCGGGTGTTGTTCCGGTCCCGCGACACGGCGGCGCCGCGGCCCAGCTATCCCGTCAACACCAGCCCCGGCGACGGGAACCCGGCCGACCTGCCCTGGATCGCGCGGTCCGGCATCAGCGTCGAACAAGTGGACGACGAAACGCCTCCCGTCACCGGCGCGCCCGAACGCTGCCAACCCGAGCTGGCCTTGCCCTCGTGGACGCGCCACATCGACCAAGGCTGGCGGCGCACGTCGTATTCGGGGCTCACCGCCGGCGTCCACGCCCAAGCGCCAGGCCACGGCCTGCTCGACGAGCTCACTGGCGGCGGGACAGACGAGCCGGAGCCCGACGACGACAGCATGAGTGCCGCTGCGCCGGCCGACCACGCGCCGGTCCGTGAGCCCGTCGACCGGCCAGCCGTCGCGCCCAGCCGCTTCGGCACTGCGACGCCGCCGCCCGGCGACGAGGCGCCTGAGGCCGCGCCCGCTCCCGGGGCTGGCGGTCTCGACGAGGCCATCGGCCCCGCCAGTGCGACCGCGCCGCCGGCTCGTCTCCTGAACCGCCCATCGCCCATGGCGACGTTGCCTAGCGGCACGACGTTCGGCACGGCCGTCCACGCGGTGTTCGAAGCGCTCGACTGGTACGCGCCGTCGTCCGACGACGCCCCCGCGCTGCGGGTCCGCCTGAGCGACGCCTGCGCCGAGGTGCTGAGCTTCTCGCCCTTGCCTGGCGTCACCCCCGACGCCCTGGCCGACGCGATGATGCCCGTGTTGTTCACGCCGCTGGGCGACCTGACGGACGGCCGACCGCTCGCCAGCATCCCCACGTCCGACCGGCTCGCCGAACTCTCCTTCGAGTACCCGCTCACCGGCGTCACCGGTGACGTCTCCAGCGCCGCCCGGCAGGTGACGTTGGCCGACGTGGCGGCGTTGCTCCGCGCCTGGCTCCCCGCCGACGACCCGCTCGCCGCTTACCCCGATCACCTGCTCGAACCCGACCTGCGCGACCAACCCTTGCGCGGCTTCATCACCGGCAGCATCGACGCCGTGCTGCGCGTCGGCCCACCGGCCCCAACCGATCAGCCAAGTCCAAGCACGAGCCCGAGCCCGCCAGCCGAGAAAGTAGCGGGCGCGGTCGAGCCTCGCTTCCTCATCATCGACTACAAGACGAACCGCATCACGCCGTCCGACGACCTCACGCTCGGCCACTTCACGAAGGCCGCGATGGCCACCGAGATGATCCGCTCACACTACCCGCTGCAGGCGCTCGTCTATTCCGTGGCGCTGCACCGTTTCCTGCGCGCTCGGTTGCCCGACTACCGGCCGGAGGTCCACCTCGGCGGCGTGGGCTATCTGTTCGTCCGCGGCATGGGCGGCCCCGACGCGCCGTGGAGCGGTGGCGCGCCCACCGGGGTCTTCACCTGGCATCCGAACCCGCGTCTGATCGTCGCCTTGTCCGACCTGCTCACCGATCGGAGCCAGCGATGACCGCCGACGACCCCAGGCGGGACGCTGTCGTCCAACCGCCCGCGCCTTCCCCGAGCATGGACGGGCCACACTCTGGCCTGGGTGGCTGGCAGGCGCCGACTGTCGGACGCCCACCGTGCCCGCCTTCCACAGACGTTAGCGAGCCACGACGCTCTAGCCTGGGGGGCTGGGGTGCACCGGCCGTTGGACGCCCATCATGCCCGTCGTCCACAGACGTTACCGAGGCACGACGTTCTGCCCCGGCGCCTGGCGTCTCCCCGCAGTCGTCCGCTGACGCTTTCCTGCGCTGCGAGGCCGACCTGTCGGCCTCCGCTCACGGCCTGCTCGCGGCCTTCGAGAAGGCGGGACGGCTCGGGTGGGGCGACATCCATGTGGCCACGAAGATCGCGTTCCTGTACGGCGAGGCCGACGAACGCGTGCAGCTCGCCCTCGCGCTCACCGTCGCGGCGCTGCAAGCCGGTTCGGTCTGTCTCAATCTGAGTTCCGTCCGCGATGAACCAGCCAGGAGCTGGCGTGCAGCAACGAACGGGGACGATGAGACCGTCCCGGCGATTCCGACGGAGTGGTGGCCGGACGACGCCGCCTGGCGCGACGCGTTGCGGCTCAGTCCGCTCGTGGCCGTCGGCACGGACGCACCCACCGGCCAGCCCTTGCGGCTCGTCGGCGACCTGCTCTACCTCGAACGCTACTGGCGCGACGAGACCATCGTCGCCGACCAACTGCTCACCCGCGCCAGCAACTCCACGACGCACCCCAACGGGACATCCCTCCCCGAAGGCCGACTCCCAACCGGAAACAACGTCACCAACCGACTGCCCACCCGCACCGACGACTCCTCAGCGCAGCCCGACGGCGCGCTCCTCCCCGAAGGACAACCCCCAACCGGAGGTGGCGTCACCGACCAACTAGTCAGCCGCGCCGACGGTTCCTCGACACGCCCCGACCGCGCGCTCCTGTCCGAAGGTCAACCCGCAGCCGAGACCGATGTCACCGACGATCTGACAACAGACCCAGGCGCGGGCACGACCGCCCCGCACCCGACCACCTCCGGTTCCGACAGCGCGGTCGCCGCGTCTCACCTGGCCGAAACGCTTCGAGAAGTGCTCCCAAGCGAGGACGAAGCCCAGGCGACGGCGGTAGCGATCGCGGCGCTCTCGCCGGTCAGCGTCATTGCCGGCGGCCCCGGCACGGGGAAAACGACCACGGTCGCGCGGGTGTTGGCCGCGCTGCTCTCCCTCGGCGTCCCGCCGTCACGCATCGCGCTGGCCGCGCCGACCGGCAAGGCCGCGGCCCGCCTCGACGAGGCCATCGGCGACGCCGCCCGCGCGCAGCCCGCCGAACTGCGGGCCGGCATCGACCAACTCCACGCGCAGACGATTCACCGGCTGCTCGGCTGGGTGCCCGAGGCCCGCAATCGTTTCGCGCACAACCGGGCCAACCCTCTGCCCACCGACGTGGTCATCGTCGACGAGGCGTCGATGGTGTCCCTGCCGCTTATGGCCCGGCTGCTGGAAGCGTTGCGGCCCGACGCCCGTCTTGTCCTCGTGGGCGACCCCGACCAGCTCGCCCCAGTCGAGGCCGGAGCAGTGCTCGCCGACATCGTGGACGCGGCCCCGCCGCCGTCACCTGGCCTCACCGCGTGGCTGCATGATCTCGGCCTTTCGCCGAGCGGCCCCGTCGTGCGGCTACGCACGAATTGGCGATTCTCCGGCCTGCTCGCGGACTTCGCGGCCGCCGTCCTCGCGGGCGACGACCAAGCCGCCGTCCGCATCGCTTGCTCGGACGCCGATCATGCCGCCGCCTCCGCGGCCGACACCGCTCCACAAGACGTCGACCACGACAGACGGCCCCGTGCGACGTACGCCTTCCGCCAATCACCTGGCGGCACCAACGCCGGTTCGCGCCAACCTGTCACCTCTCACCCCCAGCACGATGATCCGGTGCTGGTGAGCGATGTCCCACCCGCGGAAGACCAACTCGCGAACGTCAGCGCCGATTCGCAGCGTCCTGCCACCCCTCACGCCCAACACAATGACCCAACACTCATGGGCGACAGCTCGCACGCGGAAAACCAGCGCACGAGTGTCACCAAACCGCCACCATCCCTCAGCCCCCTCCGCGGGACGACGTCGACCAATCCGGCCACCGTCGTCTTGACCGGCGCGGCTGGGCCAGGCTTGGAGACCGTGCGACGGCAGGTCGTCGACGCCGGGCTGACGATGATCCGCGCGGCACGGGCCGGCGACGCCGCGGGCGCGCTCGACGCGCTCGGCCGCCACCGGCTGTTATGCGCCCACCGGCAGGGCCCCTACGGCGTCGCCCGCTGGACCAGACAGATCGAAGAGTGGCTCGCCGCGGCGGGCGCGGCGTTCTCACCGCGCGACCCGTGGTACCCGGGCCGGCCGCTGCTCGTCACCCAGAACGCGCCCGACATCGGCCTGTGGAATGGCGACACGGGCGTCGTGCTCGCCGGGCCGGATGGGCCGCGCGCCTGCTTCCAGCGCGGTCGCGACGTCGCGACGTATTCGGTGTTCGTGCTCGACCAGGTGGAGACGGCCTACGCCATGACCGTCCACAAGGCACAAGGCAGCCAGTTCGACGCTGTGACGCTCGTGCTGCCACCGCCCGAGTCACCGCTCCTCACCCGCGAGCTGCTCTACACGGCCGTCACCAGGGCCCGCTCCCACGTCACCGTCATCGGCGCCCAGGACGCGCTCCGCGAGGCCATCCACCGCCGCGCCCGGCGCGCCTCGGGCCTCGCCACCAGGCTGGGCAACCGTATGCCAACAGGACGGCCCCGTTGATGCTGCCCGACTTCCGGCACCACGAAAGATGAGACCATAGACCGCAAGGAGATGAGACCATGCCCACACAGCGCGACACACTGTCACTGGCTAAGTTCATCGTGTCCCTGGGGCAGTTCAACAACTACGGCAGCACCACCGCCCAAACCGTCGACGCTTTGGAAAGCGGTTCGACCGCGCCACTCCGCGACGACAACGACGACAAAGTCATCTTCACCGACTTGCTCCGCGCGATCGAAACCGTCCGAGGAACGTCTTTCGGCGTCGACAGCATCATCGCCATCAATGCGCAGTTCACCGGGGCCAGCCCCGAACAGCCGTCCCGCCCAGGAGTGCTGCGCGTACGTGCCGAAGACCCTCTACGCAACAACATCCATATCAAGTTGTGGCCGTCCGCCACCGGCGGCGCCGTCCTCTACGCGCCACCGGCCAACGTGGACGAGCAGGATCTCCGCGAGATCGTCGACACGTTCGACGCGTCCTCACACTCGGCGCGCGACGGTTGGGCCATGTTCGCCGAATTGGCGAAACTCCAGCCATTCCAGGACG
>QMCE01001336.1_pt1 | contig 13491 bp, 13 predicted proteins | sample 1821851 | NCBI WGS metagenome assembly QMCE01 (sample SAMN09453174, study PRJNA476694) | Termite gut metagenome, whole genome shotgun sequencing project. | isolation source: worker | host: Odontotermes sp. | place: South Africa:Pretoria | collected 2016-01-28 | reverse complement strand
TTTCTTGAAATACCACCGGTATTCCTGCGAAAATTTGCCTTGCCTAGCGAAAAATCCATTCAAAATCTGAATATCTCAGATCATGTGAACACGCCCTAAATCAAACGGTTAGAATTTATCTGCAATTTCGCAATAGTAACTGCCGTCTCCCATGGCGATGTCGCCGGCGAACCAATCACCCAGCCGCCCCAAAGCGAGATGTCTTTACTGGATTTAAAAGCGCCGCGACGAGTGGTGTGATGTGCCGGCACGAAAGTTAAAGTCATTTCTCTGAAAACGGCGGTTTGCCACCGGGAGTGCGTACGCTTTTGTTCTCCGGATATTCACATGTGCGTCCGAATCCATGCTGTCCAAAATCGGTGCAACGGAGGTGTCCGTGTTTCGGAACCCTGTGGCGGTGTGGTGCGCGGGGCGGTTGGCATCGGCGGGTAGCGCCGGCGGCGGCGATGAACACGCCGAAAAGAATACGGATAAAACAAATGCGGCCGGGAACAGCTTGAATAAGAAGATATTCATGCTTATAAATATGTAAATTGCATAAAACAAAAAACAGACATGAAACCATTTTTCAGATGAAAGGGATTTTATGAACGCCGAAAAATTTGCCCAACCTCATTTGCTCAAACAGCCCGTTTATGTTACCGGAAAACCGATCGCTTACACGGCGCGGGAATTTGGGCTCGATCCCGCACAAATTGATAAACTGGCCTCAAATGAAAACCCGCTCGGCGCGAGCCCCAAGGGGTTGGCGGCGGCGGCAAAAGCGCTTGCCGAGGTCAATCTCTACCCGGACGGCGGCTGTTATGATTTGATCGGGCGGATTTGTGAATTCCGGAAGGTGAACCGGGAGCAAGTGGTGGTCGGTAACGGTTCCAACGAGCTTTTGGATTTGATCGCCAAAGTTTTTCTGGGGCCCGGTACCGAAGCGATTATGGGGTGCCACGGGTTTGCCGTTTATAAACTCGCGACTCTCGCTCAAAACGCGACTCCGGTAGAAATCCCCATGCCGGCTCCGCATTTCAACCACAGTCTCGCCGCCATGCGCGAGGCGATCACCGAAAAAACGCGGGTGATTTTCATTGCAAACCCAAACAACCCCACGGGAACGGAACTTTCCGCCGGGGAGCTTTTGGATTTTGCGCGCAGCCTCCCGAAGAATGTGGTGCTCGTTTTGGATGAAGCCTACGCCGAATTTATCGAAGAAGAGGCGCCGGACTTTTTGCCGCTGATCGAAGAAGGGCTCCCGGTGATTTGTTGCCGCACGTTCTCTAAAATTTACGGACTCGCCGGGCTCCGCTGCGGTTATGCCGTTACGCGCCCCGATATTGCCAGTTTGATTCACCGCGTGCGCGAACCGTTCAATGTAAACAGCCTCGCTCAGGCCGCCGCTTTGGCTGCCCTCGATGATCAGGAATATGTGGCGCATGTCCGCAAAGTGAACGCCGAAGGTTTGAAACAGCTTTCCGAAGGTTTTAAATCTCTCGGGCTGCCTTACGTTCCGAGCCGCGCCAATTTTATAGTGGTTCTCGGCGTAAAGGAACCAATGAAGGCGTTCGATTTTCTGCAGCGGAAAGGGACGATTGTGCGCCCGCAACCCGCCATGGGTGAGGCTCTCCGCGTGACTGTGGGGACAAAAGAACAAAACGAACGTTTCCTGAGAAACTTAAGCGATTATCTGCAAACTCTTTCATTTTAACTTGTGATAAAATAATGCCACTTTCTTTTTACAACACCGCTAGCCGCCGCAAAGAAGTTTTCACGCTCCCCGAAGGGGAAAACACCGTTAAAATGTATGCTTGCGGCCCTACCGTTTATCACTTTGCCCATATCGGCAATTTGCGCACTTATCTCTTTGAAGATTTGCTGCACCGCACACTCCAATATTACGGCTACGGCTTGAATCATGTGGTGAACATTACCGATGTGGGGCACCTCACGAGCGATCAGGACGAAGGTGAAGATAAAATGGAAAAAGGGGCGGCGCGCACCGGAAAGACGGTTTGGGAAGTGGCCGCGTTTTACACACAAGCGTTCATGGAAGATTGGAAACGGCTGAATATTCGGGAGCCCTCCACCTGGAGCCGCGCGACCGATTTCATTCCCGAACAAATTAAACTGGTGCAGATCCTCGAAGAAAAAGAGTTCACCTACCGCACTTCCGACGGTATTTATTTCGATAGTTTAAAGTTCCCGCGTTACGCCGATTTTGCGAGGCTCGATATTGAGAATTTGCGGAAAGGTTCCCGGATCGACATGGGGGAAAAACATGCCGCTACCGATTTTGCGCTGTGGAAATTCAGTCCGAAAGACACGAAGCGCGCGATGGAATGGGATAGTCCGTGGGGAATCGGGTTTCCGGGCTGGCATGTGGAATGCTCGGCGATGGCCATGAAACTCCTCGGCGAGACCATCGATATTCATTGCGGCGGCACGGATCATGTGCGGGTGCACCATACCAATGAAATTGCGCAAAGCGAATGTGCGACCGGAAAACCGTTTGCCCGTTTTTGGATGCACGGCGAATTTTTACGCATGGGAACTTCCGGCGGGAAAATGAGCAAAAGCTCCGGCGAGTTTTTGACGCTGAGTCTCCTGATGGAAAAAGGGTTTAACCCGCTGGATTATCGTTTGTTTGCACTCACGAGCCATTACCGGAATTACCTGAATTTCACTTGGGAAGCTTTGGAAAGCGCGAAAGAATCTTTGAAGTCGCTCCATAAAAAAACCGACCCGCTGATCGGCAAAGCCACGGCCATCACTTCGGCGGAAGCGCTTCGGTGGCAAGCGGAATTTAAAGAAGCCATCGGGGATGATTTGAATATCCCGCGGGCGCTCGGTATTTTGAACAGCGTTTTGAAAACCGAACTTTCCGAAGGGGAGAAAGCCGCCCTCGTGCTCGATTTCGATTCGGTTCTCGGGCTGAAGTTAGGTGAAGAACGCGAAGAAGTGGTTCCGAAAAGCGATGTGAGTGTCGAAGAAATCGAAGCCCTGATTCAAGCGAGAACCGCCGCGCGCGCCAATAAAGACTGGAAAGAAAGCGACCGTCTCCGCGATGAACTTTCCGCGCGCGGGATTGAGATAAAAGACAGCCCGGGCGGCACGACCTGGGGGTATAGGTAATTATGAGAAATATTTTTATCACCCGAAATCGCGAAAACGACAATATCTCGGTTTATGAAAAAGAGCCTGCTGTTGTTGTTACGCTGGATAGAAAAGATTTACCTTATTTGAAAAATCTTTCCTATGCAAATAACCCCGGTATTTACATTTTGATTGGAGAAAATCAACGGTATATCGGGCAAACTGCAGGGCAAAGCATCAATCAGCGCTTGTCTCAACATAATTTAAACAACGACAAGTCCTGGTTTACAAAAATCATTTTCTTCGGAAGAATTGATGGCCAATTATCAAAGACTCAAGCGGATTTTTTAGAAGGGAAGTTAATTTCATTTTACAATGAGAATTCAAAATTTCGGCTTGAGAATAAAACGGGCGGGAACTCCGGATTTGTTGACCGCTTATCGGAAAGTAAAGCCAATGAGCTTTGGGACACATTTTTTGAGATTTTAGAGGAAGTCGCCAATATTGATTTATTGGAAGGAGCTGAAGAAACTCCGGAGGAAATTTCAACGGATGAACTTTTTGTCAAATTTGAAAAAAACTCTTTTAGAGATAAATCACCCCGGCAAGTCGAAATAAAGTTTGTCAAAGCCCTTTTAGATCATAAAGTTTATGGTCCGAAATTGCGGGAATTTGTGGTAGCGGAAACGGCTACTTCTAAAAATAATCTCGGACGTTTACAGTGTATTTTTCCAAGCGGTAGGCACGCCACGAAAGAGATTGAATCGGGAATTTTTCTATGGGTTAATCAGAGTAAGAGTCAAACCGGTGATGCAATTCGCAAAATTGCAAAATGGCTTGACTTGGACATAGAAATTAATTTTTAGAACGGAGCCGAAACATTTTTTATGAGCTCATATAGTGGGCATTGCGGGTTATGCACAAACGAGAGTTGTTGATTCGTATTTCCAAACTGGAGGCTCAGAATCGTGCGTTAGTTGCTGAGAACGAACGGTTGCGGGATGCGTTGGGGCTACCATTGAAAGAAGTTACCGTATCTGAAAGCGTATCTGGTAATTTCCTTTCGGAAGAACCGGCAAGCGAAACGACAACCGATACAGCGGACAGGGAGATCAACGAAATACCTACTACTTTCCCGCTTGTAAACAAACACAGTTCACCCGAAGAAAAGATCGAATTGTTCATGTCGCTGTTTCGCGGACGGGCAGATGTCTATGCCAAACGATGTTACAGCAAGAAATACGAAAGCAATTACTACATACCGGCTTGCAAAAACGAATGGGTGCGAGGCGTTTGCGACAGGGCGCGAACCAAATGTAAGGATTGTACCCGGCGGGAATTTTTGCCGCTGACCAAAGAAATCATCAACAGTCATTTGCGAAATAAGGATGAACACGGAGCCGGGATTGTTGGCATTTATCCTTTATTGCCGGACGAGAATTGTTTGTTTCTGGCGGTGGACTTCGATGAGGCAAATTGGCAGAAAGATATCGCCGTGTTCCGTACCGCTTGTAAGGAATCCGGCGTTCCGGTTGCCGTTGAACGTTCGCGGTCAGGCAATGGTGCCCATGCATGGATATTCTTTGAGGAGTCTGTCCCGGCGGCCTCCGCACGAAAGTTGGGAAACGCGCTTCTGACAAAAGCAATGTCGGCGCGGCACGAGATTCGTTTCACTTCATACGACCGGATGTTTCCCAATCAGGATTTTATACCCAAAGGCGGTTTCGGTAACTTGATCGCGCTACCTTTACAGGGTGGAGCGCGAAAAATTTATTGACAGAAATTTTCAGAGTTACCCCGACCAATGGGCATACCTCTCCTCCGTCCGAAAAATAACCTCCGATGAACTGAACGAATGGCTCGGCACATTATGCGCAGGTAACGGCTTGGGAGAACTTGCGGATACTGAAGCTGATGAGGACGCACCAAAACCGTGGGAAAAGAGAACTCCGGAAGCAAAACTTGAAAACAGGGATTTCCCCGACAAACTGATTATAGTTGAGGCGAACAGGCTGTACGTTTCCAAAGCCGGGGTCAGCCAACGGGCGCTAAATCGCATCAAACGGCTTGCGGCATTCTCTAATCCGCTGTTTTACAAAACACAGGCGATGCGGATGTCCACATTTAGTATCTCACGGATTATTTATTCGCTGGACGAAACGGCTGAATATATTGGCATTCCGCGAGGTTGCCGCAGTTCGCTCGTTCAGTTGTTGGAAAACTCCGGCGCCGGTTATCTGTTTGAAGACAAGCGAAGCGATGAGAGACGGATTGATGTAAATTTCAATGGAACGCTACGCCCCGAACAACAATCCGCTGCCGATGCGCTGTTACAATACGAAAGCGGCGTACTCTCCGTGCCGACGGCATTCGGAAAAACCGTTATCGGAACCTCACTCATCGCCGACAGGAAGTGTAATACGCTGATTCTGGTTCATCTGCACACATTGTTCGATCAATGGAAGAAATCGTTGGAGCAGTTCCTTGAAATAAACGAAGTCCTGCCGGAATTACCCAAGAAACGGGGACGAAAAAAAGTTCGGTCGATTATCGGGCAGATCGGTTCGGGTAAGAATACATCGTCCGGCATAATAGATATTGCGCTCGTGCAGAGTCTAATCCACGATAATGAGGTGGACGATCTGGTTAAGGATTACGGCATGGTAATCGTGGACGAATGTCATCATGTTCCTTCGGTTAATTATGAGAAGGTGCTGAGTGCGGCCAATGCCCGCCACGTCTATGGTTTGACCGCAACTCCGGCCCGGCAGGACGGCCAACATCCGATAACATTCATGCAGTGCGGGGCAATACGTCACAGTGTCGACGCCAAATCGCAGGCGGTCAAGCGAAATTTCGAACATTATATCATCCCTTGCTTCACGGGATTCAAAAAACCGTTGTCACAAAACGAAACGCATTGGCACATTACCCGGATTTACGCCGCCCTTGCAGAAGATGAATCCCGTAACCGGCATATCGTTGGTGATGTACTCAATGCGGTAAAAGATACTCGAACGCCGATTATCCTCACCCAACGCAAGGAGCATGTTGCGCGGTTATCAGAAATGATTAAAGAACAAACAGATGCCCATGTCATTACGCTCATCGGAAGCTGTTCGGTAAAGGAGAAAGCGAGGACAATGAAGCTACTGACGAACATTTCGCCCGATGAGCGCCTGATTATCATCGCAACAGGCAAATATGTCGGCGAGGGTTTCGACTATCCGCGTCTCGATACTCTGTTTCTGGCATCGCCGGTAGCATGGAAAGGAACATTGGCCCAATATGCAGGGCGGTTGCACCGGGAATATCCCGGCAAGCATAATGTAATGATCTACGATTATGTAGATGTTCATGTTCCGGTATTGGAACGGATGTATCATAAGCGTCTTACCGGCTATACACAGATGGGATACAAGGCGTTGGCATCCCGTAACGAGCCGGACAAAATAAGTATGATTTACGATGCAAATAGTTTCGCGGCGGTAATGAAAAACGATTTTGCCGAGGGAAAGGGCGAAATCCTAATCGTCAGCCCGTTTTTGCGAAAGAATCGGGTGTATGCGATTCTCGAATGGTTGAAAGAGCCGTTACAGGCCGGAGTATCGGTCACGGTCGTTACTCGTTCCGCCAAGTCATACAAGGAGCCGGAACGGATAGCGGAGTGCATCGAATATTTGGAATCGTTCGTAACGGTCGTTCAAAAGCCTAACATTCATCAAAAATTTATCCTCATCGACAACCGCCTCGTTTGGTACGGAAGCATCAACCTATTAAGCTATGGTCAATCAGAAGAAAGCATCATGCGCCTCGAATCAAGAGAACTCGCGAAGGAATTAGGGGCGATGATTTGAATTTGCAATATAAATTTCACTTCATTGAGAGGCTCTTAATAAATATTATTCGGAATCATCCCCAGACACGTTGCAATTCTGATATAATGACCTGAAATAAACCCTCTGTTAGATCAAAGTGTTGTTGTGGGAGGGGGCTACTTTAAATTTTATTTTCTTGCCACACTATTAACCATAAACTTCTTCAAAAGACTGCACAAGGTTATTTACATTTCAGGTCGTAACATAAGACCTTGAAAAGACCTTTGCAACGTATAAAGGGATGATTCCGATATTATTTCTGTCGGAGCAACAGAAGTTGTTTGAAAAGTATGAAAAACGCAGTGTTCCGGAACACTTGACGTTTTACTTATCCGTTGCCCGTGTTCATGTCTGAAATTCTCCGGATGACCGCGGGCTTTGCCCTCGCCATGACAGTGCGCCACAACTTTGTCTACGGTCGGTGCCGTAGAATGGCGAGGGTGTCATCCTATATTGATCGGAGGGTCCAAACCTGTCTATCAACAACACTTTGGTATGACAGAGCCATCAAAAAACAAGACTCACGATATACCGAACATACGGGGAATTAAAAAACGCCCGCGTTTGCGGGCGTTTCTCAAGTTTCTTCGTTTATTTATTTTTCATAAAACGCACGTAAGCCGCGAGAGTGTCGCTGAAAACTTCGTCCGGAGAGTTGTTTCCGTCGATGCGCGTGATGATTTTTTCGTCGTATTTGGATAATACGGCGGCTGTTTTTTCACGGTATTCCACAAGGCGGTTCTTGATGATGGATTCATCGGCATCGTCTTTACGGCCTTCGATTTTCGCGCGGTTTAAAAGGCGGGCGACAATGGTAGCATCATCTTTGATTTCCAGAACAAAAACGTGTTTTACGGAGACCACGGATTGAATGAGATCTACCTGATCCGGTGTTCTCGGAATGCCGTCCAAAAGGAGAGTATCTTTTTCCGGATTGAGTTTGTTGGTATCGACAAGCCCTTTTACAAAGCGTTCGAAGATTTGCGCGGTGGCTTCGTCCGGCACGAGTTTTCCGGCGCTCGAATAGGAGGCGATGAGTTTTCCGTTTTCACTCGACGGTGCGATACCGCGGAAAATATCTCCGGTAGAAAGATGCTTAAGTTGCGTGGTGGCAGCGAGTTTCACGCCGACGGTTCCTTTACCGGAGCCGGGAGGCCCGAAAATGAGAATTGCAGGAATTTGTTGAGACATAAACACCTCGTTTTTAAAATAAAAGCAAGCCAAAGATATTTAATTTTGGAACGTGGAACTTTTAGCAAATAAAACTTGGGCTGTAAATCGGATTCAAAACCTCCCGTCGGTGCGCGCCGCGCTTTCCGTAACGCCGCATTTCTTAAAAATTTCATTTTCGGTAGAAGAGCCGCTCGCCTGTTTTCGCAGTGAAGTGACGCGCCACGGCGACCGGAGTTATGAAGACAGTTGTGTGGAACTTTTTCTTTCCTTTCCGGATTTTTCTCCGGTTTACACCAATTTTGAGTGGACGAGCCGCGGGTTTTGTCTGGCGGCCCGGGGGGAGTCCCGGGAATCGCGCGTGCCTTTTTCCGAAGAAGAATACGGTTTGTTAAATATCGCTTCGGAAGTATATCCGGAAACGCAGTACATTTCCTGGAAACTTGCTGCGGAAATTCCCCGGGAATTATTGCTGCCGGAATCTCCGGATTTAACCCGGGAACGGATCACCGGGAATCTTTACAAATGCGCGGACAAGGCGGCTTCGCCGCATTACCTCAGTTATTTTCCGGTGAATACCGAACGGCCGGATTTTCACCGGCCGGAATTCTTCGGGGTTTTACACGCACCTGAAATTTCGCGATAAAAAACAGGTTCTCCGGTATTCAACGCGGCAGAAATCAGTTTCCATAAATTCTCGCCCAGAAGTTCGGGATCGGCAGGGTGGAGGGTGAGCCGCGGGAGCGTGAACGGCAAGTGAACGCAGGCTTTCCAATAAATGGCGGCGAGCGCGAGGGCGGGTTTCGGGATTCCCGCAAAACTCACTGCCGGAGAGAAAACCCGGTCTGCTTTCGAGTATAAAAAGAAGCGGTCTTCATACCATTCGTAGTTTTCCAAAACTTGATTTTTCAAAAAAGAATTGGCGTGCCAGGTCGGCGGTACAAAACCCGCGGGGTTTTCGAGTCCGAGTTGTTCCCACGCGTTCCGGGCGAGTTCAAATTGCGCGCGCGAACTTGCTTCCGGGAGCCCCGCAAATTCTGCTTCGCCGCCGGTGAGTTTTAAGGCGAGTTTCCCTCGAAGAGTGCGCGCCGGATTCGGGTCGGCAGCGTGTGTGTACCCGTGTAATAAAAATTCAAAGCCCCGGTTTTCCCAATCTTTTAACTGCTGCACAAATGCCTGTTTTTTTTCTTCCGGAGCGTTCCCTAAATACGGAATTACGAGAAGCGAAAACGGTTTTCCGGCGAGTTGATATAATTTTTCAACTAAAAACCGAACCTGGTCGAAATGAGAAATCCCGACATCATGCACGGCAAAGAGTAATTTTTTTTTCGGTTTCATGGAATCTTTGAAAAATGAGGCTTTGGAGAAATTTAATTATTGTATCTTTGCTCACAATTCATTTCTATGATACACGACTTTATTCATCGCAAAAAGCTCCTTATTTTAGATCTCGACGGGACCCTTTTCAATACTCTCGGTGATTTGGCGCCGGCGGTGAATTATGCGTTAAGCGTGCATGGGCTTCCCGAACTTGAAATTTCAAAAATTCATACGTTTATCGGGAACGGTTCTCTGAATTTAATCGCACGCTCCATTGGAGAAGCTCCCGTTTCGCTTGAGGCGGTACACCGGGAATTTCTCCGGTTTTATGCCGCGCACTGTACGGAAAAAACGGTTCCTTACCCCGGCGTGCCGGAATTTCTCGCCCGCGATTTCCGGGCGGCGTTACTCACCAACAAACCGGAAAACCCCACGCGTTTGATTCTCGAACATTTCGGGCTTGAAAACCGTTTTGAGTGCGTGTTGTGCGGAGATACGGCGAAAGCGAAAAAGCCAAACCCCGAAGGCATTTTTCAAATTCTCGAAACCTGCGGCATTTCCGCATCCGAAGCGGTGATGATCGGCGATGACACGCCCGATATTCAAGCGGCTTTTGCGGCTCATGTGGATTCGATCGCCGTGTTGAACGGCTACGGAAAACCGGAAGCGCTTCTTGCACTGCAACCGACGGCGGCTGTTTCTCATTTTTCGGATTTGCTAAATTAGGAGTTCCATGCTTTACCATATTGCGACATACGGCTGCCAAATGAACGAATACGATTCCGGAGTTCTCGCGGCGATGATGGAATCCGAGGGTTGTACGGCAACCGATGATCCGGCGGCGGCCGATTTTATTCTTGTAAATACCTGTTCGGTGCGGCAAAAAGCAGAAGACACGGCGCTGGCGCGCATTTCCAAATTCAAGCCTTTCAAGCGGGCGAACCCAAACCTCAAAATTGTACTTGCGGGTTGTATGGCAAAGAATCACGGCGAAAGTCTGATTCAAAAAATGCCTTTGATCGATTACGTTATCGGACCGGATCATTACCGGAAAATTCCAGAGATTCTCTTCAGAAATCCGGTTCGGGTTTCCCGGAAAAACAGTGCCGCGCGCACCATGGTGGAGTTCGATTCCCTCGAAATCTATAAGGATGCGAGCGCAAAACTCGCTTCGCCTTTCAGTACTTACGTGGCGATCCAGCGCGGTTGCAACAAGCATTGCAGTTATTGCATTGTGCCTCATGTGCGCGGCCCCGAAAAATACCGGGATGAAACGGACGTACTTCGGGAAGCCGGAGAAGCGGCGGCCCGCGGCGTTCGGGAAATTACACTGCTCGGGCAAACGGTCAATGCCTACCGTTTCGGTGACACTTCTTTTGCCGGACTTCTCGAAAAAGTTTCCCTGATTCCGGGAATCGAACGCATTCGCTTCACGAGCCCGCATCCGCGGCATTACACGCCGGAGCTGATTGACGTTCTTCTCGGAAATCCCAAAATCTGCGCGCACGCCCATATTCCGCTTCAAAGCGGGAGCAACGCGATGCTTAAAAAAATGCGCCGCCAGCATCAAATCGAAGACTTTCTCCGGATCACCGAAAAGTTACGCGGCGCCAATCCTCTTTACGGACTCACCACCGATATTATCTGCGGGTTTGTCGGCGAAACGGAAAGTGATTTCGAACAAACGCTCGAAGTGGTGCGTGAAGTGCAGTTCGACTCGGCGTTCATGTTTATTTACAGCCCGAGAGAAGGCACCGAATCTGCCCGGGAACCCGAAACGCTGACCGAAGAGGAAAAAAAAGAGCGGCACCGGCGCCTGGCGGATCTTCAAAATGAAATCACGCTTGAGCGCAATCGAATGATGATCGGGAATACGGAACGCATTTTGGTTGAGCGTCCCTCCACCCGGAATCCGGAAGAATGGGTCGGAAAAACCGGGAATTTCAAAAAAGTAATTTTCCGTCCGTCGGGTTCCGTTTACCCGGGTGCGTGGGCAAATATTCATATCGACGATATCCGGGGCTGGACACTCCGCGGCACCCCGGTGGAGGAATAAAGTGAAAATTTTCTTTGGTATTCTTTTTTCAGTCGCTTTCGCGGTGGCTCAGAACGTCTCTCTCGAAGAGGCGCACCGGTCTTATGTGGCCGGGAACTGGAAACAGGCGGCCGGACAATTTGAAAATGTCTGCCCGTCTCTTGCCGCGGGCGAGCAGGCGGAATGTGCCCTTTGGGGGATACTCGCGCTCAGTCAAACCGGAAATTCCGCAGATTTCAAGCGCGCGAAAGACCGTTTGGATTCGCTGATCTCGAAAACTTCGCCGCAAGTTACCGTTTATTCCGATCTTTACATGACCAAGTCTCAATTTGAACTTTATCTGAAACAACCCGAGAAAGCGCTTCAAAGCTGGATTCTCGCGTTTGAATCGGCGACACCGCGGCAATACGGCGTTCTCGGGAGAGTCTGTGAAAATCTTTACAAACAGCATCCGAAACCGGAGGTCGAAGAAGCCTGTAAGCGCCTTGAAAATCCGGCGCCCGCCGTCAGCAGTTCATCAATGCCCGCTTCAAGCGCTTCGGCGGTATTGCCGGTATCTTCATCGGAAAAAGAAGCTTTGAGCAGTTCTTCTCCCGAGCTTTCTTCCTCTTCGCCCGCCGCTCCGGCAAGTTCGGCTGCCGCGGTCGCGGCGGAAAGCTGGGTACTGCAACTGGGCGTTTTCGGGCTTAAGGAAAATGCGATCCAGCAAACGGAGATTTTTAAAAACCAACGCGGAGTTCCCGTGCAAATAGTGGAAAAAACAGCCGACGGAAAACCCCGCTATATCATTCAAACGGAGGCGTTTCCTTCGCGGGAAGCGGCTCTCGAATACGGCGCGCGTGTGCTGAAACCTCTGGGTATTGACTTTTTCCCCATAAAAAATCCTTAATCTCCCCATAATTTTCATTGGTTTTTGCGGAAGAGTTATTATATTTACTTCACCTGTTCGCCGGGGTGGTGAAATTGGTAGACGCGCCGGACTCAAAATCCGGTAGAGGTGACTCTGTGAGGGTTCGATTCCCTCCCCCGGCATTACTACCCACCTTGAGTTCGAGGTTGTAATGATTCCACGGATTTTCTTTATCTCGTTTCTTTTGATTTTGTGCGCGTTCACCGCGCCCTTTGCGCAATACGACGACGATTGGGGGAGCGCTTACGATTCCTCCGATGCAGAATCCTCTTCCGCCGATTCCGGCATGAGCGATACTCCGGATGATTCCGAAAATGACGATGTTCAGGCCGTCGGTACGGCAACGGCTTCCGGCGATTCCTGGGACGGCTTCAAGTACGAAGAAGTCGGGCTTTCCCAGTGGGAATTTCAGCAGGCCAAAGAAGCGGGCATGACCCGCGATAAGCTAACGACACTCGTGGAACTCGGGATTCGCCCCTCCGAATACCTGCAAAAACCTTGGGAACGCCTCGGGGTTTCCGAAGAAGAATGGATCCGGGAACGCTCGGAAGGCATGGAAGATTCCGATATCGACCGTTCTTACCGCAACCGCACTCAAAACCGCGGAATCGCTTACCTCTCCGTTTTGCTTCCGAGCCTTTATCAATGGAAAACCGATCAGAGCACGAAAGCCATTTGGATGGACGCTCTTTGGGTAGTTGGTGTGGCCGGACTCACTTATTTTGCCGTTTCCGATGATGCCAACACTTGGGCTTACTGGCTGATTCCCGTCGTGGGTGCGCACCTTTGGTCTTTCTTTGATGCGTTCATGGGAACCCAATGGGAAGATAATCCCGATGCGAACCATTTCAGTATGGGAATTGGCCCCCTTCCCGGAAAAGGGGTGGCCGGGCTTGTGCAGCTCCGCTTTTAATTTCTATGCTGCTCGACCTTTTAAAGTGTAAAATTCATCGCGCCACCGTAACCGATGCGAACTTAAATTACGAAGGTTCCATTACCATCGACCGCGCTTTGATGGATGCCGCCGGGCTTCTCCCTTACGAAAAAGTTTCCGTTCTCGATGTGAATAACGGGGCTCGCCTGGATACTTATGTGAT
>QMCE01001335.1_pt1 | contig 13492 bp, 2 predicted proteins | sample 1821851 | NCBI WGS metagenome assembly QMCE01 (sample SAMN09453174, study PRJNA476694) | Termite gut metagenome, whole genome shotgun sequencing project. | isolation source: worker | host: Odontotermes sp. | place: South Africa:Pretoria | collected 2016-01-28 | reverse complement strand
GGGGTAATTACTCATAATAATTCCCTTATGACGAAAAGGATCTTAATCCTGCCCACACCCTTGTTTGAATACCTAAATTAAATATAAGATGACGGGAGTGGGGTTATTCGGAAGTAACATCGAGGCGCAGAAAAGTTTCAAAAAAGACTTGACGGAAAAGTATCAATTTTTTATTTTCGTGTCAAATAAGTTTGGCTCTCATCCTTGAATTTCCTGAGGGGGTTCTATGAAGTATATTACTGGTTTTTTGTTGATTCTTGCCGTGCTCCTGAACGCAGCCCCAGTGGAACCGGCGCGCTCTACGCTGTTTATTATGCTGGATAAAGGCGGTAAATGGAATCAAACCGCCGCGAAAACCCATTTACAGAATTACATTCTCGATTTCAAGGGCGGTGTCTATTCTTACGGTTACGGCCAAACCGAAACGGTGCAAAGCCCAATGGCGCTCGCTCAAAATTTTACTGTTTTGGAGGCGGCGTTAAGCGAATGGTTTCAAGAGCAGACCGCTGCCGCCGTGTCTGCCGCCGCTTGCGGTGAAGCCGCCATGGACTCGCGCCTTTGTCACTGGCTCAAAACCACCGCGAACCCATCTCTCGAAAACTTAAAAGGAGCCCGCCCCGATTTGCTCCCGAGCCGTTATGTGGTGCTTGCCGAGGGGGTGAGCGGCATGGTGACGCGCGAATATATTCAGGGTGAAAACTACCGCGGCGATATCGATAAAGTGCTGTTTTTCAACACCCCTCACGAGGGTAGCGGTTTTGCAGACCAGGCCCTGTTCGGCCTGGGCGGCGTCAATTTGGCGCCCAAGGCAAATAAGGGCTTGCTTGCCACGGTAATTCCGCTCGCATTGCTCGCCTATACGGGCGGAACGGAGGCCTTGCGCGAACCCATTATGGAACTGGCGGCAAACATTATCGTGGGCATGATCACGAGCGGTAAAAATCCGCTAGAAGACATGAAAGAGTCGGGGTTGTTCGACGGGCTTTCGGTAAACGACGAATCGTTATGGTATTTAGCGCAAGATGCGAATATTGTAGACCCAAAGTATCAGGAGTTGTTCACCGAAGCTCAAGGTAAAATGCGGGTAGCCCGGGAGAAAGTGAGTGCCGTTCAAAATCAAATCGGCGGTGCCAAATTCTTAAACAGTTATGAAAAATTTACGGATTATACCAATCCCGCTTTTGCCAACATTTATTCTTACGGCATGCCCACGATCGGCAACGGCAGGCGCATGGCCGGCGATTATTTGGAACAGGGCAAAGCGGCCTTAAGTAAGGCGCAAACCGATAAACTGCTCGCCAGAGAATTTGCGAACAATGTAGGCAATTCGTTAAAAAGCGAACTGCAGGCAAATTTTCCGAATGATTGGCCGCAAAAATACAATGAGGTTCGCGGCGATTTGGAAACCAAATTTACCCTGGCCTTAGATGATGTGAAGAAATATGACGATTTATTATCGGACGAAGCCATCGATGCGATCAGCAACATCGATTTGGAGGATTTGAAAAACCTGGATTTGGGTAATATAAAAGATGCCGTTGTAAATAAATTAAAAAACGAAATTAAATCGGAAGTGAAAAAAGCCGCCGTTAAAATGATTAAGGAAAACGTGGTGGGCCCTTTGTTAAAGGAACTCGCCAAGGCAACCATTATGGAATATATTCCGGCCGATATCATGAGTTATTTGGGAATTATCATGCAATTTGTACCCGCCGACATGAAAAATCAGTTGATGGGAAGCCTCGGTACCGAATTTTCTCCCGAATACCCGGCCATGGAACTCGCCAAAAGCAAGTGCGTTCAAGATGCCGTAAAAATTGCATTCGGTGCGTTAAAATCCGGCGGCGATGTTTCAACCGATAGATATATGGATTTATTGCAGGGTTGCGTAGCCGAAGGCATGCCCTCTATTTCTGCGGAAATGCAAAATTACGGTTTAAATTTTTTTGAACAGGGTACTTTCGATGTACCGGTACACAGCGCGTTTGGCGGTAATGTAAAATTATTTGAGAATTCGAGTGTCCTCCGCAAAGGGTATGCCTTGCATGAAATGGACGATGCCGGCGCGCAGATTCTGGAATACCTGAAAGGGGTCGCGCTCGCCGGGGCGCTCGCCAAAAGCCGGGAACTGGTAGATTTGGGCTTACAGGTGGCCTGTTCGGCTTTGAGTGTTTATAAACCGGCGGAATATGTTTGCAATATCGCCCGTTTTGCCGCCAATACCGCGTTACTTTCCGAGGCGACTTCGATTGTCCTGAAAACCACCGCCAAAAACGGGAACCTGAAACAGAACGGCCTCCTGGCATTGAAACAATCCGTCAAGACCGGTGAAAACGGTGTCAGCGATATGGAGGAGTTTCTCTTTGCCGCTCCTTACATCGGCTTGCAAACCATTCAACACAATAACAAAGTCATCCCGCTCATGCTTTATGCGCAAAGTGCGGAAGGCGCCTCCATTCCGGAAATCTCGAATTTTGAACAGGTGGCCGGAGTTTATGCCGGCCGCATAGAGGAATGGAAAGAGGGCAATAACAACTGGGGTGACGCCGATGTGATCGAAAAACTGTTCCCGAGCGCTTACGGGCCCGATCAGCTTCACGAAATCAACTTGAACACGCCGCAGGGGTTCCGCACGCTCGGTATGAAAAAGGTCGATCATGAGGCAGAGAACGGCCGGTACGTTCGCCGAGTCGCGCGCCATGATCTCGGAGCCTTTACGGTGAAGGGTTTTATAGAGGAATATCGTTTTCAGGTAGACGATTTACGCCCCGATGAACTGCAGGAAATCAAACTGGACTTCAACACCCGCGAGCAGTTTATTTATAAAAGAGAAACCGATGGCTGGAATGTTTATCACAGTACCGGCGGCGGCGATCAAACCAAATTTTTAACATTATCGAAATCTCCGGTAGATGCCAACGGGCTTTTTGTCCTCCGTTTAAAAGAATTGATTGAGGCCGTCGATGTAACTCAAAACTCCGTTCAGGAAGAAGGCCCCAATATGGTGAGCGTGATGCTCACCAACCGCCTCGGGCTAAAGAGCAATCAACAGTTTTCGTTCTTTTACATCGCCACGCTTCCGCAAATTGCGGAGGGCTGGCCGCGGACTTTGCAGTATGTCTCCGGCCTGGACAGTGTCTTTATCGGGGCCGGCAATTTGGGGAACCCTTACCGGTTTATTGCCGACAGCACGGCCGTTCGCCTGCTCACAGCGGACAGTTTGGACGAGGTGATCGCCTATGCTCCGGTCAATGTGGTACAGACCAAAAACGAGAGCCGCCCGAGCGATTCGATTCCGGGGCATGAAGAATGGGAACAGGCCTGGGAGTTTTCCGCAAAATTAGGCCATTTGCTGACTCAAAATAACGTTCCCGATGGGGAATATATTCTGCAGTGGCAGCTGATTACACAAGATGACACCCCGTTAAAGAATATCTCCAAATACTATGCCAATACGCGTATCTTTTTAGATCGAAAGGCTCCCGAAATCGCGCACCGCATAGTACAGCCGAATTTAACCAATACATTGAAAGACGGGGTGTGGGCGAGTATTTTAAACACCGATACCACTGCAAACCGGGCCATTCGCGCCATGCGCAGTTTTGTTTTATACGATAATAACGGCGCGCGGGATACTTTAATGCTTTTGAGCCGCTTGAATGTGGGCGCTGCCGTTACCGATATCGGTTGGGATGAGCATGTTAAAAAGTTGCCCCAGGGTGCCGTAACGCTCGTGACACAGGCCGTCGATTATGCCGAACCGGGTGTTGCTGCGAGCGCGCTCCTGAACGGGTTGCAAACTTCGGATTCACTCTCGCGCCACCGGGCCTGGAATGCACTGTTCGGCACCGATACGGTATTTAAACCGGGCATCAACGGTTCTACCGTAAAAAGTACGGTTTGGATAGATACCATTGCTCCAAGCATTCATTCGGTCGCCTTCGATGCGGTGCGCAATACCGGGGCCGGGGCGGCGGGAACGGAAGTGTGTAATTCCCCCGAATGTCACCCTGAACCCACAGAACGTCACCCTGAACTTGTTTCAGGGTCCAAGCCCGTTGATCCTCTTTTGGATCCCGGCTCGGGGGCAGGGTCCGGCACCGTATTCACCCTGAATGCCGCGCATCTGTTAAAACTTTCCTTTGACATTCGGGATTCCGTATTTAACAAAGACACCGCCTGGGTGCGCGTAGAAATCACCTTCACCGATTCGGCGCAAGGGCTCATTCGCTCTTACCCCCATGCACAAAATCTGAAAGATTCCGTACATTCCGTGCATTATGTATTTAACGAACCGTCCGCGCAAAAATTGCAGGACGGAAAATACACGGTAAGTGTGGTATTGCAGGATGCCTCCGGCAATAAATCCGGTGCCTTTATTTTGAATAAAACGGTGGTGGTAGATAGAACGAGCCCGTATATTCGGGATATCATGGCGGTGGGCGGTCCTGTTTTTGCTACGGTCGGTGATGTAAAAAACTATGCCGCGTATATTTCGCAGCAGAGCGATTACGCCTTGAACCGCTCCGATTTAACGTGTTATCACCGGGTGGAGACCGATTTTGAATCTATGGATTGGGTTCGGATTCCGGGGCTTGAAACCGAAAGCAAAAATGCCGGCGGCGATGTGACGTTTACGGTCTCTCTGGAAGGGATCGCAGAAACATTCCCCGCGGGGCGCTGGTATATTCAGTTCGGCTGTTACGATGCGGCGGGCAACTTTGGCCTCGGCAACGAGGTGATCGGGGTCGGCAACAGATACCCGAAAATCACTTACCCCACCTCTCTGACACCGGAAATTATCGAGATCGACCTGGTGCAAATCGAAGGTTTTGCCCCGAACCCCATTGTGAATAACGGCAACGATGCCGCGTCGGAATACAAAGTGGAATGGCGCGCGGCCGGCGGAGCACAGTGGAACACCGCCGGTATCTATCAGCCCGATAATCTGGTGAATACCAATAACCGGATTGTGGCGATTTGGGACAGAACGGCCCAAAGCGCGGGAGAATATGAAATCAAACTTTCGGTGCGCGGCTGCCAAAACGATTCCGACCCTGCGTGTAACTGGGTGGAAGCCGCGGAACGGGTCACGCTCGGCGCCCTGGAGAGCACGGTGAACAAGCCGAAACTTGAAATTGTAAAACCGGAAAACGGAATGCAGGTTCCGGGAGATTCGAGCCATACGGTTTCCGCCCTGTTAAAAGGCTTTACCGATTTGTCGGAATGGACGATCGACATGCGGATTTATGTAGCGAGTCCGCAGGATTCCAGTAAAATAATCGAAGCGAAACAGGCCCATATCGACCGGGCGCGCCCGGCTCCGTTTTACGGCACTCCGGCAGTGAATACCGTACTCCCGGCGGGGCTTTCGCTCTGGCAAAACGAAAACGATGTGTGGGAACTGCATTGGAACGGCGCGGCACAGGCCGACTCCAATTTTGAGCAGCCGGTGATCGAACTCAAATACCTGAAAAATACGTTTGCGTTTGAAGGTGAAAATCCGGCGCCGCTTTTTGCCGGGTATGTCTTTGAAGATTCCGCCTCTGTTGCGGAAATTAAAACCGGTTATTTTACGATTCCCGCTTACAATTACACCGCCGCCTACGATTTATCGAATGTGACGGATTCTCTGGTATTAAAATTCAAAACGAATGCGGCCTTTACGGTGGATTTGGTTTCTTTGGATAAAAGGAGCCGGAACACTTATTGCGGCGGCAATTTAATGCCCTGCTTTGACATTGATTTTAAAACAGACCGGGACAGCATCGAATATTATGCCGAAAGAGATACCGCCGAATACGATCCCGATACTTTGGGTTTTGTGCCCGCCGCGGTTTATATAAACCCCGATGCGTACCGGGTGAAAATAGACTGGAACGGGCTTACTTCCAATGAAAATTATCCGGGCGGCACCACCGCGATGGTGAAGGTCACCGCCACCGAAAATATCATGGGCGGCCGGGTGGTTCGGGATTCCGCCTACTGGCAGCTCGCTCAAGCGCCTGTAAAAATTGTCTCCGATATCAAAGGTACGGGTGAATTTGTAATCGGCCGGGGTGAGAACGAAAACGAAAACCAGGTCATGACCCTCGGCAACGGTAACTTCGGCTACACCTTCGGCATTACCGGCCGTTCGGCTTTGGTGAGCGTGGAGGTTTTGGGGGCAAACGATACTTTGGTGCGGCAAATTTGGAATGACCAACCGTGTGTGGCCGCCAATCAGCCCGATTTGCAGAAAGTCAGCTGGAACGGCATCAATACTCAAGGCCATGCGGTCACGGCCCCCGGCCCCTACCGCATTAAAGTCACCGCCAAAGACCCGGATACCCGGGCGCATTTGGATTCCATCTCTTACCCGTTCGATTTAAAATACGCGGGTTTAACGAATGTGGCGGAACTGCCGGCAGACAGTGCGGCGAGCCCTTACCATTTTGCAGACCTGATGATGGAAGAGGCCAAAAAAGAGGGCGACGGCATTTGGCGCTTTACGGGAGTGCCGGATTATTTACTGAAAACCACGGCGACGGCGCAGTATTTGCCGCCGGGCGAACGGGACTTTATTTACCGCTGGGGCGTGGGCGAAGGTGCCGTGCAGTACCCGGCGTTTTACCAGGCAAACCGCTTTAGCCTGGGCATTCGGAGAAAGAGAAAGAAGTTCCCGGTAACAGTGGTGACCATGATTGCGACTTTCGGATTGAGGGTTAATGATATGACCTATGATTGTGAAGAAACAGATAGAAGAACTATGTTTAAAGTATCCGTCCATAGTCTCGAATTTGATTTGGATCAAGGGGGCATTATTGACCTGAATGCGATACTTAACGCCGGCGGGAGCTCCATTCTGGCTTATAACACGAATGGCAGCAATAAATCTTACCCCATTATGGTGGGGGTAAAAGTGTTCCCCGCAAGCTCCGATTCCATAATTGTTGCCGATTACCTTGATGGGCGGCGGGAGAAGGAATTTTCAATTAACGGCGCGATTACTACGAATAGATGGAATGAGTTTTGGAATTCTGAAGGCATAGATGATAATTTAGACGCTTGGCGTCTAGGCTATGAACAACCGATATTATGGTCTGCTTCTAACAAGGATGTTGTCCATAACGGCGGCACATACTATCCGATTTTCGGAGAAGATGCTTCGCTTTATCAAAATGAAAATTGCGAAGATAAAGAAGACTTTGTTTGCGGCCCGGCGAAAGCGGAAGATGAAACCCGCGAGTCTATAGAGTCATTTAACCCTCATTCCAACATGCTCACCATGGCCGTGATTCCGGCATTAAATAATAATACCAGCTACGGCAATGCAAGCTATAATAATGGCGTAGGAGATTGTGCCGCCTGGAACGGAAGCCACCAGGATATTCATGCGATCCTCAGGCTCACGGTAAACGAATCTTACTGGAACCCGAAATTCGGCTACAGCAACCTCGCCAACCGTTACACGCGCTTTGACCACACCAACAAAACGCTCTATGACCCCAACAATTACTTTGCCTCAGACCCGGGCCTCCTCAATTTGTTTGACGGAACCCAGTGGGTGCATAGCCCTAATTACGGTTTGGTTACCGCTTTTGAGACTCAGCGCTTTATTATGAACAATACGAGCGCGAACCCGCTCCTGTTTGCCGATGAACTGAATACCAATATCCATTACCCTTCGAACTTCTCCTATCGGTTCTTTGGCCCGGCAGGCACCAATACCTCCATCGCTTACCAGCTGCTTGCGCGGAATAAAAACAGTGCGGAACCCATGCACGGTTCGGCAATGTCTCATAATTCTTCTGCGCCCGGTTATTTCGGCAATGTCAACTACTACACCCCTTATGTGACGGATATGGAGTTTTATGTGGCCCCGGTCTTTACCCCCGATGTGGGTGCCAAAACCCATGAAAGATTCACGGCCCCCTTCCCCGCCGATACCAATTGGGTACCCGGCACGATCCCGGAAATTCCCTGGTGTGAAAGTGTCGATCCTCGTTCGGTGAACGGCTATGAACAAACGTGTTATAAATACTATCGCGGAGCCTCTCGCCTGCGCTATGGTGTGGGCGCGTGGGTGGATTCCGATTGGGTAAATACTTTTACCAACTACGCCGTGGAATATCTTGATCCTGTTTTTGGAACGGCGATCAAAAATCCTGTTTCCGAAGGCGAACCCTCCCGTTTTGCAGCCATACCGGAATTAAATCAGGTTTGGAATCCCGCGGCCTCTGTTGCTTTATGGGATACCGTCACAGCGGCCTCTGCCGATTTTAACGCGGATCGCTGGGCGATTTCGCCGCGCCGGCTCAACAAAAGGTATGTAAACGATACCACCACCGTGTTTGGGATTCGCTCCCCGGATTTTACGCCGGTTCTCGAACAGTATAATGCCGGTTCCCGTTGGGTGGTGGAATTCGATACCGATTCTTCGATTACCAATACGGGTGAGCTCAAAGGCGCAAACGATACTCTGGTTTATATTCGCTCTCAGGATACCACGAAACACACCGATGCCCATATTGTTCTCGGCGGTGTGGAGCCTATTGCCCCAAAACGTATTTTCAGCCAAAACTCAGACCGTGAGATGGTCCGGATTTTGGACACGGCCGCCGCCTGGTTGAAGAATATCCGGTTTACGCACGCGGATTTACGCACGCGGAGCGATTCGGCGCACCTGTATTTTAGCGCCGCACCGGATTCGGAAGGGGCGCAAATTGCCGTGACCCGGACAAACAACAACCCCGGTAAACGCGCCGAAGAGATGGTCATGCTGCGCGGGCGCGTGCCGGGAGCGGGCACCAAATACACGTTATCGTACCTTAAAAACGGGAGCCTCTTTACCCTTTTGAGCGGCACTCAAACAGAGGCGCCCTCCGAGGTACTCCCGTACCCTGTGGAATATTTGCAGAATGTAAACAAACTTCAGGGCAACACCAGTTACTTCCTCACTTTCGGCGGTGCCGGGAATGAAAACGTGTTCTTTAAACAATTGGATGTGCGCGTGGGAGCGGCGGTGGACAACACGAAAGATACGCTGGTACAATCCATGTACCGGAATGTCTCGGTGCTGTTCCCTCAAGGGGCATTCGAATTGCCCACCGATGTCACGGTGCGCACCGCTTCGCTCGGCGATTACGGCGGCTATACTGCCTTTAGAGGTTTCGACCCCGTAGGCGTCGTGTTGGAAGTCTTACCCCATGCGGTGTTCCCGGATACTGCGCAGCCGCAGGTTTCCATCTGGCTTTCCAAAGCGGATATTCAGGGTAAAAATCCTTTGAATATCAAGGTTTACAAACCGGATTCCGTGCGCCGGGAACTCGTTTTACTGGATCGGCAGGAAATGGGTTTCTATGACAGGGATAAATCTCCCATTACCGGCTTTGATCTATGCACGGAAAGCGCTCCCTGTTCCAATTACCCGCTGGGTTTTGAGTTTATCAAAGTCTCGGGCAGAACCTCGAGTTTCTCGATGTTCATGCTGCTGGATTCTGAGGAAGCGGCCAAGGCCAATGATCGGCTAAAGGAACCCGAGGTGGAGTTCGCCTGCAGCGATAGCCTGCATCGGGATACCACTCTCTGGATGGGCACCTACAACGGCTACCTGCAATACCCTTACCCCTGTAACGGCCGTGCAAGCTACCTGCTCCAACTCCGCCATGGCAGTGAAGTGGTCAAGGAAAGCCAGGGGAGCACCGCAGAAGACATTATCTGGAACGCTCGCCGCGGCGATATTGCAACAGCCATTGACTCATTTACCAGCCGCCTTGCCGTATTTGAACCGAACGGCCATTCCCGGCAAATGCCCGGACCTTTCGTCCGCATCGACTCCATCCCTCCCGAAATCCTGGAATTTGACCTCTCCGTTTCGGACTTGGGCACAGACAAACGCGTTACGGTAGAGACCAATGTAGCCGATACCGGCAGCGGGGTGGCGATGGTGAATATCCATTACTACTTTGCCGGGCGTTTGGTGAAACTGGATGCCTTTGCCGGCGATACCGTGATCGCGAGCGAATGGGTTCTCGGCAAAGAAGACCAGGCCTCCTGCATCGGCTGTAAGGTACAGGTGCAGATCACCGTGCAGGATGCAGGGCATAACTACGTGAAGAGCAGCACCTATACGGAAAGTCTTTACCCTTACCCTGTTTCTTTAGCCCTTTGGTACCCTCTATCGGAAGGCTCGGGCACCGTGAGCCGCGAGATTCTCGGCAGCGGCATGGACCTGCACTTGAACATGGATAACCCCTGGCTCTACGGCACCTCGGTTTACCTGCAATGGGCCACCGACCAGGCCTCCGCCTCCAAAGAATGGACCCGCTCGGGAACCTCTCCTCTGTCTGTGGAATTTACGTTCCGCGGCGAAAGCGGCCCTCGCCGCCCCGGCTCGGAAAGCGTGCTCCTCTCCTGGAGCGGAGCCGTTCCGTGGAGAATCGGCCTCACCGACGGCGAAAACCTCTACTTTGAAAGCAACTCCTCCCGCGTGACGATCCCGCACTCCCTCGCCTCAGCGAAAACGAACGCCCATTATGTGTTCACCGTAGAGGAAAACCAGGTGAAACTGTACCGCGACGGGGCTCTCTTCGGCTCGGGCACCCTGGGGCAAGCCTTCGTTTGGAACGCTCAGGGCAAACCGCACCTCGGCAGACAGGGCAACCTGCCCTCGGCCGGCGGCGATATCTCCGCCCTGCGGCTCTACACCTCCGCTCTGACAGCCGAACAGGTCGAAGACCTCCACGACGGCTTCCTCAATATCGACGAAACCGACTTTGTGGTGGTTCGTGCCGCCGATCTGCAGGAACACCCGGGCTTAACCCTGGATCAGAGCTGCGACTTACCCGGCTACGCCTTTTTGAAACAACAGAGTGCAAACGAAACCGGCACCATGACCTGGAATGTGAACGCCGGCAGCGGCACTTACCGCCTGTTTGTCTACTCCCGCGGCACCCCGGGGCAGAACGCCGGTGTGGAAGTGTACCTGAACGGCACCTCGAGAGGCATTTACCCGGTCTCTGCCAAAGGCGTATTTGAGTCGAACGAACTAACCGGCCTTTCCTTGAGCCTCTCGAGCGGAGCTCAGAGCATCAAGATCCGCCCCCTCGGGCAAACGGGAATCGCCGCCCTCGCGCTCGCCCCAGGCGGCAAGAATATCCCCGCCTCGCAGGTGAAGTGGGGTGAAGGCCGCTGGCAAACCCCGGCACCGGTGGTGAATGTGGAAATGTACTATCAGAACTTTGCGGATAAATCGTGGGTGCGTCCTCAGTTCCGGTTCTCCAACACGACCGGCAACGATCTTCATGGCGTCAAGCTCCGCTACTACTACCGCGGCGAAGGCGCGGACGTACAGGCCAAAGTGTTCTACCCGGATGCCCCCATGAGCATTCATGCCGATGCCGCAGACGTGTATTACGCCGAATTTGCGCTTACAGAGGCCCTGCCCGCCTACGGCTCCCCTTACTGGGCGAACGGCCCTCAAATGGGCCTGCACCGCACGGATTACAGCTCGTGGTACAGCGAAGACGACCCGAGCTTTGAGGCCAACGGAATTGCGACGAACGGAAGCTTTATCGTAAGTGACAAGGTGGCACTATTGGATGCCGGGGGTAACCTGTTAAACAGCTGGTCTTGCTTTGAAGCGGGCGGCGGTGTGAAGGAACCTGTGCTCCCGAAAGTGCGTGCTCTCGCCAAAGACACTAAAGGCACCTCGAATCAGTCGAGCCTGATTCACCTTGCTGTGGAGAATACGGGCACGGTAGCGCTTCGGGGCTTTGAGAGCCGGTATTACTTCCGCAGTGACAACGGCAAGGAGCCTGCGCTGAATGTTTACTATAGCCCGAATGCCGAAGCTCAACTTGTGAAGGTGAATGAGACGCTTTACTACGTGTCTTTCATAAATGCGAATCAGATCCTGAACCCGGGTGAGATCAGTGAGAACGGGAATGGGGTGCAGTTTGAGTTGTATAACTCGGATTGGAGCCTGAGTTGGGATGCTGGGAATGACCCGTCCCGTTTTGGAATCGGTGTAGAGAGCTTGCAGCCGGCGGATTCGGTAGCGGTGTTTGACTTGCAGGGCAATCTGCTTTGGGGGAACTTGCCTCAGAGTGCCGCTCCCGTCGTGGCGTTGCACTCCTCCGGCGGCACCCAGTGTCATCCCGAACAACACCTCCTTCATCCCGAACAGTTCCTCCTTTGTCATCCCGCACTTGATGCGGGATCCAAGCCAGAGGATCACCCTGAATTTGGTCCGGGGTCCAATAAACTCCTCATGGACAGCGAGGGTGTCACGGTCCGGATCGACACGGATGCGGTTTATGTTCTTGAGGTCGTGAATGCGGCGGGTATTCCTTTGCAGACACTGTTCAGCGGGCATTTGGCTGTCGGAGAGCATTACATCGGCACGCGAAACGTCACGCTTGACAGGGGGAATTACCTGGTACTTCGCCGCGGAAATACTATTATTTCCCGGGTATTGATCCCATGACAACACCCAAAAAAGGAACCAATATGAAACTGAAACTCGCCTTCCTCGCCGTCGCTCTCCTCCTCGCGGCATGCACCACAGACGACAAAAACCCCTGGAATGCCGAAGACGTATGTCCCGAGTCTCTCCGCGGTTCCTTTCAGGATGCCCGCGACGGAAAGTGGTACAGTTACACCACCATCGGCGATCAGGTATGGATGGCGGAAAACCTGAACTATGCCAATGAGTTCCGCTACTGCATGGATAAGTACATCGAAAACTACTGTGAGATTTACGGCGGCCAATATCAATGGGAAAAATGGGAAGACCACTTAACCGCTTGCCCTGCGGGTTGGCATTTACCCACCAAAGCGGAATGGGAGGAAATGATTAAGTCCATGAGTGGAGAAAAAAACATCAATAAAGGGGTTTTACGAGCCCAAGAAAGCTGGTTTCGGACCTTAAACGGCGAAATTGTTACTGCCGACCCCGGGGCCGATGTGTGTGGGTTTACGGCGATTCCTGGGGGGGGGGGGAATCGATCAATGGCATCCGAATATCAACGCACAAGAGCATGGTGGTGGACAGCGACATTGCGAACGCCTGGGACTGCGCATATATATTCTATGACTTCCACTAACAATGGGTTTACAAGAGGAGGAATCAACAGCCTTGGGGCACATTCCATCCGCTGCGTAAAAGACGGGCCGTAAGTCAATTAATTACGACTAAATGCGATCACCGAGAGCATTTAGGACTCCGCAGTGATAACGAAGAGCCCCGCAAGGGGTGAGGAAGTGCGAATAGCACTGACGAATCAATTACGGAATTTTTAATTACGACAAAATGCTCATCGGATATGGAATAACCCACTCCCGTCGTCCCGGACGATCCCTCCCTCGTCGTCATTCTCGGGCTTGACCCGAGAATCCAAAAAAGAACAATCCTCCCCTCGTCATCCCGCACAACACCTGCGTCACCCCGGACTTGGTCCGGGGTCCAAAGAGGATCAACTGGCTTGGACCCTCCGATCAAGTCGGAGGG
>QMCE01004032.1_pt1 | contig 13499 bp, 5 predicted proteins | sample 1821851 | NCBI WGS metagenome assembly QMCE01 (sample SAMN09453174, study PRJNA476694) | Termite gut metagenome, whole genome shotgun sequencing project. | isolation source: worker | host: Odontotermes sp. | place: South Africa:Pretoria | collected 2016-01-28 | reverse complement strand
ATAGCGGGGAAGAGCTTATCGCGATTCCCGCGGGATGGCATACTAAGCTGTCCAGCGATCAGTGCATCGCCGGAACCGCCAGTATGATGCCGCCGGATGAGCGCGCGCTTTTGGATGCGTTCAACATCGTTTCGGGCGTCATCGTCCCGATTAAGCTGCGGGACGCGTTTTGGGGCTTTGTCGCGTTTGCCGATTGCCGCGAGGAGCGCGGCTTCTCGGAGGTTGCGGTGTCGATATTGCACACGGTAGGGCTTCTCTTCATTGCTTGCATGTTGAATAACGCAATGACCTCCCGGCTGGCGACCGCAAATCAGGAGGCCTTAGCGGGTTCGAGGGCAAAGAGCGAGTTTGTGGCGAACATGAGCCACGAGATCCGAACGCCTATCAACGCGATTATCGGCATGTCCGCGCTGGCGAGGATAGCGGAGGACAAGGAAAGAATTACATACTGCATGGATAATATCGAAGCCGCGTCCAAGCAGCTTTTGGCCATTATAAACGACGTACTGAATATCAGCGAAATCGAGGCCGGCAAAATCGAATTGGCGGACGAGGCCTTCGAGCTGCTTCCCGTTTTGCGCAACGTCCATAGCATAACCGAGGTGGAAGCAACCGAAAAGGGGCTGAACCTAACGGTTGACTTTAGCGACGACCTGCCGCAGGTCGTGATCGGCGACGAGATCCGGCTGTCCCAAATACTGATAAATCTGCTTACCAACGCCGTCAAATTCACGAATGAGGGCGGCCGCGTTCATTTAATTGCCGATAAGATCGCCAGTCAACAGGACGGCTTTGACGTGCTGGAATTTATCGTGAGCGATACAGGCATCGGCATCACGGACGAACAGCAGGAGGTGCTGTTCCGCAAATTTGAGCAGGCCGATCAGGGAAACGACAGAAAATATGGCGGGGCCGGTTTGGGGCTCGCGATCTCAAAGAGCCTTGCCGAGTTGATGCGGGGAGATATTACCGTCGCAAGCGCGCCGGGCGAGGGCAGCAGCTTTATTTTGAGAGTGTGCTTGCGAAGGGGCGCTCCCGAGATGTTAGCCCCTCCCCTTGACGGCGAGCAGCAATCGAGTATTAGCTTTGCGGGAAAGCGCGCGCTGCTGGTTGAAGATATCGAAATCAACCGTGAAATCGTGATGGCGATGCTACAGGATACGGGGCTTAAAATCGACGAGGCTGAAAACGGCCTGCGCGCGGTCGAAGCCGTAGCCGCCGCTCCCGATTTGTACGATGTTATCTTTATGGACATCCAAATGCCGGAGATGGACGGCTATACGGCGACGAATGAGATACGCGCGCTGGACAGCGCGAACGCAAAAAATTTGCCCATCATAGCGATGACCGCCAACGCCTTTTCGGAGGACGTTCTAAAATGCCTGAACGCCGGTATGAATGACCATATAGCCAAGCCGATTGACTATGACACGCTGATTCTAACGATCAGCAAATGGCTGAGCAAAGCTTAACCTGCGGCCTGGCGACGCCCGGCGCGTCTATTTCGGCATTATCTGCGGGCGCAGACTATCGGAATGGGGGGCGCCGACGCGGTTAGGGGTGAAACGTTGCCGTCCGGCCGCGGCGTCGGCGTGGCGAGAATGGCCGCGTTGATAATGCAGCCCGTCGCGTTCCGGCCAACCCTTCCGCGAATGAGCACGACCGCCCTTGCATTGACCGCTATATCCGGCAATGTCGCGCTGCCGCTCCACACCTGCCACGTCGCGCCGTTATCGAGGCTGAACATCGGGTTGTCGATTGACGGCGGCAGTGTGTCGGTGAGGGTCGGCGTTTTTGCCGCCGCGGGGCCGCCGTTGGAAACGACAACGGTGTAGGTGATTGCATCGCAGGGCTTCGCCGAGGTCTTATCGGCGCATTTCGTTACGCTGACGTCCGCCGTATCGATTACAATGGGGTCGCCGTTGACCGGGTCGTCGGCGGTTCTGCCGGTGGTCACGTTTTCCTTGCCGAGTTTATTGAGGGTCGGCGTCGTGGCCGTCGCGCTGTTCGGGAGGCTGCCCGTCGCAGTGGCAATTACCTTGCCCGTAAGCTTTATGACGGCGGCTTTGCCGGCCGGTATATCGGGCAGCGTTGCCGTTCCGCGCCACGGGGCGTAAGGGCCGCCGTTTACGCTGAACTCCAGATTCTCCACCTTTGCGGGCGGCATGTCGGTGATGCTCGGCGTCCTTGCCGCCGCGGGGCCGTTGTTGGCCACGGTAATGGTATAGGTGATGATCTCTTTCGGCAGGTAGCGCTTCTTATCCGCGGCTTTTGTGGTCTTTATGTCCGCCGTATCGATTACTATCGGGTCGCCGTTAATCGGGTCGTCAACGGTCTTGCCCGTAGTTACGTTGTCCTTGCCGTCCTTATTTAGCGTTGGCGTTGTGGTCGTCGCGCTGTTTGGGAGGCTGCCCATCGCGCCGATCTTTACCTTGCCCGTAAGCTTTATAACGGCGGCCTTGCCGTTTGGCATATCCGCAAGCGTGGTTGCTCCCGTCCACGGGGAGGAAGGGCCGCCGTCCACGCTGAACATAGGATTTTCGATCTGTGCGGACAGCGTATCGGTGACTCTCGGCGTCCGCGCCGTAGAGGGGCCGCCGTTGGCCACGGTAATGGTATAGGTGATGGCCTCGCCGGGCAGATAGCGCTTCTTATCCGCCGATTTTTTTGTAGAGACGTCCGCCGTATCGATTACGTTCGGATCGCCGGGCGGCGAGTCGATGGTATTGCCGGTACCCGGCTCCAAGCCGCGGCCGGGGCGCGAGTTCGGCGTCGGCGTCGTCGCCGTTGCGCTGTTGGGCAGAATGCCCGTCGCGCGGGGGGCGACCGTGCCCCGGAGCAGAATCTTCGCGCTCGTGCTCGCCGGTATACTGGCCAGCGTCGTCGTTCCCGTCCAGGGCCGCCAGGACGCGCCGCCATCGATGCTGAACTGCGGATTGAGCACGTTCGCTGGAACCCTGTCGGTTACCGTAGGGGTTGCGGCCGCCGACGGGCCGGAGTTGTAAACGGTGATGGTATAGGTGACTGTTTCGCCGGGGAGATAGGACTTCTTGCCCGGTTCTTTTAAAGTGGTCAAGTGCGCCGAATCCACCACGTCGGCAGGAGTCTTTCCTGTAGTGATGTTGATCCCGCCGTCCTTGTTGGGCGTGGGCGTCGTGGTCGTCGCGGTATTGGCCAGACTCCCCGACGCGCCCTCTTTTACCTTGCCCGTAATCTTAATAACGGCGACGCCTCCGCTCGGTAAATCCGCAAGCGTGGCCGCGCCGGTCCACGGGGCCTGCGCGCCGCCGTCCACGCTGAACATCGGGGCGTCTATCTGCTCGGGTACCGCGTCGGAGATATTCGGCGTCTTCGCCGCGTAGGGGCCGTTGTTGGTTACGGTAATGGTATAGGCGACGGTCTCGCCGGGAAGGTAGCTCAATTTATCCGCTGTCTTCGTTGTGACGATATCCGCGTTGTCGCCGACCCTGGGGTCGCCGTTAATCGGGTCGTCTACGGTCTTGCCTGTGGTCACGTTTTCCTTGCCGTCCTTATTGAGGGTGGGCGTTGTGGTCGTCGCGCTATTGGGGAGGAGGCCGCTCGCGCCCGGCTTAATCTTACCCGTAATCTTTATTACGGCGGCTTTTCCGTTGGGCAAATCGGGAAGCGTGATTGCGCCCGTCCACGGTGCGGAAGGGCCGCCGTCCACGCTGAATTGAAGATTTGCTATCTGCGGGGGCGGCGTATCGGTGACCCTCGGGGCCTTTGCCGTCGCGGGGCCGTTGTTGGTTACGGTAATGGTATAGGTGATGACCTCGTTGGGGAGATAGACCTTCTTGTCCGCCGCCTTCTTGGTGGAGACGTCCGCCGTATCGATTACTATGGGATCGCCGTTAATCGGGTCGTCTACGGTCTTGCCCGTGGTTACGTTGTCCTTGCCGTCCTTATTGAGGGTGGGCGTTGTGATTGTCGCGCTGTTCGGGAGGCTTCCCATCGCCCGCGCCTTAACCTTGCCCGTAAGCTTTATTTCTGTGACCTTTCCGCTGGGCATATCCGGGAGCGCGGCTGTTCCCGTCCACGGCGCCTGCGCGCCGCCGTCCACGCTGAACATGGGATTTTCGACCTGCGGTGGCAGCGTGTCGGTGACTCTCGGGGCTTTTGCCGTCGCGGGGCCGTTGTTGGTTATTGTAATGGTATAGACTATGGCTTCGCCGGGTAGATAGCTCCTTTTGTCCGCTGATTTTATAGTTGTGACGTCCGCCGTATCGATCACGAAAGGGTCGCCGTTAATCGGGTCGTCTACGGTCTTCCCGGTGGTCGTGTTGTCCTTGCCGTCCTTGTCTAGTGTGGGCGTGGTGGTCGTAGCGCTGTTCGGGAGGCTTCCCGTCGCCCGCGCCTTAATCCTGCCCGTAATCCGTATGGCGGAGGTTTTACCGTTTGGAATATCCGGGAGCGTGGCTGCTCCTGCCCACGGCGCCGGCGCGCCGCCGTCCACGCTGAACATTGGATTCTCCACCTGCGGTGGCAGCGCGTCGGTGATCTTCGGGGCTTTTGCCGCGGAGGGGCCGTTGTTGATTACGGTAACGGTATAGGCTATGGTTTCTCCGGGCAGATAGCTCTTTTTCTCGGCGGACTTCTTGGTTGTGACGTCCGCCGTATCTATGACTATGGGGTCGCCGTTAATCGGGTCGTCGATGGTCTTGCCGGTGGTCGTGTTGCTGCCGCCGTCCTTATTGAGCGTTGGCGTTGTGGTCGTCGCGCTGTTCGGGAGGAGGCCTGTCGCCCGCGCTCTTACCTTACCTGTAATCCTGACAGCTGCGGTTTTTCCGCTCGGTATATCCGGCAGCGTGGCTGCCCCTGTCCACGGAGCATAGGGGCCGCCGTCCACGGCGAACAGCGGATTATCGATCTGTGGGTGCAGCATATCGGTGACCGTCGGCGCTTTTGCCGCCGCAGGGCCGTTGTTGATCACATCTATGGTATATGTGATGGCTTCGCCGGGCAGATAGCTCTTCTTGTCCGCGGACTTCCTGGTGGAGACGTCCGCCGTATCGATGACTATGGGGTCTCCGTTTATCGGGTCGTCAACGGTCTTCCCGGTGGTCGTGTTGTCCCGGCCATCCTTATTGGGCGTGGTCGTCGTGGTCGTCGCGCTGTTTGGAAGGCTGCCTGTCGCCCGCGCCTTAACCTTGCCCGTAATCCTAATAACTGTTGTCTTGCCGCTGGGCATATCCGGCAGGAGGGTTGATCCTGTCCAAGGGAAAGAAGCGCCGCCATCCACGCTGAACATCGGATTTTCCACCTGCGCGGGCGGCGTGTCGGTGATTCTTGGCGTTTTTGCCGTCGCGGGGCCGTTGTTGGCGACGGTAATGGTATAGGCTATGGCTTCGCCGGGCAGATAGCTCTTTTTGTCCGCCGACTTCGTTGTTGATATATCCGCCGTATCGATTACAATGGGGTCTCCGTTTATCGGGTCGTCAACGGTTCGGCCGATTGTCGTGTTATCCTTGCCGCTCTTATTGAGCGTGGGCGTTGTGGTCGTCGCGCTGTTCGGAAGGACGCCCATCGCCCTGGCCCTTACCCTACCCGTAATCTTTATAATAGCGGATTTTCCGCTGGGCAAATCGGGAAGCGCGGCTGCGCCGGTCCACGGAGCGGAAGGGCCGCCGTCCACGCTGAACTGCGGGTTCTCTACCTGCGGCGGCGGCGTGTCGGTGATTTTCGGAGCCTTTGCCGCCGCTGGGCCGTTGTTGGTCACGGTAATGGTATAGGTGATGGCCTCGCCGGGCAGGTAGCTCTTTTTGTCCGCGGACTTCTTGGTGACGACGTCCGCCGTATCGATAACCTGCGCGGTGGTGTCCGCCGTTACGTTAATCTGCTTGCCCTCGGGCGTGAACGTGCCGCTTGTAAAGGCGGTGCTGTTTTTTAGGCTGCCGGTGGCCGTGCTTGCGAGTTTCCCATTGATCTCCAGCTCGAAGGTCTTGCCCACGTCAAGGCCGGACAGATTAAGGCCGGAAGCGGCGGCGTTGCCCTTCCAGTCGCCCGCCCTGTCCCACGCAGCCGTTTTGTCCGTTCTGAATTTCGGGTTCGTTATGATCGGCGGCACGTCGTCCCAAACGTTGTACGTATCAACCTTCCCGGGCCCGTTGTTCGTTGCCTTAATGGTATAAGTGATATTCTCGCCCGGAAGGTAGAGGGGCTTATCGGAGGTCTTTATGAGCGTGACGACCGCCGTATCGATTACGTAGGGGTCGCCGTTGATAGGATCGTCAAAGGTCTTGCCGGTGGTCGTATTGTCATTGCCGTCCTTGTTGGGGGTCGTTGTGGCGGCCGTCGCGCTGTTCGGGAGGGTCCCCGTCGCGCCGGCTTTTACACTGCCCGTAATCCTTATGGCGCTGACCTTGCCGCTTGGCATATCCGGCAGCGTGGTTGCTCCCGTCCACGGAGCCTGCGCGCCGCCGTCCACGCTGAATTGCAGATTTTCTATCTGCGGGGGCGGCGTATCGGTGATTTTCGGGGCTTTTGCCGTCGCGGGGCCGTTGTTGGTCACGGTGATGGTATAGGTGATAGCCTCGCCGGGCAGATAGCGCTTTTTGTCCGCCGCCTTCTTGGTGGAGACGTCCGCCCTGTCGAGTATGATCGGGTCGCCGTTAATCGGGTCGTCAACTGTCTTGCCGGTGGTCGTGTTCTCTTTGCCGTCCTTATTGAGGGTGGGCGTCGTAGTCGTCGCGCTGTTCGGCAGGGTTCCCGTCGCGCCGGCCCTAACCTTGCCTGTAATCTTTATTACGGCGGTTTTTCCGTTCGGTAGATCCGGCAGCGTAGCCGCTCCCGTCCACGGGGCCTGCGCGCCGCCGTCCACGCTGAAAGACGCGTTTTCGATCTGCGGGGGCAGCGTATCGGTGATTACCGGGGCCTTCGCCGCGGCCGGGCCGTTGTTGGCCACAGTAATTGTATAGGTGATGCTCTCGCCTGGGAGATAGCTCTTCTTATCCGCCGCTTTCTTGGTGGAGACGTCCGCCGTGTCGATTATTCGGGGATCGCCGTTGATCGGGTCGTCGGAGGTCTTCCCCGTGGTTGGGCTGCCTCCGCTGGGGGTCACGGTCGCGGCGTTTGGCAATGCGCCGACCGAGCGGGCGGCTACCGCGCCCATGATCTTGATCGTAGCCGTACCCCCCGCGGGAATATCCGGCAGTGTAATAGAGCCGCTCCACGGGCCGGTTGCTCCGGCGGGGCTTACTACGGCATACTGCGGGCTGCTGATCTGCGGCGGCGGCGTGTCGGCAACTACGGGCGCTTTTACCGGGAAGGTGCCCTTGTTGGCTACGGTAATCGTATAGGTTACCGTTTCGCCCGGCAGATAGCTTTTTTTATCCGCGGCCTTTGTGGCGCTCACGTCCACGGTGCCGACGGTTACATTGACGATGTTGCTCGTGGTTGTTTGCGACACCGGCTGGTTGCCGGTAATAAAGGCGTAGGAATACGACGCGTTCGCGGTATTGGGCGCGGGATTCGGGCTGGGCATCCTATCGACCTTTGCGTCAAAGGTGATGTCGCCCGCCGCGTTCGGCGCGTTGAATTTCGGCGGCAGGTCAAAGCCCGCGTTTGGATCAAAGCTCGGCTGCGGCGCTCCGTCTATCTTTACGCTGCCGGGGATAAACGAAAGCCCGCTCGGTATCGTATCCTGAAATCGGATGCCGTTAACGCTCCTGGACAGCGTGTTTACGATGTGAACGGTATAGGTTGCGGTTTCGCCTACGGCGGCCGTTTCTTTAGAACTTTTCTGAGCGTAACATCATCTATGGCGTAATCGTTGCCGTCCCCGCTGGGACCCGTGCTTATTATATTGACAGTCAGCTGCCGGGTGGCGCCGCCGGTGCGGATAATATCGCCGAATTGCTTCCATTCGGGATGATCAAGGTTCGCCTCAAGCGACGTGCCAAGATTGTTGCTGTATAATATTTTAGGATTGGACGGGTCGGTCGTGTCCGTTACTTCCAGCTTGCCCTGCGGCAGCTTGAAATTGCTCGCCCTCGTTTTCAGCATATTGGCGACCCAGGCGCTCGCCAGGTAGGCGGTGTTGGGCTCTACCGCGACAGACTGGGACAGAATGTTCTGGCCCGGGTTACTGCCGTTCACAATGGCGAATTTGTCCCTTTCATCGCCTGTGGTGTGTCCCGCTAAATTCCACCAGGTCGCATTCGAGCCGTTGAGATGGGCCTTCGTGTTTTCCACATTGTACTGGCCGTCTTCGGGATAGCCGTTGATATAATTAAACGAGGACTTCAGATCGTTATAAGGCGGCGACGGCATGATGCTGTCGATCGGCGTGCCTTGCGGATAGCTGCCAAAGGTGCCGTTGTCGGCGGAGAACGAACCGGGAGGCCCGCCGGAAATCAGGTTGGCCGAATCTATCGTAATGCCCTGATTTTTGAGTTCATCCTCGAATCCCGTATTCTTGGACGGGCCGTTCAAGATGGTGAGAAATTTCTTAATATCGTTGTCATTGCTTGAAGCCACGGTTGACAGCGTATTCTTTTCTCCGTTCGTTCTCCAGCTTACGCTTGAGCCCTGTACAGAAAACAGCTTGGTCGTTTCGCTTACGCCGTTTATAACATTCGACGAACCTTTCGTCATCTTGCCCGGCGCGTGTATTGTCACAGGGGACGATTGCTGGTTGTATTCCTGGACGGACGGCAGCTTCGCTTCCGTAATGCGCGGAGCGGAGCTGCCGTTTGACGCGTAATCCAAATCCGACGTCCAGACATTTGACACCTGGTAGCCCTGCTGCTCGACGATTTGATAGTCTCCGTCCGGCACGTTCCTGATTGTCCAGTCTCCATTTTCATTCGGCATAATCGGAATTGTCCAGCCGGTGCCCAGGTTTTGCAGTACAATAGGCACGCGCATTCCGTCGCCGGTACCGTCCGCTTTTCTGTCGGCATCGTATTTCAGGCTGCCCTGAAGCATTGATATAGCCATAATCGAACTCCCTATTTCATTTAAACCGGCTGAAACTAAAATAGACCGGCCGGCATGATTGCCGCCCGATAATGTAAGAATTATAGGTGATAATTATGTGTATGTATAATTGGCAGCCCCAGTAAACCCCTGCCCGCCAACCCCTGCAAGAAAGGAGGATACAATACATTATCTAACCGGCAAACTGTTATATAATATGCATATCCGGGCCTTGATGACACCATGCCGGCATTCGCTATATGGCGGGCTTGGAATGTTGGAAAACCATCCGCGCTGAGAAATGCCCCCCTATTCAATGAAAACAAAAGAGGGCTGTCGCTTCATTAGTGCGGCAGCCCCTTGCTCAAACCAGTAAATTCGTCATGATACGGTGAGTAGTATCCGTTCCCCGATGGTTCAGCGCCGCTACAACGCAGCCTTTTCTTCGCTTTGCGCGGAATCCGCCGCTTTCTTTTTTGAATCGCCCGTCAGTGCGGACTTGAGAGAGTTGTTCCCGCGTATCCAAACGACCGCGCTCTGAAGCACGATGAATACGCCGAGCAGTAAGCCGCTTATAATCGTTTGGTAGTTGGAGTTGATACCCGCCGCTCGGACAATCTCGTTTATCACCAACAGGGACAGCGCCCCGATAGGAGAGCCGACCATGTTGCCCACGCCGCCGGTGAGCATCGTACCGCCGATAATGGACGAGGCGATGGCTTTCATTTCAAAGCCGCTGGCGTTGCCGACATTGCCGGCGCCGGTTTGCATGATGAAAACGTATCCGGCGATTCCCGAAAGCAGCCCGCATAGTACAAAGGAGAGAAACCGCGTGCGCTTAACGTTGATGCCCAGCATAAGCGCGCTTTGGCTGTTGCCGCCGATGGCGTAGAGGTTGCGCCCGAAGCGCGACCATTTCATGAGCGCCGCGACGGCGGCGACGACGACGAGCACGACGATCATACCGAGGCTGATGCGCAGCGGAATGAAATTTCCGAGGCGGTTTACGGTGCCGAGCCACGGAATTCTGATGGACGTTTCCCTAAGGGCCAAAAACGCGGGCAATGACGCGTTGACAGGATCCGTGTGTATGGTCGTCAGCAATCCGTTTGCCAGGAACATACCGGCCAGCGTAATGATAAAAGGCTGGATATTGAGGTAGGAGACGAGAAAGCCGTGCATGAGCCCGAAGGCGACGCCGATACCCAGAGCCAACAGGATGGAGCCGAACACGCTGCCCCCCTCGCCGTTGAGGAACAGAACGCAGCACATCGTGACAAGGCCCGTCACTCCACCGACGGAGATGTCTATGCCGCCGCCGATCATAACTACGCTCATGCCGCAGGTGAGGATGATCAGCGGGGCGTTGCTGTTGAATAGGTCCACAAAGGTTTGCAGATTTCTGAAGCTGTCGGGAAAGCTGAAAAGCCCGACGGCATACGTCGCCACAAAGATTATGACGGATATGAGGAACAGCAGGTTGGAGTTTGAGAGGGCTTCCCTTTGCTTAGTCTTTCGCATGTTACGCGTCCTCCTTTGCCTGCAGCGCCGGTTTTTTTCTTGAGTCCGCGCTGAAGAGCTTCGTCAGGAACTGCCTGACTACGGGCGAGGCCAGAATCATCAGCAGAATGATGAACAGCGCCTTCATAAGCTTGATCGCCTCCGAATCGACCTGCAGCCTCAGGAGGGTCTGGTTCAAAATTTCGATCGTATATGCGCCCAGGATTGCGCCCGTTATGCTGAATTTGCCGCCGCCAAGCGAGTTTCCGCCGAGCGCGACCGCCAGAATCGCGTCCATCTCGATCAGCTTTAGGACGTTGACGCTGTCGTGCCGCCCGATTTTGCAGACGGCGACAAAGCCCGCTATGGCGCAGCATACGCCGAGTATTATAAAGCTCAGCATCTTAACCGCCACGGGATTGATCCCGTTAAGGCGCGCCGCCTTTTCGTTGATGCCGACGGTTTGAGCGTATAGCTTCAAGTTCGTCAGCTTGAATAGAAGCGCGATGAGAACCAGGCATATCGCGGTTATGATAATCGGCGTTTGAATGGGGACGCCGGTAAGCGCCGTCCCGATTTGCTTGATCAGGGGATATTGCAGAACAGGGGAGACCTTCCCGTCTATCAAAAAGGCGATCGATCTGCCGGCCGTGAAGAGGATGAGCGTGGCGACCATAGGCTGAACCTTGAACACCGAAACCAGGCCCCCGTTGAACGCGCCTAGCAGCGCTCCCGACAGGCAGCTGACCAGAAGCGCCAGCAGGATAAGCCCCCATGTCACCTCCGAGCCGGGGTTGAGCGCCAGATATTGCCTGAGCACCCAGGCGAAGACGGCGGAGGTTACCGTTGCGGTAACGCCGACGCTTATATCCTGTCCCCGAGAGGAAGCCGTTACAATCGCCATGCCGATGGAGATGATGACGAGCTCCGCCGCGCCGTAGAATACGCTGGGTATACTGCCGTAGAATACCCCGTTCCTGAGCTCGATGGAGAAGTAGCTCGCGCCCTTAACAAAGTTGATGATGATTAAAATCAACAACACAGTCAGAGGAAGAAGGAGCTGAAACGATGAAAGGCGGAACTTTTTCTTAGAGGATTCAGGCATTTTGCGTTACCCCCCCTGCTATGGTGTGCATGATGTTGCTTTGGGTCATTTCGTCGCCGCTCAACTCGCCGACGATGTTGCGGTCCTTCATGACGATAAGCCGGGAGCAGGTGCGCAGCATCTCTTCGATCTCGGACGATATGAAGGTAACGCTAACGCCCTCGGAGGCCAGCCGGAGCACCAGCTTTTGAATCTCGACCTTTGTGCCGACGTCGATGCCGCGCGTCGGTTCGTCAAGGATGATGTATTCCGGATGGATGAGCAGCCAGCGCGCAAGGATTGCCTTTTGCTGGTTGCCGCCCGAAAGCGACCCGACCGGCGTATCGGCGGAGGCTGTCTTGATATTCAGGAGCTTTATATATTCTTCCGCGAAGCTCTGGGCTTTTTTAAGAGAGAAGGGCTTTGAAAAGCCGTTCATCACCTGCAGCGCCAGAATGATGTTCTCGCGAACGGATAAATCGGCAAAAAGCCCGTCGCCCTTGCGGTCCTCGGGCAGGTACCCGATGCCGCGCTTCATGGCGTCCTTCGGACTCTTAATGCGCACCTTTTTGCCATTTACTTTCACGGCGCCGCCGGTCACTTTATCCGCGGCGAATATCGCTCTTACGCTCTCGCTGCGCCCGGAGCCCAAAAGGCCGGTAAAGCCGTTGACCTCGCCCTTGCGGATGCGGAAATCGTAGGGCTTTACGCCCGCCGCGCTAGAGAGCCCTTCGGCTTCGAAAACCGGCGCGCCGCTTTCATCGGCCTGGAGCGGGCGCTTCTTCATCCCGGCGATATCGTCCAGCTCCTTGCCCATCATTTTGGAGACCAGCTCCACCTGCGGCAGCTGACCCGTTTCGTATTCACCGACGAGCTCGCCGTTGCGCAGGACGGTGATGCGGTCGCTGACCTCGTAGACCTGATCCAAAAAGTGCGTGACGAAGATGATGCCGACGCCGCGGTTCTTGAGCTCCCGCATAAGCGCGAACAGCTTCTTAACCTCGTCTTCGTCGAGCGAGGACGTAGGCTCGTCGAGGATGAGAATTTTACATTCCATATCGACGGCGCGCGCTATCGCGATCATCTGTTGAATCGCCAGCGAGCAGCTGCCCAATTGTTGTGTGGGCCTCGCGGGAATGCCCAGCTCTTTCAGGGCTTCCCCCGCCTTTTTGTTCATTTCGCGCCAGGACACGAAGGAACCTTTGCCGCGCCCGATAAACACGTTTTCGGCGACGGTGAGGTTTGGACACAGCATGATCTCCTGATAGACAGTGCCGACTCCATTTTCCTGCGCAGCCTGCGGCGATCGGAACGATATTTTCTTTCCCTCGATTTCGATTTCGCCGGCGTCCTTTTGATAAACGGCGGTCAGCACCTTTATCAGAGTCGATTTACCGGCGCCGTTTTCGCCCATCAGGGCGTGTATCTCGCCCTTTCGGAGCGTAAAGTCCACGTCTTGCAGCGCGCGCACGCCGGGAAAGGCCTTGCATATCCCGCGCATTTTCAATACAACGTCATTCTGCACTGAGAAATCACCCCTTAGAAGTTTTGCGGCGCTATATCCGCATCAGATGGGTCAATAGAATACTAAATAAGAAAATGACGACAAGTTTATACTTATTGGGCGTGCGCCACGCGGCCGCAGAACGGATGAAAACCGTCATGCGGACGCGCAGCGCACCCCTGTCAGCTAGAGCATAATAGAATTCGCGGGCCGGAATCAGCCGATCACGCCCGGATCCTCGTTGATGCCCATGTTGGCGATGATATCCTCAGTGATGGTGTTGTAGTCAACGCCGATCTCCTCGAGGTATACAGTGCCGCTGGGGGAGGACTGGCCGGCGGCGTGCGCCTTGATCCACTCGGAAATCTGCGCGGCTTGGCGCGGGTTGCACTGCCCGTTGTAGTTCCAAAGCCCGGCCTGTACGTTGCGCAGCGCCCAGCGGTTGAAGTCGAAGCCCATGATTACGACGTCCCC
>QMCE01001801.1_pt1 | contig 13501 bp, 8 predicted proteins | sample 1821851 | NCBI WGS metagenome assembly QMCE01 (sample SAMN09453174, study PRJNA476694) | Termite gut metagenome, whole genome shotgun sequencing project. | isolation source: worker | host: Odontotermes sp. | place: South Africa:Pretoria | collected 2016-01-28 | reverse complement strand
GCGGCGTGGTCGTCGTTGACGCAGACGGGGTAGGGGAAGTAGAGCGCCTTCACCGTGTCGATGTCGTCGATGTGGACATAGTCGGCCTGGATGTTGTTGTCGAAAAAGCCCTGGTACGCGCCGGCGATCATCTGCGGGAAGTTGTTGTACTTCCCGTGCACGGAGAGAAGATGGTTCGCCGTGCTGCACTCCGGCATGTAGAGGATGCCGATTTCCGAAGGCACGCATTTCGCCGCCATGAGATCCGCCTGCGCCGGATCGTTCGTCCACTTCGCGAGGGAGGACGCCATGCGGGAGCGATCCGTCGGCAGGCCGTCCGTGCCGTAGGGGCCGAACGCGTCAAAGAGGGGGCCGTCCAGAAGCGGCCGCCAGCGCAGGTACAGGACGCCCCGCGCGCCGCAGGCGAGGGAGGTCAGGTGCCAGAGGCGGATGTCGTCCGTGGAGGCGACGCGGGCGTCGTCCCTTGCGCGGCCGGGAAGCTGCGGCTGGAGCCAGAGGGGGCCGCCCTGCATTTCGGCGTGCCAGAATGTTTTTCCCCGGCTGGACGCGCGGAGGAGGTCGATGGCGCTGAACTGGCGGAAGGCCCCGTTGCCGTGGCGCGCGGGGATCCACGTCGTGCCGAAGACTTCGTATTTCGACGCCGCGTTCCAGTCGTCGCAGCCCCATTTTTCGCGGCCGGTGAAGCTGGACGCCACGCCGTGGCCGGCGATGAGCGCTTCGGAATCGACGGAGCGGATGGTGTCGATTTTCTTCTGGATGCGGTTGTGGAAGTCTTCGGTGTTGAAGTCGAGCCAGTCCTGGCTGTTGACGTAGAAGCCGGGCTCGGCCGGGTGCCGCACCTCGCTCCAGTCGGCGTAGCTGTAGGTATGCCAGACCTCGTTCAGCGTTTTGAGATCGCCGTATTTCTTTTGCAGCCACTGCTGGAAGGCGACGTCGCTGTCAGGGCAGTGGCAGACGCCGTGGTAGTAGCAGCATTCGTTCTCGACGTCGTAGCCGAGAAGGCCGGGGTGCCCCCTGTACTGCTCGGCGAGCTTCCGCAGGAACTGGTGGGTCAGTTCAAAACCGCGCGGCTTGTGGAGGCAGAGGCCGGAGTTGAAGCCGCCCGTCGCGGGACTCACGCCCATCCTGGGGTATTCGATCTGGCCGTGCTCGTCGACATAGAGAAGCTCCGGATGTTTCGCTGCCAGCCACTCGGGGACGTTCCGGGAGAACTCGGCGATGATGGTTTTGATGCCGTACTTTTCCGCGAGGCGGAGCTGCTCGTCGTAGTCGCTCCAGTCGTACTGGCCGGGGGCGATCTCGATCGAACCCCACATAAACCAGTGGCGGAAAATGTTCATCCCGTCCTCCGCCGCCTGCGCGTAGTCGCGCTCCCAGTCTTTCCGGGGCGGGTTCGACTTCCGGAAATAGACGGCGCCGTAGGGGAACTGCATGGGGATTCGTTTTGTCGTCATTGTGCTATCCTTGAGAATACTCTTGAGAATATTGAGAATACTATTATACCCGAACATGCCGGACCGTGTCGTCGCACAATCAACCTGATTTCGAAAACGCGGCGCTTGGGGTGCAGCCACGGCGTGCGGCGCCGCTGCGGCGGCGCGCCCGCCTTCAAGCGGTAATCGCGCGGTACAGTTCACACCAGCCGCTTTTCCTGAAAGCTCAATTGATTTCTATTAATGCAAGCATTCAACAAAGATCAGGAGAGAACAAAGAATTCCTTTTGCCACTCCCCAGAGGGGAAGGGAACATTTTTGAAAAATTGTTCCCTTCCCCTCTGGACTCCCCTTCCCTTCAAAAAACTTCATTAATCCTTTTTGATCTGTAGGAAAGCATGGAGCAATGTTTTAGTTTTCCGTGTCGATCACAATTGCCTCGAAATCGTGGAGCGCGTCGAGAGAAATATGGGCTGCGCCGTTCGCGTCCGCTGTGAAAGATGCCTTGCCGCCGCGGAGCGTGCGGACGCCTGTCGGCTTTGCGCCGCGCAGAACAAGGGAAATATCGTGAATCGGCAGCGGCGCGTAGTAGCTGTTCGCGAAGTGGCCGCTGTTGTTGACAAGCTGGATGACGGTTTTCTTTCTGCCGCCCGTTTCGCCCCGCGCGAGCGTCGTCTCCACCATCGGCGTCAGATCGGGCGCAATGCTCTGCGCGCCGCAGAGGTGGAGCAGGACGTCCGTCAGGAACTGCTGCGCGTTCCTGTGGCCTTCCCTGTAGAAAAACGTGCCGGGCAGCCAGGGGATGAGAATGCCGCGCCCCTTGCCGTGCGCATGTTCGAACACGCCCGGCTCCTCCGTCACGTCGGTGAAATAGCAGCACTCGGGGGGGCCGTAGCGGTGGGGCGGAATATAGCGGAGATAGCCTTTCGCGCCCGGCTTCATCCGCAGATGCACAAGCCTCTCGCCGACCGCGACAAAGGGCGCGGCGACAAAGCCGGGGAACGCCTCCCTGTCCTGTTCGCGGATCTCGAACATGGCGGAGAGCGCGTCCTTCCTGCGGATCAGAATTTCCTCCACGCCGAGGCAGGCCATGGCCGCTGTCCGGCGCGGCGCGTAGGAATCGTCGTGCATGCCGGCTTCGCCCGTCGCGAGCACGGCGCCGCCGCGCGCGGCGAATTCGTCGAGAATGCCCGCCAATGTATCCGGGACGTATTTGATGTCGGGAAGAATCACAAGATCGTAGCGGGCGAGCATGTCGGCGCTTTGCACCGTCGGGTAGAGGCGTTCGTCGAAAGGAATATGCGCCTCGGTGAGCGCGCGGATCCAGCCGCGGATCTCCGCGTCCTCGCCCCATATTTCGTCGCGGAAGAGCAGCACCTTCGCTGCCGACCGCAGCCCCGCGTACTCCGCCTCGTGCTCCTTCGCGAAGCGGAAGACCTTCCGGACGTTTGCATAGCCCGAGGTGTCCCGGTGGTTGTCCAGGCGGCTGATGACGAAGAAGTCCAGGCCGCCGAGGTTCGCCAGATTCTGCCAGAGCCGCAGCTCGTGCAGCTCGGGCGAGACAGAGACGTGGCGGTAGGGGAAGCCGATATAGTCCACGGAGGAGTTCGACGAGACGATGCCGCGCTCTTCGTCGCGGGCGCAGCGGGTGTTCGACGACGCGCTGTGGTGCCAGGGGGGCTGGGGGCGGAAGCGGACAAGCTCGGTGTTGGACTCTATTCTTTGGAAATCCACGCCGTCGATGGCGGCGTCCGGGCGGATGCTTTTGACGTATTCCGCGAGGCTTTCCTCGTGTTCGTCGCGGCAGTCGCGGATGAAGACGCGGTATTTCTGATAGCGCGGATCGTCCTCGTTCTCCTCGGTCGGGATTTCCAGCCCGAAGCGTTCGCGGAATTTCCGCTTGCAGGCGTCGCAGTGGCAGGGGCCGTAATAATTGTAGCTGTAGTCCCGCGTGCGGAAGCCGCCCATGTTGTAGAAAATGCCGTCGAAGGCGTGCTCCGTCAGCATCTCCCTGATGATCCGCCGCACCGCTTCCTGCTGGTACGCGCCGTTGGGGCAGGTCTGGACATAGCCGTTGTAGTTGACTATCCGGCCGTCCCTGTTCCGGTATGCCCAGTCCGGGTGGCGCTCGTAGACGGGGGTGAGGATTTTGGAGAAATCCGTCCGCGCAATAACCTTGATGCCTGCCCTGTGGCAGGCATCAAGGAGGGGGTCTACGGACTTGCCGCCGCGGAAGGGATTTTCCGGCTCGAACTCCAGCTTCGAATCGTAGTTCGCGATAATGCCGCCGGCGTTCAGCAAAACAATGTTCGCGTCGAAGGACCGGAGATCGGCGACGAACTGCTCCGGCGTCGCGCCCGCAAAATCAATCTCGCGGAAATTCGTCTGGATCATCCGCCACGGGCGTTCCCGCCACCACTGTTCCATGTTTCGTTTTTCCTTTGGTCAACCGCTTTTTGATTTTAATAACCAATGAAACACAGAGGACACAGAGGACACAGAGAACCGCACACAGAGAACCGCAACCGCAAACTGCTTTTTTATAGTATACTCTTAAAAGTGTTCGTGGTTGTAGTTGTGGTTCTCTGTGTCCTCTGTGTCCTCTGTGGTTCAAAATAGAAAATTATTGCAGTTCGCCCGCGAAGTGGCAGCAGCAGAAGTGATCCGGCTCCACTTCCCGGAGCGTCGGCTCTTCCGCGAAGCATTTGTCCTTCGCGTAGACGCAGCGGTTCGCAAAGCGGCAGCGCTTCGGCGGCTCGATGGGAGAGGAAATCTCGCCCTTCAGGATGATCCGCTTCCTGTCCTTCCGGATCTTCGGAATCGGAATGGCGGAGAGAAGCGCCTGCGTGTACGGGTGGATCGGCTTCTTGAACAGTTCCTTCGACGCGCATTTCTCCACCATCACGCCCAGGTACATGACGCCGATGTCGTCGGAAATGTGCCGGACGACGGAGAGGTCGTGCGTAATAAAAATATACGTCAGGTTCCGCTCCTTCTGCAGATCCTGCATCAGGTTGAGAATCTGCGCCTGAATGGAGACGTCCAGCGCGGACACAGGCTCGTCGCAGACGATGAACGTGGGATCCAGGATGAGCGCGCGCGCAATGCCCACGCGCTGGCGGCGGCCGCCGTCCAGCTCGTGCGGGTAGGCGTAGCGCATGCGCCCCGCAAGGCCGACCAGGTCCATGATGTCCGTAATCTTCTGCCTGTAGTCGTCCTTCGAGCTGTGGAGCCTGTGGATTTTCAGCGGCTCGCCGATGATGGACTCCACATTCATGCGCGGGTCGATGGAAGAGTAGGGATCCTGAAAAATCATCTGCATCTTCCGCCGCAGGGCGGTGAGGCCGGCCTTGTCCGGGTGGCTGATGTCCTGCCCCTGGAAGCGGAGCGTGCCCGCCGTCGGCGCGTGCAGGTGCAGGATGGCGCGCCCGAGCGTGGACTTCCCGCAGCCGGACTCGCCGACAATGCCGAGGGTCTTGCCCTTTTCGAGGGAGAAGCTGACGTCGTCGACGGCGTGGAGCATGCCGCGGGGGGTCTTGAAGAACTTTTTCAGATGGGTCACATCGAGAATGGGTTCCATTACGCGTTCCCCCCTTTCCCTTCAAGGAGGTGGCACATGACCTGATGCCCCGGGCTTACCTCCGTCACTTTCGGCAGAACCGTGTCGCAGATCGGCAGCTTCCTCGGGCAGCGCAGGCAGAACGCGCAGCCCTCCGGCAGGTTCGTCGGATCCGGCATGAGGCCGGGAATGGGCTGGAGCCTGTCCGTCTCCTCGTCCAGGCTCGGGAGCGATCCGAAGAGGCCGAGCGTGTACGGGTGGGACGGGTTTTCGAACAGATGCTCCAGCGTGCCGTGCTCGACGATGCGGCCGGCGTAGAGGATGGCGACCTTGTCGCAGACCTCCGCGACGACGCCGAGGTCGTGGGTGATGAGGAGCATGGCGGTGTTGAACTCGCGCTTGAGCTGTTCCATCAGTTCCAGAATCTGCGCCTGAATCGTCACGTCCAGAGCCGTCGTCGGCTCGTCCGCGAGGAGAAGCTTCGGCTGGCAGGCCAGAGCCATGGCGATGACGACGCGCTGTTTCATGCCGCCGGAAAACTGGTGCGGGTATTCGTTCAGGCGCTCCTTCGGGATGCCGACCGTCTCCAGCATCTTCCCCGCCTCGATGGCGGCGTCGACGTGGGAGAGCTTCTTGTGGTGGCGGATGATTTCCATAATCTGGTCGCCGACCGTCGTCACCGGGTTCAGGGACGTCATGGGGTCCTGGAAGATCATCGCGACGTCGTGGCCGCGGTACAGCTCCAGCTCCTTCCGCTTCATCTCCAGAATGTTGCGGCCCTGGTAGAAGACTTTGCCGGATTTGATTTTCCCGGGGGGGTCGGGAACGAGGTTCATGATGGAGAGCGCGGTCGTGGTTTTTCCCGCGCCCGTCTCGCCGACCAGCCCCAGCGTCTCGCCTTCCTCAAGGGAGAAGGAGATGCCGTTGATGGCCTTTGTGGTGCTGTCTTTTTTCTCGAAATAGACCGTCAGGTCGTGTACTTCCAGCAGGCTCATGTGTATGTCTCCCCCCTATCGTTTCAAACGGGGATCGAGGGCGTCGCGGAGACCGTCCCCGAGCAGGTTCAAGGACAGAATAATCATCATGATCGCCAGTCCCGGGAACGTGACAATCCACCAGGCGTTGCGGATGAACGGACGCCCGGAGGCGAGCATCGCGCCCCACTCCGGCGTCGGCGGCTGGATGCCGAGGCCGATGAAGGACAGGGACGAGGCCTGGAGGATCGCGCCCGACACCGACAGGGACATCGTCACGATGATCGGCGCCATGCAGTTCGGCAGGACGTGCCGGAAGAGCGTGCGGAGCTTGCTCGAACCGATGCAGTACGACGCCTCGATGAACTCCACGTCCTTGAGGGACAGCACGCTCGCGCGCACCGTCCGCGCGTACGCCGGCGTCGCGCCGATGGCGACGGCGAGAATGACGTTCTCCAGGCCGTTCCCCAGAGCGGCGATGATGGAAATCGCGAGGAGAATGCTCGGGATCGCGCTCACGAGGTCGATGGCGCGCATGATGACGTTGTCCACCACGTCGCTGTAGAAGCCGGCGATGGCGCCCAGAATCACGCCGAAGACGCAGGAGAAGGTCGCCGCCGCGACGCCGATGACGAGGGAGTAGCGGCTGCCGATGACGACGCGGCTGAAGATGTCCCGGCCGAGGTTGTCCGTCCCGAAGAGGTGCGCGAGGGAGGGCGCCTTGAAGCGCATGATGAGGTTCTGGTCGTCGAAGCCGTCCGGCGCTATCTGCTCCGCGAAGATCGCCATGATCGCGAGGATGATCACCATCGCCAGACCCAGCAGCCCCGTCTTGTTGTGCGAGAAGCTGCGCCAGGCTTCGACCCACATGCTGTTGCCGAATGCGGTGTTTTTGGCCATGACTATTTCTTTCTGCTGTACTGCGCCTTGATGCGCGGATCCACGAAGGCGTAGGCAATGTCCATGAGAAGGTTCACGACGCCCACCCAGGCCGCGATCAGGAGGACGCCCCCCTGCACCATCGGGTAGTTCAGCTGCGCGATGGAGTCGACCATGAGTTTGCCGATGCCGGGAATGGAGAAGACGCTTTCCGTGATGATCGCGCCGCCCATCGTGCCGGTGAAGGCGAGGCCGATGGCGGTGATGATCGGAATGGCGGCATTGCCGAGGGCGTGCTTGTAGATGACGATTTTCTCCGACATGCCTTTCGCGCGCGCCGTCGTGATGTAGTCCTGGCGCATCACCTCCAGAAGGCTTGAACGCGTCATGCGCATCACGCGCGCGCAGTTCGATATGCCGATGGTGAGGCTGGGCATTATCCAGCAGAGCCAGCTGTTGATGCCCGACGCGGGCAGCCAGTTCAGCTGCACCGAGAAGAGGATGATCAGGAGCATCCCCAGCCAGAAGTTCGGCATCGACAGGCCGACAAGGCCGAGGAACGTCCCCATCGTGTCGAAGACCGTGTACTGCCGCGTCGCGGAGAATATGCCCAGCGCTATGCCCGAAGCCGCGGCGATGAGCGCCGAACAGAACGCGAGAATCACCGAGCGCGGGAAACGCTCGAACAGCTCGATGGACACGGAACGGCGCGTCGTGTACGACATCCCCAGGTCGCCTTCCATCACGATGTTCCGGACGTAGCGGTAGTACCGCACCCAGAAGGGATCGTTCAGGCCCAGTTCGTCGCGGAGCATCTGGATCTGCTCCTCCGACGCGTCAATGCTCGACATCAGCTGCGCGGGGTCGCCGGGGGTGATTTCCAGCATGCAGAAGATGATGAACGATATGCCGATCAAAACCGGGATAATCAGGAGAACGCGTTTGAGAATATAGCGAATCACCGGTTTGACTCCCTTTTCAAGAATGGAGCGAAAAGCGCCCCGGGACGTGAAGGGCTGCCGGACAAAACCCTGCGTCGGACAAAGACGGGAAATGGCCGGCAGTATCAAGGCGCTCTTCGACGCGAATACCGAGAGTATTTGCCAGAAGAGCAACGCAGAGACTGTCGGCCATTTTCCGTCGACTCCAGCCGGGTTTTGTCCGGTAGCCCGCAGCCCCGGGGCGGCGATCCGGACTGGCTCAGTCCTCGTACACCACGACGTCGAAGAAATCGGGCGATCCGTTCGGAGCGGGGAAGAAATTCTCCACGTTCTTCGTGGTCACGTACGCCAGCTTCTTCTGCGCGATGGGGAAGATGATCCACTGATCGATGATGAAGTTCTGGAACTCGCGGTAGTGTTTCGTGCGCGCTTCCTCGTCGATGATGGTCAGGCCCTTGTCGAAGTACTCGCGGATCTTCTCGACGGCCGCGTCGGGAAGCTTGTAGCGGTTGCCGCCCTGGTGGGCGTAGATGGACAGGGGGCGGCTCGGGTCGCCGGTCATCCAGTTCGCGGTGCCGACGGACATCTGGTTTTCGCCCGTGTTTTCATGGGCGCGGAAGGCGCCGAGATCGAGCATCGTGATGTTGACGTTCAGGCCCGCCTGGCGCCAGTAGTACTGCGCCGCCTCGGCGAGGTCGCGGAGTTCGTTCGAGTTCTGGAGCGTGAATTCGATCGGCTCGCCCTTGTACCCGGACTCGGCGACGAGCGCCTTCGCCTTTTCGACGTCATAGGTGAAGGGGACGTTGTCTTCGTAGCTGAACATGAGCTTCGGGATGAAGCCTTTGCTCGGCTCCGCCATTTCGCCGTACACGGCATCGACGAGGGTGGGGATGTCCACGGCGTAGCCGAGGGCCTGGCGGATTTTCAGGTTCGGCACGTTGGTGTAGTTCATCATGAACTGGCTGACCATGTAGGAGTCGCCGACGTGGACGGTGAGGCCGAGGTCGCGGAGGCGCTGCAGATCGTTCGGATCCGGTTCGAGGACGATGTCGACCGCGCCGGTTTCGATTTCAATCGAGCGGTTCGCGCCTTCGGTGACGAACTTGAAGATGAGGTTCTTGAACGCGGGCTTCTTGCCCCAGAAGTCTTCGCGGCGTTCGAGCACGACCTGGGAGCCGGCGACCCATTCGACAAACTTGAAGGGGCCTGTGCCGAAGGGTTCGCGGTCGTAGACGGCTTCGCCGACCTGTTCCATTTTCGCCTTGCTGACGATGGCCGAGCGGGGCTGGGCGAGGTTCGAGAGAAGGGCGACGTTCGCGGTCTTCGTCTCGACGTCGACGGTGTATTCGTCGACGACGCGGACTTCCTTCAGGATGTTGTAGAAGAGGGCGTAGCTGCTGGCGTTGCCCTTGTCCAGAGTGAATTTCACGTCTTCGGCGGTCATTTTGCTTCCGTCGGAGAAGGTGACGTCGTTCCGGAGCTTGAAGCGGAGGACGGTGTCGGAGAGGTATTCCCAGCCTGTGGCGACGTCGCCGACGAATTCGCCCTCCTTGTTGCGCTCGATGAGGGTGTTGTAGATCATGTTTTCGATTGTTGCGGCGTAGTACTGCGTGCTGTTGTAGGGGAGCAGGTTGTTCGGTTCGGTGGACATGGCGACGACGAGGGTGTCCTTCATCGCGCGGTCTGCCGCGCAGGCGGGCGCGACAAGCGCCGTGAGCGCCAGCAGGAGCGCCAATTTTCTGAGCATGCGAATTCCTCCTTACATGCGGGTACAAAGACGGATAAAAAAAAGACAAAACGTTTCATGCAACGGAAACGCGACGATATTCTCTGCGCAAAGGCGCCGGGATGCCTCGTGACGAAAACAGTGATTGTAGTGGATATGCAGTGTAAATTCACTGCCATGCTAGCAGGGCATGCATTTTTGTCAAGCAAATTTTGCACGTGCACGGTGTCAGGCGCGCCACCCTGCGGCGTGCATCGCGAGGAGGGCGTCGCGGAGGGGGGGAAGGTAGGGGTGCCACTTCCGCTCCCATTCCAGGGAGACAAAGCCGGCGTAGTTTTTCCCCTCAAGGAAGCGCAGGAACGCGGGGCAGTCGAAACGGCCCCGCCCCGGCAGGGTCAGCGTGTACGCGTGCCCGGGCGAGGGCGCGGCGATGCTGTCCTTGATGTGTACGTGGACGGTGTCCGCGCCGATGCGCGTCCAGCTTTCCGCGAGGCTTTCGCCGACGACAAGCTGCGTATGGTGCACGTCCCAGACGACGGGGAGGCGTTCGCCGGTTGCATCGAAGAACTGTTCCATCATTTTTGTCGATGAGCAGACGCCGTGGGTTTCCATCGCGAGGCGGGCGGTGACGGCGTTCTTTGTACGCCATGCGTGCCAGAGGCGGAGGTTTTCGCGGGCGGTTTTTTCGTATCCTGCGGGGAGCGCCTTCCATTCGACCGGGCCGTCGAAGACGCGGAGCCAGCGCGCGCCGAGGGCATCCGCCGCGCGGGCGGCATCGTGCAGCGCGGTTGTTTTTTCTTCGTCCATTTCGCAGAGGTGGAAGGAGGTGTCGATGACGGGGATTGCCTGTTGGGACGCGGCGAATTTTTGGGCGTTTTCCGGCGTGGCGAGGTATTTTTTCATTTCCGCGCCGACGTCGAGGGTATTGTTGAGGAAGCGGAGTTCGAGGCCGTCGAGCCGGAACTCCGCTGCGAGATCGAGGAATTCGGACATGCCCCACTCGGGGGCGCCCAGGGTGGAGACGCAGTAGCGCATGTGCTGCTCCTTGGCGGCGGCCTGTGGGGAGGGCGGCGCAGCGCTTGTGCTCCGGTCGTTCGGCTCACACTCTCACGTCTCCGCGCTGACGCGCAGAGACGTTCGAAGTTCGCCTCGCTCCCTGCGCACAAGCGCTGCGCCGCCCTCCCCTCCGGCCTTGTGTTTGTTCTGAAAACGGCTCCCCGCCCGCCGCAAATGCCGGGGTGAGGAGGCGATTGGGGCTACCTGTTCAGCCGTTCGAGAATCCTGTTGCCGTCCTCGTACAGCTTTTCCGCGCCCTCCTCCGGCGTCATCTTGTCCCAGGCCACAGCCTCGAACACCTCACGCTGGAGTTCCTTGATGCGGACATTCTCGAAATACGGGCTGGGCATGAACGTCGGCTCCTCGCGGATCTGCACCATCGCCTGGAGGTTCAGCGCGGGAATGAAACCTTCGTCGCGGAGCGTCTTCTCGCTCGTGTTCGACAGCATCACCCCGCGCGTCGACTTCAGTATGCGCGCGCCTTCCGGGGTGTCCAGCATGAAGTTGATGAACTTCGCCGCCATCTCCGGGTGTTTCGTGTTCTTGCCGATGGCGAACATCGCGGCGGAACGCGCGTTCCGGCCGTTCACCTTCGCGTCCGGAAGCGTCGGGAAGGGGCCGACGACAAACTCGAACTTCTCGCTCAGGCCGTCCGCGACGCGCACCGACATCGCGGCGTCGAAGGTGAGCGTGCCCGCCCATTTGCCCTCGTGGTACTGGCCGAACTCGTGCACCTGCCGCACCGTGTTGCCGCCGGCGATGTCTGTGCGCGTCGGCAAATCAAGCAGCGCGCCTTCGGCAACGAGGCGCTTGTACATGCCCAGCCAGTCCGCGATTTCTTCCTTGGACAGATCGATTTTCATTTCCGTGGGGTGGATGTACTGGCGGCCCGTCTTCTGGAAGATGTAGGGATGGGTGAAGAGCACGATCTCGTGCCAGTCCAGGTCGAGGGGGTAGTAGTCGGGGCCGAGCTTTTCGTGGAAGGTCTTGCCGGCGGCGATGAATTCGTCCCAGGTTTTCGGGAAGGGGATGCCGGCTTTGTCCCAGGTGGTCTTGTTGTAGACGATGACGACGCCTGTCCAGGAGGTGGGGAGGGCGATCTGTTTGCCGCCCCAGAGGCCGGCGTCCAGCCATTTCTGGTTGAAGTCGCCGAGGTTGATGTGGTCTTTGAGGGTGTTCATGTCGTAGAAGCCCTCGCCGCCCTTGGCGAACATGGTGAGCCACGACCAGTCGGTCTGGATGATGTCCGGCTCGGAGCCGGCGCCGATCTGGAGGGTGAGGCGTTCGAGATAGCCGTCGTTGCCCATGTACTCGCCCCGGACGGTGACGCCGGGGTTGGCGGCTTCGAAAGCTTTCATTGCGGCAAGCGTCGCCTCGTGCCGCTCCGCGCCGCCCCACCATGAGAAGCGCAGCTCGATTGCCTCGCCCGCGGCGGCGAGAGGCGCGAGAAGCGCGATCGCCAGAATGCACAGCACCATTCGTTGCATACTCTTCATTTCACACCTCCTTTTTCTTTTTTCAGCCCTCACAGGTGCCCTACAACTGTTTCTCTTTGAAGGAACAGTTGACCGAAATGTGTGTTGGAGCGTAATGACGTTTTTTCAGCCCTCACAGGTGCCCTACAACTGTTTCTCTTTGAAGGAACAGTTGACCGAAATGTGTGTTGGAGCGTAATGACGCTTTCTATTTATGTGTGTGTGGCTTTTTGGGTGTAGAAATCGGCGAGGACGGCGAAGGCCAATTTTTTTGTCCTGTGATCCTCTGCGATGAGACCCTTCCTGTTGCAGCCCTTCTGGAACTGGTTGATGCGGCGCTCGGAACGGAAGTCGTAGAGAATCCACGGCGTCATGCCCTGCACATACGGCGCCTTCGAAATGCGCGCTATTTGCTGCCGGTACACCTCCGCCTGGAAGTCCTCCGTGAAACGCTCCCTGCGCCCGTCCCCGCGGAAACCGGCGACAGCGCCCGCGCCCACCTCCGTGATGACGACAGGCTTGCCGGGGTTGGAGTGTTCGAGAAGATGATCCAGGTTCGCCATGTCCGGAATGTACCAGCCGACGTATTCGTTGACGCCGACAATGTCCAGCACCTCGCAGAGCCTGTCCTGAATCGTAAAGGTCTTGTCGCTCACAAGGCAGGCCGCCCCCACAAGCCGCGTGCCGTCCTCCCGCCGCGCCGCCTCCGCAAGGCCGGACATGAAGCGGAAACGCGCGTCCGTGTCCGCGTTTTCGTTGCCGACGCCCCAGATTATGACGCTGGCGCGGTTGGCGTCGCGGCGGATAAGTTCGCGGAGCTGGTTTGCCGCGTCGGCGTAGGTGGCGAGGTTGTCAAAGGCTATCGCCCAGTAGACGGGGATTTCCTCCCAGAGCATGATGCCCAGTTCGTCCGCCAGTTCCGCGACGCCCTCGTGGTGCGGGTAGTGGGCGAGGCGCATGAAGTTGCAGCCCAGTTCGCGGGCGTGCTCCAGCATGTTCCGGATGACGCCCGGCGTGGCCGCCTTGCCGAGGCCGGGGTAGTCCTCGTGCGCGCTGATGCCGCGCAGCCACACAGGCTTGCCGTTCAGGAGAATGCGCTCCCCCTCCACGCGTATCTCGCGGAAGCCCACGCGGTCCCGCACCGCGTCCGCGCCGCACCGGGCGGAGACGGCGTACAGCGCCGGAGAGTCCGGACTCCACAGCGACGGCGCCGCCGGAACGTCCGCCTGCCCGCGCCCGCCCCGCACGGGGACGGCCGCACGGACGCCCAGCTCCGGAATCTCGACCACAGCCTCGCCGTCCTCCTCCGCGGAGAGCGCGACGGTGAAGCGGAGAGAGTCCGTCCTTCCGGGCGTCAGGCATGCGCGGAAGTCGGCGATGTATGTCTGCGGCAGGCGGAAGAGCGCCACTTCCCGGTATACGCCGCCGTAGCTGTGCCAGTCGGTGTGGTTCATCGGG
>QMCE01001334.1_pt1 | contig 13501 bp, 20 predicted proteins | sample 1821851 | NCBI WGS metagenome assembly QMCE01 (sample SAMN09453174, study PRJNA476694) | Termite gut metagenome, whole genome shotgun sequencing project. | isolation source: worker | host: Odontotermes sp. | place: South Africa:Pretoria | collected 2016-01-28 | reverse complement strand
GCGACGCCGACCTCAGCGGCGCCAACCTCAGCGACGCCAACCTCAGCGGCGCCAACCTCAGACGCGCCAACCTCAGACGCGCCAACCTCATCGGCGCCAACCTCATCGGCGCCGACCTCAGCGGCGCCGACCTCAGCGACGCCGACCTCAGCGACGCCGACCTCAGCGACACCAACCTCAGCGACGCCGACCTCAGCGGCGCCGACCTCATCGGCGCCAACCTCATCGGCGCCGACCTCAGCGACGCCGACCTCAGCGGCGCCAACCTCATCGGCGCCAACCTCAGCGACGCCGACCTCATCGGCGCCAACCTCATCGGCGCCGACCTCAGCGACGCCGACCTCAGCGACGCCAACCTCAGCGACGCCGACATCAGCGGCGCCAACCTCATCGGCGCCAACCTCAACCAATGCGATACTTTTGACAAAGTCTCGTCAATCGATTACTCAGCATGGCCTTTAAGGTGCACATCAATCGGCACAAAAGTCAGCAAAAAACAATTTTGCCAACTGGCTTATCATTTGTGTACTGTAAGATGCGACGATAAAGAAGTCATCAGTGCACAAAAAGAACTGATTCAACTTGCCAACCAGTTTCACAGAGTGGTGGAATGCGGACAACTTTCAGTCGAATGCGGAATAATAAAAAGATCGATAGGTGATTAAAAATGAAAATCACAGAAACATACTCTTCAAACGAGGACTCTGATTTCAAGAAAAGGGTCGCAGAAATCAATGAAAAATATCAAGCCGGCGAAGTTGACATTCTCCGTCTTGATGCAAGAAACAGAGTTCTTGGAGAATCCATCATCGAATACAAGCCGATTTCAGATCATGAACAAAAGATGCGCAAAGCCGGCTATTATTAAACAAGGCGGTCTAAAATGAAATTCGTCGCAGAAACAATGACTTTCATGGAAGCTGCCCGGCTTGAAGAATTATTGAACATCTTCGAAGTCAAACATGAGTGGGCAAAAGGAGGATGCGGAAATAAACCATTCCACTGTGAATTTGAAATCAATTTAAAATCAGAGGAAGGTACCTCTCAATGCTGACGCTTCCAATCAAAAAGAAATGGTTTGATATGATCCTCTCTGGTGAAAAATACGAAGAATACAGAGAAATCAAACCATTTTATTGCAGCCGGTTCAAAAAGCTTTTCTTAGACGGTGTCACCGTAGGAGAAGCTTGGGTCCGGCCGCCGCAAAGATGGATTTTGTTCAGAAATGGATATTCTTCCTCCAGTCCGACAATCAAAGCGCTCTGTTCACTGCATTAGGGATATGGAGTCCAGGAATGGGGCGCCGAGAAAGACAAAAAATATTTCGTACTTACAATTCATGAATTTAAAATAGAGGTGTAATGGGATGAATCAATTATTTAAATGCACAATTCAATCAGCCGCAAAAGACACTTTAAAAGCAATTTTTATGATTGCAGCATGCGCCATTTTTCTGATTTTAGGAGTATCCTTCATTTTTTTCGGAATCCTTTTTCTTTTATCTCTAATTCTCGAAGAGATAAGTCTTCTTGCAATTTTATTATCAATTGTGTCGATTTTACTGTCTGCTGCTCTACTTATTTATAAAAATTACTTAAAATGCGGCGGAAATCGATTTTTAAGAAAAAAAGAAGATTCAATTTAGTACGTCAATGGGATTCTCTTTTTACTCTTGTTTTCATTCCTCGCGTTAGTCCTGATGGCTTATCTGGAATTTGGAGATGATCTATTTGATTCAGTTTTTGATATCCCATCCATATGTATTTCAATATTCGCTTGTTTTTTTTGGTCAGTTAATCTGGCATCTCATTTCGACAAGTCTGATTGGCTTGGTACAATAAGCGATACCTATGACAAAATAGAAGAAGAAGCCAAAAAGAGGCACGATTAAAATGTCTGTATTTGATCCGGTCTTTGAAAACTTGTCGATTTCTGTCGAAACATGCGTTCAGTGGGGGGTATGTTGGTTATCTATCTCTGCGGTAGTTTGTTTATTATGTTGGTTATATCGTCAACGTATTAAGTTAAATCTCAAAAAACAACATCAGAAACGAGGTGTGAAAAAGCATTAAAAGATATCTGATTATATTTTATCAATAAAATAATACAGGTGTTAAAATCATGTATCGGTATGCCTCCACTGAAGACCGTTTTAACCACATCGTTGAACGACTTAACACATGCTGCTTTGAAACGTATTCTGACGTTCGAATTTTCTTAAAACACATCGACGTCTACTTGCCGGAATCCTACTTCTCGGAAGTCACTTCCGTTTACGGATTCAACAAAGGCCAACTGAACTGAGGTGGTATTGTGAACGGTTTTAGAAAAAAAATAGATGATCATCACGACCGACGGTTCGGCCTGAATTCAGACAAAACGCCGCACCCTCTTTTTATCAAAACATCAAAAAATTCCGCAGACCGCCGTGCCCGGCTTCAGAGAGGATTGAGCTACACAAAATACTCGGCAGCAGAGCGTGCAGAACACAAAAGATTCAACGATTTTTGTTTGTCAATCAACGCGCTCGGCTACAACGACTTAACAGACGTCCAATTCAGAGAAGTCAATGAAATCCACAAAACGATATCAATGAGCGGTGTCAATAATCGTTATTCAATTCCTGCAATCATTGACTATTTATGCACTTATGGAAATTGGAATCAAAAAACTCTTCCATTTCCTGCACCAGTCTTCTCTAAAAAACAAGAAATCACAGGAGATTGGGTAAAATCGAGACTGAACTACACATTAATAAATTCAGAACCGATTAAACGATTCTGCGATATTATTCCAAAGAGCCGATGATAATGTCTCTATTGCCAGTTTTTTTAATTTTAATTCCTGTTTTGCCGCTGATCTATTTGTCTTACAGAGATTTCAAGCACAAACAAGTTCCGTTATGGTGTCTGCTCGTATTATTCATCTCGTGCTTGCCGGCTTTGTTCTTAATAAACGACCCCATATCTATTTTAAAATTTTACCCGGCAATTGCAGCTTGTCTGTTCTGCGCCCTCTTATCTAAGCCCGCTGACGCCGTCGGTGTGCTCTTCTGCTCTTTATCTCTATCATTTATACACCTGCTGTTTGTACCTGCGGCATTAGCACTCGGGATATGCATGGCATCAGTTTTCCATATATTAAACAAAAAAATATCAGTAGCCGCTTTTCCGTTCTTGACGTTTTCTTACGTTTCAATCGTTTTTTTCTATTCCTTAACTCAATTTTTCTAAAATATTTTTCCGGCCTGTAATCAAAAATGTCGGCTTGCCTAAGTTTTTAAATCTTTATGCTTTTTTCGCCGAGGGGGTGCTAAGAGATATTGGGGAGGCAAATTTACCTCAAAAACGGATGAAAACGGATTTTTAAAAACGAAACCGTCTTCTAAATCCGTTTTCAACCCAAAATCCAAAACAGAAAACAAAAGGAACCTAAACTGAGCAGCACTTTACTTTCCAAAGCAAAATCCATCCTCGTATCCGAACACAAAGCAGACGCAAACACGGACATGGTCATGTCAGCGGTCTCATCCATCGTTGCAATGTACATCGGTTTGCTCATCATCAAAGAAGTCTCCGACGTCGCCGAAATCGATGCAAACGATACGACCTTCTACCCCATCTTCACACAGCTGGGTACGACCGTCGCAACCGTTTACACCATGCTAGGTCTCGCACTCTTCGTGATGCCGGCATCCTACGTCCTCCGTCTTCTCAACTACGCGTTCTGATCGGAACAAACACACACACCATCGGCTCTTGAGTGACTTTCACTCAAGCGCCATTTTCTAATTTAAAAAAAATCAAAACAGAAAACAAAAGGAACCCAAACTGAGTAAAAGCACTTTAATCTCCAAGGTCAAATCTATCCTCGTATCTGAACACAAAGCAGACGCAAACACAGACATGGTTATGTCAGCGGTCTCTTCAATCGTTGCCATGTACATCGGTTTGCTCATCATCAAAGAAGTCTCCGACGTCGCAGCAATCGACGAAAGCGATACGGCATTCTATCCCATCTTCACACAGCTGGGAACGACCGTCGCAACCGTTTACACCATGCTCGGCCTCGCCCTCTTCGTGATGCCGGCATCCTACGTCCTTCGTCTTCTCAACTACGCGTTCTGATCAGGACAAAAACACCCACCTCGGCGCTTGAGTGATCTTCACTCGGGCGCTTTTTTTTGGTTTGGCGGCAGTGATACTCAATGAAACAACTCCTTCTATCATTATTCTGCACGATTGCTATAGTTATCGGGATTTATCTACTGCTACCGTCTTCTCCAGCTGAGCTTTTCGGTGTGTGGTGTCTGATGACTGCAGGAATGGGCCTCCAGTTGGCCAAATCTTGTGATTTAGAGGATCAACATGACAGCGAGAACTGATATCTACAATAAAATGTTCCCGGAAGGGACCAGATTCCTGACAACAGAACAAAGAAAAAAAAGAATGAAACAGCTCGGCTACTTAAAAATGGCCTGCTCAATTCTGTTTGTCATGTGCATCGTGACGGCGCTCTTCGGGACAATGATTGAGGCGATTCGGCCTTATACTCATTATTTCCTTTTCGCAGCCGTCTCATTCATGGTCATCAAAAAAATAATCGCAGTCATCGCAGAACTGCACATCAATGCGGAGATACGCAACGAATATTATGAAAAATCAGTATCGGATTACAAAAAAATACTTGAAGAAATGGACAAAACAGAAGAACAAAAAGGACCGGACGGTGAGGTAAATGAATCAACAGACAGCAATTGAAATTATCGACGAAGAACTCAAAAAAGACACGCTGACAGATCACGGCCGAAAACTGCTTACAGAATTCAGGGTAGCCACCGAAACCGGGAGAATTCAAAAAATGCTCCGCCTCCAAAGTGAAATCAGAAAAGCAAAAGCAAATCTCATCTTTTACAAAGAAGAGGCTGAGAACAAAAAGGAAGAAGTCGTCTGGACGGACATCTCAGATGACCGGCTCTCTGAAATCGAAAAAATTAATCCGCGCGCAAGAGAACTCATTGCAACGCTAATCGAAATGAAAAGTGACGGCAGCACAGATACTAAAAAGTTCAAGTCAATCCAAAAGGAACTTGAGAAAATCGAGAAAAAGAACGGCTCACTGGGGTGTGTTTAAATGGACAGAAAACAAGCAACATGGATTTACATTCTGTTATCGGCAATCGGTCTTATGGTCGCCGGCTTTCATGTCGCAGGCACGCTCCAAATGGGAACCAGTCAAACAATCATCTTTGCCGTCTTTGTGGCGCTTGCAATCGGAATGGCATTTTATCTTTGTTACAAATATTATCAAAGCAGCTGGTACGAGTTCCCGACATCTGTTAACATTGCATTCATTCTCAACATTTTTTCCCTTCCTCTGTCTACAATCATCTTTGCCGCATCTCAGGTCTATTTGGCCGATTTTATGCTCTATAAAAACATTCGTGACGCGATTTTCGTCAATTTCCCAATGTGCGTTTCATTATTCTTTTCAATTCTTTGGGTTCTGTCTCTGATTTACATCCGAGCTTCCGGCTATGCGGAGGAATAAAATGACATCTGCCGTCGAGATTGCGGAAGATTTGTTGCAGCAGGATATGTACGGAAACGTCCAAAAAAATCCTCTTGATACGGAATACTCAGACCAGAGGGACAAGACATTCTCTCAGGAACATTTGGCCTATTCTCAATCCCTTTTTGAAGATGATTATAAAAACGAATTCCACAGGTCGATTAAAACTCTGCAGCTCACGCCGTCAGTCCGCAGCAAACTTTACAGTTTTTACAAAGTCGCAACAACGGACGATATCGTTCTCGGAAGATTTTCTGTAAAAGACGCCGAAATTTTCCTGCTGGAATTGGCGTTTGATATGGATCGTGCTAAAATCGGATTGCGCGACGAAGACGTCCTTTCAGTCTACTCGGGAGCATGGGATTACGCAGTCACAATTATCAAAAAAATTGCATTTGTCCGCATTTGCAGAGCAATCGACGGCTTTGAAAGACTCTCTCAAATCACGCAGAGATCGTTTATCTCCGCGGAATCGACGGAATCCGTAACAAGCACGAACAGATCAGAACAGAACAACGAAAAAAAGTCGGAAGGACTTCTGCAGCGGTTCCGCCGCAAATAAACGGGTGATGACATGGATGTTCCGAAATTACCAAAAAGCGACAGAGATGCGGCCAGAGAGGGCGCAATCATCAAGAAAAATTTACAAAAAACAGGAAAGAGAAACGCTAAAAACAAACCAAAATTCTTGGCAATCATCCACAGAAAAGACGGAACGTCCGAGTTCAAAACACTGGAACAGGATGACGATCTCCCTGAATTGTTAAGAGAAAGAGTCAAAGGACGCCCGGACATCAAAAGCGAACAGCTTTACCTGTACCCGAGCCGCGAATTCGTTTCCTACACGCCGGATGGCACCCGTGTCGTTCAATACGTCGAAGGATACATGTATCCGATTTCTCCGGACACAATTCTGAATTTCAGCGACGTTTCAAAAGAATTAATCGATCACAACATCGACGAGCGCCCGAGCAACGTCGTCGGACTCTTTAAAGTCGTCAAAAAGGAAATGGATGTCTCAGACTACATTTTTAAAATCGAAGACGAAACTGAAAGAGAAAAAGAAATCGCAGAACTCGATAAAAGAATCTGCAACAAGTTAAACTGCGGTCTGGACGCGGCCGACGGCCACACCGTTTCATTTACAACAACGGACGCAAAAAAACTCAGAGAATCTTATCAAAGTATCATCTCAATGAATCCAGTCGCATTTGAGGACGCCGACCGCTACTTGACAAGCGTGCAGGAAAACTGCAGCATTTCAATCCAAAACCTGCTTGCCCGGTATTCTTACTTAATTGAGGAGAAACAAGGAAACGGCGTTCTTGGCGGCTTCCTATCAACAAAAGGCGGCATGACTCTGATGTTCATCGGTCTTATGGTTGTCATCGTCCTGATTCAAATGTTCGCAAACGTGTGAGGTCCTGAAATGTTTAAAATCGATAAAACGAAAGGAAAATTGATTTTCCTCAAAATCGTTCTCTCGCCGCTGACAAATCCGATTCTTGGAATTATTCTTGGGTTAATGATGGTCGGAACAGGATTCTATCTCAAATCCACATATTCAATTGATGACCCAATCTTGTACATTATCGGATTCCTTTTGTCTTCTTACTCTCTGCTTACATTTTTAATGGCAATCTCAAGGAATTGGGGAATCCCGATAATTTTCCGAAAATTGATAGGCGCATCAGGAATCCTGTTCTTCCTGTCAGGAATTGGGTTTTACCTCCTCAAAGATGACGCCGATATCGGAATGATGTGCATGTACATGCTTCTCCTTTTAATGGATGTATATTGGGTATTCGCTTGTCTCTTCATCGGTTTCAGATTCCTCTCCAAGTCTGTCCGAAAAAAGGAGAATTAATATGAGTCCGAGAATCGCCGACGGGCAGGAAAGAGACAACGATCAATTTTACACACCGTCCTTCCAATCGGAAGTAAAAGAATCAATCCTTACTGTCATTGCATCCATTATAGCTGCCGAAGAAGATTTCCTGACACATTCAAACGAAGGAAAATATGAAGAAAATTATAAAGATTTCAGAAAAAATTTCAGATTCTGTTTCCTGCTTACTAAAAAAAGAATGGATGACAACAATCTGATTTCGAAATGCAATACTTATTTCTCACAGCAGCTGCCCAATGGAAAAGACGAACGAACGGCACTTGCAAAAACAGGACTTAATCTCGCCGGCCAATGGATTGACCTCTTGTCAGAAGAAGGCGTTATCGACTTCTACGGCGGCTCAGTCAGAAAATACAATTTTGCAGAATGCGAAGAACTCTTAAAACTCGCAGACGGGCCGGACATGTCAGAAGAAGACGAAGACGAGGTGTAAAGAGATGGACCTGCAAAGAGAACTCGCGGAATCCGTCTCATCCTTCGAGGACGACGAAGAGGAATTTAATGATTATTATAAATATTGGAAAAACGAAACGCTGTCATTGCAAATGAGTTTGATTTCGGCATACGCCGCAGGAAACGAAATTGTTGCAAAACAGATTTATAATTCAAAACTGGCAGTTTTCCATCACCTACTGTCTCCACGGGATAAGTGGATTTTAGACAAGGAATCTTCTTTCGAATCTCAGCTGATGTTTTTCTTTAAAACTCTTCATAAAAAACAATCGTATTCGGGAGAAACAACAGATTACGGAACTCATATTCTTATCGAATGCGGCTACGGCCAACTAATGAATTATTCACTTTTATTTAACCGCGTAAAAGCTACGATGAACCGTTTAATCAGAGAACGCTCAAACGAGAAGCTTGTTCTTCTTTATATACGCGGCGTCTCCCCCCTGTTCGCGGGCCTTTATTCAACAAAATCAATCAGGCAATTTCAAAAAATCGAAAAGTCGGACGAAGATACGCAAACAAAAACAAGGCTTTATTTAAGTGTCATCCAAGCCGCAATCCACAAAACAAGGATCATTCCTGTCGCGTATGTAAAATACCAATACATCTCAGAAACCGCTCCAAAAAGCAGAAACGAATTCATGGAATGGCTTGAAGAAAAAAAAGAGGTGGATCAAAATGCTCATTGAAGAAATCATGCGCAATTTGGACCACAACAGGTCTGCAGACGTCTCTGTCTCCGGAGCAAAAGGCTCCGGTAAAAGCATGACAGGACTGAGCATATGCTCTCAAATCGACGAAGGGTTTGACCTAAATAAACAGATGTGTTTTACACTCGCCGATTATAAAGATGCCCTCTTTCGGCTCAAACCAAAAAAACCAATCCTCTTGGACGAAACGGGAACGGACATTTCCGGAACATCAAACCGTGCATCCCTCTCAGGAGACAACCGGAGGATGTCAGACATCTGGCAGCTCAACCGGCCGTTCAGAATCCCAACAATCATGATCACTTTAGATTTCTCAAGAGTCGACCTTCGAATCCGTGGAGCTTTCCCGTTCCAAGTAACTCCTGTCGCGCAGCTGTCCGACGAAGACACAAACGGAAACGGCCTCGCAGTCGAATGTATCTGCACGAAAACAGTTCAGAACATGGACGGATCTGAAAAAAGAGTCGGATTCAAATACGGGAACAAGCCGGTTAAATCAATCATCTTTCCTCTTCCGGATGCAAGTCTAATTCGGGAATATAATAAGATAAGACAAGAAGCAGCAGACAGACTTCTTGAAGAATTTGAAATTTAAAGGATGACTGAAATGAAATCCTACGCCAACCCGAGCAAATACCCGCAGCGCTTCACACAGGACTGTAAAACGGGAGAAAAACGACCGGCGTTCCGCAAAGATAACAACGCAGACTATATCGCCTTTGACCAAGACGGAAACACTCTTAAAATCCCTCCAAAATACAAAATCGTCTACGCCGTCAACCACGTCGCCAAATTCGTTCCGGCAAACCGCGCAGTCCTTTTACGGGCAACAGTCAAAGGAGCCGCCCTTGAATATTATTATGTCATCGAAGGCCCGAAAGAAGACAGGACGCGTCCTCTATTCTACTATGTCGGGGCTTTGATGGATAATTCTCCATGGTATGAAAAACTGAAAAACGAAATTATCAAAGAAATAAAATCAACATATGGAAACGCAATGATAAGCGTTCTCGAAATGAGACAATCAAAGGAGCAATAAAAATGCAAATCGAAGTAAACAATCTGTTAGTAATGAACGTCCAAGGTCCCACAGCACAAATCGTTGCCCACATGGAGGCAGAAGAATACTCTCTCGTCGGAGCCCGCGAATACGTCATGTTCGTCCAGCTCCCGCCGGACGGCCAAGGAAACATCCGAGAAGAGCAGAGAGTTCTCAAAGAGCTCACTTTCAGCAAGCCCGGGATACTGGAGATTCAAACAGAAGATCCAATCGTTGAATAAATTCAAAAACAGGAGTTGATTATGTGGAGCCGGAAAATAGAATCGATTATTTTATGTTTGGATTTACAACAGGGTTTGTTCTGAGTCCAATCATATTGATTTTAATGTATGTGGTGGTATCTGCATAATTCTGACAGGAGATTGAAAATGACATCAGTAATTGGAATCAAAACAGAAGAAGGCTGCATCGTCTGCTGCGACAGCCGAACAATCGAAAACGATTTCCTCATCGGACAAAATCATCCGTCTCAGAAAAAAGCATGGAAAGTCGGCAGCATAATCATTGCCGCCGCCGGCCCGTACGTCGGCATGAACCTGCTCCAAGAAAACCCGCAGCTTTTTGAAAAAGAACTCACAACAAAATCTCTCGTCAACGAAATCGTTCCGTCGATTTTTGAATTATTCGAACGGCGAAACCAACTAATCGTCGACAGCGAAGGATACCCGCGAATCTCAAATTCAATCATCGTCGCAACTCCAAAAAACATGTGGGTCATCGGGACAACCGGAGAAGTCTCTGAAACTGACTTTGCCGCAATCGGAGCGTTCGTTGAAGCAACCGCCGCACACGCAGCATTAAAACTTACAGGATATCACTCAAAAGACGCCGCCTTGCTGACGGTCGCCGCCGTCAGCAACACGGACAACACCGTCGGATATCCTCTTTACATTTTAAAAACGAATTCTGACATCACTGAAACATACTGGTCTGAATCAGCCGTCGTAAAATCAATCGAAGTACGGTCGTGGAAAAATTGAATCAAAAAACAAAATCCATATTTAAATCAATTTCCAAATTGGCACTCTGCCTTTCTTTTATTTTATTCATCCTGCCGACATGCTTTGCTTCAAATTACGACGAAAATCCGGTCACCGTGAATTTTGAAGTCAACAACACGGGAGCAGCGGGTTTGCAGGTGTTTGAATCAAGGATTGCGGCGCCCTACGGGAACACTGCTTATTCGGATAGCACTCGAATTTATTACGCAAACGGAACGCCGGTGGAGGCGTTTTGGCATCCTTATACGACAAACGATATTAAGTTCGTTTTGCTGATTCGGGCGGATTTGGCGGCCGGTGTGAACAATTTTATTTTGACGACGGGGTCGCCGAATTCGACGAGCGTGCAGGATATTGAGAATGTGACAACACTTCGAGCGGAAAATGTTACGGGAGCCAACACGACTTATACTCTTTCTGAAACATCTAATTGGGCTTTTATGGACTCATCCTTTAGACCGGATTCATTTCCTACTTCTAAAATATTTCGTGCAACTTTTAATGACAGTAATTTAAACACAAGCTCAGATATCATTCACAATTCTTCCTCTACAAACGTTTCTAATGATGCCGATACAAATTCGAAGTATTCAATAGAATCAGATGCCCACGAAATGTTAACAGGAATTGGTGCATCAAACAGGTCTAACATCAATGGAGGGGGGATTGCAGATATCCGTACATCAACACTATATAGCCCGTTTGGGTCCGAATCGTTTGGTATTCGGCTTTATACATCTGGTCCTTACAATAGTACAATGTCACCATTAATTGTTTCTGCAAGCACACATTTCGAATTCTCTGTAGATTCCGTAAGGGCACTGCAAACGGGGACTCAAACATCAAATTTCAATATCTCTGTATCAAACATTTCAAAAAACACAACCACGGTCGAAACGCAAATAAGTTTCGACAAATCTTCAGATCTGAAATCGTTTGTTTTTATAAATATGTTTAATAATTCTCAATACATTTCTACAACTACTGATTTTATGGATAATATGTTTGGTTCTGTTACAAGATCGCCTTCTTCTGTAACAAATACTACTCTTCTTACTGGTAATGCGACATATGGGCAGACAATAACCGCTCCAGTTGGTGCTGGGAACAATTCTTCATTTTTTGCAAAGCAGGAAAACAACACTTCCAGATATAGTTCAAATACGGAATTAGCAAATTTCTCGACATCCAATCACGTCTTCACACATAGAACACTGAGCACATATTCGGAAGAAAGGGATTTCTATTACAATTACACTCATGTAGTCTTCAATCTGGGGGCTTCGAGTTCCACTACAAACGGTTCTTATAATTTTTCAACAATTCCAGAAGATTTATTAATATATAATATCCCTCTGCTTCCTCATGACATATCTAACAATTCGGCAAACAACTCTTATATTTGGTCAAACACAAGAACTCATGCGTATTTATACAACACAGCAGGAACGGCTCTTGCAATTAACCCATATCAGATGACAGGCACAAATTTTCTAAATATTCAAACAAATCAAGTAGGAAGCGCTTTTTTTAATAACTCAGACGTATCCTATCAAAACATTCAAGGGCTGCCAGGTAAAGCTATCTATTTCCTAAAACAAGGCGAACACACAGTAAATCTAACAATCCGCGACCAAAACACAAAAGAATTGATCTATTCTGTCACAGGATTTTTAGACGACGCCCAAATCGTCCGATCAACAGATACAGGCACTTTAAGATACCAAAATGTCACAGACGGATGGCACCACATCATCCTGCAAGCTCAAAACTACACCCAAACAACCCGAGAATTTTACATTGACGAAAATCAAACAAATGTAACTCTATACATGTCAGGAGGAAACCAAAGCGGCTCCGGCGGAGACGTACTCGTCTCGCCGAACTACGTCACTTTCAGAGTCGTCAACCAGCTCGGAAACGGAATCCAAAATTACACCGTAAAAATAGAAGACATCAACGACCCGGCAAGCCCTGTAACTTTCATTGATTTAAACGTCCAAAATTCAGACACTTTTTACGCATCAATTGACAGAACGACGAATTATAAAGTAACGGTCACCGCAAACAACGGCTCGTGGACAAAAGAGCATTACATTTACGGAGCCGAAGACTACGCATATTACGTCATCATGGTCCAAGACGGAACGATTGAACCGCAAGGAGATATCTTCACGAATTATTCCAGATCATGGGCCGTAAACGCAACAAACTACACGCTCACGATTGCGCCGGTCAACGACACGATCTCAAGAGCTTACTTAATCGGAACCGGTGAAAGCACGCTTTACAATCTTGATACAAACAGCTCAATAACGGTAACGCCGATGGTCTCTTACCAAGGAGAAACCATGATCTTGAGTTATCCAAACGGATTCCAAAACTCGTCACTGAGGTGGGACATCCAAATCAACACAGTCGAAGACGCGCCGAGAGGATTCCGTTTCTCCGGTACTGAAACGTGGACGTCGTCAAGCGAAATTGACAACAAATTGCCTCTCGGACTGACGGACGGAACATACAGCGCATTATCAATCATAATCACAATCGCGCTGACGTGGATTTTTGCAAACGCGAGGATTACTTGGGCTGCACCGATTATCGGAGTCCTGTCAATCATGCTGTTTATTTATCTCGGATGGTTCACTCTGGGACCGTGGGAATTGCTACTTCTCGGAATCGGTGTAATCATCGTTGTCCTAGAAATGATAAAAAAGGACAAAACTAATTTCGGGTGACGGATAAACAGTAAACAAAAAATATATAGTTAAACATATAATGTTATAATAAAAACAAA
>QMCE01001333.1_pt1 | contig 13508 bp, 13 predicted proteins | sample 1821851 | NCBI WGS metagenome assembly QMCE01 (sample SAMN09453174, study PRJNA476694) | Termite gut metagenome, whole genome shotgun sequencing project. | isolation source: worker | host: Odontotermes sp. | place: South Africa:Pretoria | collected 2016-01-28 | reverse complement strand
GATGGCGTCCGTCATGCCGCTGTACGCCATAATTTTCAGCGTTTTCAGTATCTTCGGCGAGGACTTGCTTAATCAGCGCCAAAAGAGCCTCGTGCTTGTAAGCTTTGCCTTGGGCTTTCAGCCACTTATTGTACCCCTGACGGGTTACGCCCAACTCGACACACATACGGGTTAGCCCGTATTCATCTCGTCTGGCATGGATATAAGCGAATAGAGCAGGTTTACTTACTTCTTTTGACTCACTACGAAAAAACCTAATGCCTCCTTCAATATCTCGTTAGCTCGCTCCAGCTCCTTGATTCGCTTGGCCTGTTTGGCTGCGACACAAACACCGTTATGGCGCACGGCGTTCTTTCGGACGACGCCGAAATGGCCTTGATGCGCGAAAACGGCGTCTGGCTGGCCCACTGCCCGCAATCCAACACCAATCTGGCGTCGGGCATCGCGCCGGTGCGCCGCTTTTTACGGCACGGGGTCAGGGTGGGCCTCGGCAGCGATATAGCGGGAGGCTGCCACGGCTCCGTCTTCCGCGCTATGGCCGACGCTGTGGCGGTTTCCAAGCTGCGGGCCGCCCTCGTTGCGGAAAGCGGCCCCCCGCTGACATTGGCGGAGGCGTTTTATCTCGGAACTATGGGCGGCGGCTCCTTCTTTGGCAATGCCGGCTCCTTTGCCGCCGGTTATGAACTGGACGCGCTGGTGATCGACGACGGTCCGCTGCTCGCGCCCTACCCGCTTTCTCTCGAAGAAAGGCTTGCCCGCACGGTGTATTTTTGCGAGGACAGGCATATCATAAAGAAGTATGTACGCGGGCGCGAGATCGCGCGTGGATAAGAGGCGTTTTTCCGCCCGGCCCTTAGAGCCTGCGTTCATAGACGGAAGTGCCTTTGCCTTCAACTGTCCGTTTTCATTCCTTTACTTTCCATTTTCTTTCCGGGGGTGTTTCTCATCACTACTATCAGCGAGCCTTTGGTCAGGCGCGACCATGCGAGTAAAATTACGGGAGGAGCGGTTTATGTGGCCGATTATCCCACGGCGGGGCTGCTGCACGGCAAGGTGCTGCGCTCGGTAAAGGCGCGGGCGCGCCTGTTGGGCGTTCGGGTGCCCGCGTTGCCGCCGGGGTATTTGTATGTTGATAAGAATGATGTTCCGGGCGCCAACGCCGTGCATATCGTGCAGGACGACACGCCTGTCTTCGCCGACGGGACGGTGGAGTATATCGGAGACCCCGTCGGGATGCTTGTCGGCCCCGACGAGGACGAGGTTGAACGCTTGCTCGGCCAAATCGTTGTGGAGTACGAGGAACTGCCTCCTGTTTTGCGCATCGAGGATGCCGACACCGATTTTTACAACTACCACTACGAAAAAGGCGACGCCGAAAAAGCCTTTGCCGAGGCGGACCGTATTTTCGACGAAACATTTGAGACGGGATACCAGGAGCACGCGTATCTTGACACGCAGGGGATGATCGCCGAACCTGACGGCGAACGCATGGCGGTGCACGGTTCGATGCAGTGCCCCTATTATGTTCACCGTGCCGTGGCCGAGGTGCTGGGGGTAGAGCGCGACAAGGTGCGCATATTGTACGACACCACCGGCGGCGCCTTTGGCGGCAAGGAGGATTACCCCTCGGTGCTGGCCGCTCAGGTCGCGGTGGCCGCGCGCAAAGCGGGAAAACCGGTGCGCGTTATCTTTGGCCGGCGCGAGGATATGGAGTTCACCAGTAAGCGGCATCCCAGCAAAAGCCGGTACCGCGCGGCGGTGAAGGACGGCCGCGTCACGGCGCTGGATATCGACGTTATCTACAACGGCGGCGCGTATTCCACCCTTTCGATGGTGGTTCTTCAGCGCGGTATCATCAGCTCGAGCGGAGTGTATACCGTTGATAATCTGGCCGTGCGCGGGCGCGCCGTAAAAACCAACACCGTGCCAAACGGCGCGTTCCGCGGCTTTGGCGGCCCGCAGACGATGTTTGCTATCGAGATGATGATGAGCCACATCGCGCGCGCGCTGGGCGAGGAACCGCTTGCCTTCAAACAGCGGCATCTCGCCAAAAAGGGCGACGCCACCTCTACCAACGGCAGGCACCACTTCAATGTGCCGCTGCCCGCCATGATAGAGCAGGTGGCCACAGCGTGCAGCTTTCGCGAAAAGCGCCGGGATTACGCCGCGCAAACCGGCAAAAAGCGCAGAGGAATCGGTTTTTCGATGTGTTATCACGGCGCGGGCTTCACGGGAAGCGGCGAGCGCGATTTGATCAAGGCGGTTATCCGGCTGCGCAAAACCGCCGACGGGCGCGTAGAGATCCTCACCGCGCAAACCGATATGGGGCAGGGGCTGGATACCACCCTTTCCAAAATTGCGGCAAGCGAGCTGGGCCTTGCGCCGGAAGCATTTATCATTCAAAAGGCGGATACCGACCGTGTGCTCGATTCTGGCCCCACGGCGGCCAGCCGTTCCATTATGGTGGTGGGCGAGCTTGTGCGGCGCGCGGCGGCGCGCCTCAAAGCCGAGTGGCGCGACGGCGAAGAACAAATCGTCGAGGAACACTTCCGGCAGCCAGATTTTGTTATTCCCTTTGATATCACTGTCTTTCAGGGCGACGCGTACCCCACCAACGCGTGGGCGGCCGCCGCCGTTGAGGTGGAGCTGGATACTCTGACCGGACAGGTGCGCGTGCTGGGTGCGTACGGCAGCTTTGATTGCGGCACCCCCATCGACCGGCGCATCCTCACCGGGCAAATGGAGGGCGGGCTGATGCAGGCCGTGGGCTACGCCGGTATGGAACAGATGGCCGCCGACCATACAGGGCGGATCCGCAACAACTCGCTGAGCGATTATATCATTCCCACGGCGGCCGATATGCCGGTGCTCCGGTGCATGCTGCACGAGGAAGCCTACCCCGAAGGGCCGTGCGGCGCCAAGGGCGCGGGCGAGCTGCCCGCCGTTGTGGGCGCGGCGGCCTATCTCGAGGCTGTGGAGCAGGCGCTGGGCGGCGCGAAGCTTGGGCGTATTCCCTTCACCGCCGAAGACGCGATAGAAATTTTGCAAAAGGGGGATGCACGATGAGCGCCGAAGACAGGGCTGTGTTGAAGGATGCTGTTTGCTTTACCCTCAACGGCGAGGCCGTGACCTGGAAGGGCAGCCCCGCCGCCCGCCTGCTGGACGCGCTGCGCGGCGATTTTAGAAATACCGGTGTCAAATGCGGCTGTCTCGAGGGCGAATGCGGCGCCTGCGCCGTGATGCTGGATGGCGCGCTGGTCAATTCCTGCCTTGTTCCCATGGGCCGTGTGGCGGGGCGCGACGTTGTGACGATAGAAGGCTACAAAAACACACCCGGCTTTGCCGTGCTGGACGCGGCCTTCGCTCAGGCCGGGGCGGTACAGTGCGGCTTCTGCACGCCGGGGATGATACTGGCCGCCGCCTGCCTTCTGCGCGCCAATCCGCACCCGACGCAAGAGGAGGTTCGCGCGGGCATCGCGGGGAACCTGTGCCGTTGTACCGGCTACAACGCCATTGTTTCGGCTATTCTGGACGCCGCCGGAAAGGGGGAGGGCAAATGGTAAGCTATAAGCCCGAAAATTTGCGCGAGGCGCTGCGCCTGCGCGCCCATACCGGCGCCATCCCGTGCGCCGGCGGCACCGACCTGATGATAGAGGGCGCCAAGAACACAAGCTACCTCTTTTTGCACGATGTGCCCGAACTGCGCGGCATCAGGCAGGACGGCGATATTTTACGCATCGGGGCCGCGTGCACCTTTGCCGAGGTAGCCGCCAGCCCGCTTTGTCCCGCGATCCTGCGCGAGGCTATTTTGCAAATCGCCGCGCCGGCTATCCGCAATATTGGAACCGTGGGCGGCAATATCGGCAACGGTTCGCCCAAAGCCGACAGCGCCCTCATCTTTTTTGTCACCGATTCCGAGCTGCGGCTGGTGAGCGAAAAGGGCGAGCGGCTGCTGCCTGTTAAGGATTTCTATCTTGGCCGCAAGGAGCTGGCACTGGCCTCCGACGAGCTGATCGCCGAGGTGCAAATGCCTCTCGCCGGCCTTGCCCGGTACTATTACCGCAAGGTGGGCGCGCGCGACGCGCTGGCCATCTCGCGTCTTTCCTTCGCGGGCATCATAGAACAGGAGGGCGGCGTTATCACCCGCCTTGCCACCGCCTTTGGCGCCGTGAGCGACGTTATCATCCGCCGCGCCGATATCGACGCCATGCTTGTTGGCAAAACACCCGCGCAGGCCAAAGATACGCGCGAAGCTTATCTCGCCGCGTTTGACAAGGCTATCGTGCCCATTCGCGGGCGCGTATCGGCCGCCTACCGCAAGCGGGTCTGCATGAACCTGCTGCAAGATTTTCTTGATACGGCGGGGATATGAACCGTACCGCGTCTATACTCCTTAACGGGCAAAAAGTGTGCCGGAGTTGCGGTAATTTTGTTGCCCTGCAACGAAACAACGCAAAGGAATACTTTGCCGGGCCGGCGCGATAAAACTTGGGCGGGAGCGGACATTGGCAGGGCCAATGCCCGCTCCCGGCTGTGCGGCTGTTTTTGGGTCTTCGGCGGAAAAACAATCCTCGCCGCAAGAATTGACATTTCCCGCCGGTTATGCTATAATGCGTGGCGTATGGAGGGTAAACCGCGAGGCCGCGGCCGGTTCGTTGCGCGAATTGGCTGAAAGCCGGGTCATAAGCCGGATGGCAACTTCGTTGCCTTATTGATTGAGTGTAGCGCTCGAATTTTATAAGTTGGTTACTTCATAACCAGTGTGCAGGGCACACCCAAACTTGTGAAACGGTCAATAAGAGTAATAAGAGTAAAGCTATTTGCTGTATAGACTCTGGCCCGGGTCCGCATTTTGAATAAAGCCGGGAGCGGCGTTCCGCTTTTTGGAACGACACTGCGCTGTTGCCATAAAACAAAATGAGTACACGCAAGCTTTGGTGCCTGCCGCCCAAAGTTTTTTGCGTGTTTTTATGTTTTTATGGAAAAGCTAACAATATTGCTCCCGCCGCAAAGGGCGGCGGAAGCGCTCAGGAGAGCAGGTGGCGGTTTTTATGGCGGAAAAGACCAAGCTCTACGGGTTTAACAACCTTACAAAGTCGCTTTCGTTTAATATTTACGATGTTTGCTACGCCAAAACGGCGCGCGAGCAGCGCGATTACATCGCTTATATCGACGAGCAGTACAACTCCGAGCGGCTCACGGGCATCCTGACAAAGGTCACCGATATGATTGGCGCCAAGGTGCTCAATATCGCCAGCCAGGATTACGAGCCGCAGGGGGCCAGTGTGGCGCTGCTCATCGCCGAGGGGCCGATGTTCCCTCTTCCCAAGCCGGATACGCTTCTTGCCCATCTCGACAAAAGCCATGTTACCGTACACACCTACCCCGAATATCACCCCGAAACCAGCATCGCCACCTTCCGCGTGGATATCGACGTAGCCACCTGCGGCGAAATCACGCCGCTCACCACGTTGGATTATCTCATTGGCAGCTTTGATTCCGATATTATTACGATGGATTACCGCGTGCGCGGCTTCACGCGCGATGTGCAGGGTAAAAAGCTTTTTCTCGACCATGAGATGGCCTCGATCCAAAATTTCATCGACAATAAGACCCTGTTGCGCTACGACGCCGTGGATATCAATGTCTACGCCGCCTCCCTCTACCACACCAAGATGCTGATAAAGGATATCGACCTGCAAAACTACCTGTTCAACGAGGATGTTTACGAGATCCCCCCCAAGCGCCGCTTAGAGATCCACGATAGCCTCCGCCGCGAGATGATCGAGATCTTCCAGAGCACAAACGTGTATTAGGTAAGCGCTGATTAATCGTGTTTTCCCGCCTTCGGCGGGAAAACACGGCATGGCACCGTTGCCTGCACGATGGCGAAAAGATTACGTCAGCGCTTACTTAGAGTAAATCGACAAACCTACAGGGGGTGCAGCTGCGTGGATCTGTTTGAAACCACCTCTACCTTGGGCGAAGATACCTTCCGTGAGCTGAAAAAATACCTGATGCCGCAGGTGCAGCGGGCAATGATGTACATCTTTGCCGCGCTGGGGCTTTGCGCCGCTGTCACCGCTCTGTGGCTGCGGGCGTATCCCGTCGCGGTCGGAATGGCGGTGTTCGTTGTTGTCATCGCCGCCGAATATATCCTTGGCCTGAACAATTATGTTAAGCTGAATACAAAGCGGCTGCGCGAAACCGCAAACGCCGGGCAGTGCGAATACACCACCTCTTTCGACGGTACCGGCTTTAAGCTGTACAACCACGCCAGCGGCGGAACCTTTACCCTCGCCTACGACAACATCAGGCGCTTTAAGGAAACGGCAAACTATTATGTTTTGTTTACGGGAGCCAACCAGTTCGGCGTGGTAAATAAATCACAGCTCGAGGCGGCCGGGCAGCGGGAGGCGCTGCTTGCGCATTTGAAGAGCATGTGTAAGAATATCAGGTGGTAGCGGGGCGGGCCGGCAGACGCGTGCGCGCCCACAAATCACAAAGGGGTGACTGCCATGCCCGACCAGACCCGCGCGCCCCTCTACGAGGCGCTCGAGCGCTTTAAGCGGGCGCGCGTTGTGCCCTTCGATGTGCCGGGGCACAAGCGCGGGCGGGGCAACCCCGAGCTCACGCGCTTTTTGGGCGAGGCATGCGTCGGCGTCGACGTCAACTCAATGAAGCCGCTCGATAATCTCCGGCATCCCGTTTCGGTCATTCGAGAGGCGGAGGCGCTGGCTGCCGACGCCTTTGGCGCCTGCTCGGCCTTTCTCATGGTAGGCGGCACCACATCTGCTGTGCAAAGCATGGTGCTCGCCGCCACAGGGCGCGGCGATAAGCTGATCCTGCCGCGCAATGTGCACACCAGCGTTGTGGGAGCGCTCGTACTCAACGGCGCGGTTCCAATTTATGTAAACCCCGAAACGGACGAGCGTTTGGGTATCTCGCTGGGTATGCGCCTGAGCGAGGTGGAGCGCGCCGTTGCCGCCTACCCCGACGCCAAAGCCATTCTTGTCAACAACCCCACCTACTACGGTATCTGCTCTGATTTGGCAGGCATCGTCGCGCTGGCTCACGCCCACGGCATGCTGGTGCTGGCCGACGAGGCCCACGGCACCCACTTTTACTTCGGAGACGGGCTGCCCCTTGCCGCCATGCGCGCCGGCGCCGATATGGCCGCCGTTTCGATGCACAAATCAGGCGGGAGCCTGTCGCAGAGCTCCTTTCTGCTGGCGGGGCCCAATGTAAGCGCCGGCTATATCCGGCAGATCATCAACCTCACGCAAACCACGAGCGGCTCCTACCTGCTGATGTCCAGCCTCGATATTTCACGCCGGAATTTAGCCATGCGCGGGCGCGAGGTGTTTGCCCGCGTTGTGGAGATGGCCGCCTACGCGCGCGGCGAAATCAATAAGATCGGCGGCTACTACGCCTACGGGCAGGAGCTTGTCAACGGTGAGAGCGTCTTTGCCTTCGACGTCACCAAGCTCTCGGTGCACACGCTGGATATCGGGCTTGCCGGTATTGAGGTTTACGATATTTTGCGCGACGAATATGATATTCAGATCGAGTTCGGCGATCTGGGCAACATTTTGGCTTACCTTTCTATCGGCGACCGCCAGCGGGATCTGGAGCGGCTGGTATCGGCTCTGGCCGAAATATCGCGCCGCTACCGGCGCGATAAGACGGGCCTTATGAAGCAGGAATACATCGACCCCGTTATGGCCGTCACCCCGCAGGAAGCCTTTTATGCCGCCAAAGAAAGCCTGCCCCTTCGGGAGACGCAAGGGCGGGTGAGCAGCGAGTTTGTTATGTGCTACCCCCCAGGCATCCCGATCCTTGCCCCAGGCGAGCGCATCACGCCGCAGATTCTATCCTATATCGCCTACGCGCGCGAAAAAGGCTGTTCCCTCACCGGCCCCGAGGATGCGGAGATCAAATGTCTCAACGTATTGGTGAACGCATAAGTATTCTCTCTCCGCCAAAAGCGAGAAGAAATACGGGAAAGTGGAAGGAGGCCCCCCATGGAGCTATGGTTCTCGGAATCCCACACCCCCGACGCCAGATTCAGTATCCGCGTCGATAAACAAATATACGCGGGGTGCAGCGAGTTTCAGCGCATCGATATCTTCGAGTCTCCGGAGTTCGGGCGCTTTCTGGTGCTGGACGGGCTGATGATGTGCACCGAGCGCGATGAGTTTATCTACCACGAGATGATCACCCATGTTCCGATGGCCACGCACCGCGCCGCCAGAAATATTCTTGTCATTGGCGGCGGCGACGGCGGCGTGGTGCGCGAGCTGTGCCGGTACGAGCGTGTCGAGAGCATCCATCTTGTCGAGATCGACGAAGAAGTCGTTAAAGCATGCAAGGAGTATCTGCCGCAAACGGCCCTTTGCCTCGACGATGCGCGCGTCACCCTCTTTTGCGAGGACGGCCTTAAATTCATCCGCGACCGCAGGGACGAATACGACATTATCATCGTAGATTCCACCGACCCGTTCGGCCCCGGCGAGGGGCTGTTCACGAAGGAATTCTACGGCAACTGCTACAAGGCCCTGCGGGAGGACGGCGTCATGGTCAACCAGCACGAAAGCCCTTTTTACGAGAACGACGCCACCGCCATGCAGCGCGCCCACAAGCGTATTGTGCAAAGCTTTCCGATAAGCCGTGTTTATCAGGCGCATATTCCCACCTATCCTTCGGGGCACTGGCTGTTTGGCTTCGCCTCCAAAAAGCCGCACCCTATCCGCGACCTCGACGCCGGGGCGTGGAACGCGCTGGGCCTCAAAACCCGCTACTACACCACAACGCTGCATACGGGGTGCTTCGCGCTGCCGGCGTATGTGGAAGAGCTGCTGCGCGAGGTGGAATAACCGTATACAAACACCGCAGGAGGGACAAAACAATGACAAACATCCACGGCCGCTGCGTTTGCGGCACGGTAGAAGCCGTTATCAAGGAATACGGTGATTTCGTTTACGCCTGCCACTGCGATAACTGCCGCCGTATGAATTCCGGGCCGGTACTGTCCGTCGACCCGGGACCGCGGGAGAACGTCGTCTTTACGCGCGGCGAGGAAAAAATCACCGTCTACCACGACGAAGAGGTAGAGCGCGGCTTCTGCCCGGTGTGCGGGAGCACGCTGTACTGGTATAAGCCGGAAGACAACCACATCTGCATGAACGCAGAGCTGTTCGATGATATCGTTGCCGCCGCCTCCTTTGGCGGGGAGCTGTTTTACGATATGAAGCCGGCCTATTACACCTTTGAGGGCCTGCGCAAACGGTTCGACCGGAACTTTAAGGAAATTGAGGGCCAACAAGGCGGGGAATAAAGGCGCCTTCTCCCTCTATTTGCGAATTGCAATTTCTTCCGAGGTGATTCCCATGCTCCACCGCCAATACGATTCTTTCATCGGTTGCGACGCCCCCTACAACGAGGCCGCCGTTGTGCTCTTCGGCGCGCCCTTCGACAGTACAACCTCCAACCGGCCCGGCGCGCGGTTCGGGCCGAGGGCCATGCGGCAGGAATCGTACGGGCTCGAGACCTACAGCCCGTGGCTGAATGAGGATTTAGCCGACCGCAAGCTTTTTGACGCCGGCGACCTCGAATTGCCCTTTGGCGACAGCGCGGCCATGATAAGCGCCGTACGCGACGCAGCGGCCGGCATTCTTGCCGACGGCAAGCTGCCCTTTCTGCTGGGCGGCGAGCACCTGGTAACGCTGGGGGCGGTGCAGGCGGCCGCGCAAGCTTATCCCGATCTGCATCTCATCCACTTCGACGCCCACGCCGATTTGCGCGACGATTACCTCGGCGTGCGCTATTCGCACGCCTGTGTTATCCGCCGCTGCTGGGAGCTGTTGGGAGACGGGCGTATCGCGCAGTTTGGTATCCGCTCGGGCGAGCGTACCGAGTTCGATTGGGCCAAAGGGCACACCCGTCTTGCCCGCTTTGGCTTCGAAGGCCTCGAGCAGGCGGTGCTGGCCCTGAAAAACGCCGGCAAGCCCGTTTATTTTACGCTGGATCTGGACGTACTCGACCCCGCTGTCTTTCCCGGCACCGGCACGCCCGAGGCCGGCGGCGTTAGTTTTGCGCAGCTCATGGAGGCCGTGCGGCTGGTTCTCTCGGCCAACATCGTTGGCTGCGACGCAGCCGAGCTCTCGCCGCCGCTGGATGCTTCCGGCGTCTCGACGGCCACAGCCTGCAAAGCGGTGCGCGAGATGCTGCTGCTCCTAACAAAAACGCCCCTCAAATGAGGGGCAAAAAAACCGCTTTTCTATTTGGCGGCGCGCCGTTTTTCCAGCGCGGCCAGCCTGTTTGAATGTGACGATACCACACGCTTTATCACCGCTACTGTGCTCTTTGTTTCGGGGATATCGTACCCTTCGAGGATATCGAGCCGCCGTACAAAAGAACTCTGCTGCTCGCCAAGCAGGTCTACACGCTTGGGAATCACGTTCTCAAGCAAAATTTCCACTCTTGTCGTGCGGTCTTTCAGCTCCTGTACATCGGTCTTAAGCTCCTGTACATCGGTCTTAAGCCCCTGTACATCGGTCTTAAGCTCCTGCACATCGGTCTTAAGCTCCTGCACATCGGTCTTAAGCTCCTGCACATCGGTCTTAAGCTCCTGCACATCGGTCTTAAGCTCCTGCATGTCGGTCTTGACGCTCTGTATCTCCGATAAAATGCGTCCAAGCATTTCCTGTTCGGCCACGCTGTCCCCTCCCCGCACGCTTGTCTGCTCCCGTTCCGTTTTTAGTATATCATACCTCTTACCCATTGGCAACCCATCTCTCAGATAAAGGAGATTACCCATGAAGAAGGCCCTTATCATCGGCGCGGGCGGCGTAGCCGGCGTGGCTGTCCACAAGTGCTGCCAGAACAGCGCCATCTTCCCCGAGCTTATCCTCGCGTCGCGCACCAAAGAAAAGTGTGACCGGCTGGCCGCCGACGCGCTGGCCCGCACTGGCGGCAAAACCAAAATCACGACAGCGCAGCTTGATGCGATGGATGTAGCCGCCACGACAAAGCTTATCAAAGAGTGCGGTGCGGGTCTGGTGCTGAATCTGGCGCTGCCCTATCAGGATCTGGCCATTATGGACGCCTGCCTCGCCGCCGGCGTGGATTATGTCGACACCGCCAACTACGAGCCGGAGGATACCGCAAAGTTTGAGTACAAGTGGCAATGGGCCTACCGTGAGCGCTACCGGGCCGCCGGTATTACGGCGCTGCTGGGCAGCGGATTCGATCCCGGCGTCACCGGCGTGTTCGCGGCCTATGCCCTCAAGCACTGCTTCGATGAGATTCACTACATCGATATCCTCGATTGCAACGGCGGCGACCACGGCTACCCCTTCGCCACCAATTTTAACCCCGAGATCAACATCCGCGAGGTATCGGCGCGGGGCAGCTACTGGGAGAACGGCGGCTGGGTCCATACCGCGCCGATGGAGATCAAACGCGAATACAACTTCGCGCAGGTGGGCAAAAAGGATATGTATCTCCTCCACCACGAGGAAATCGAATCACTGGCCCTCAATATCCCCGGCATAAGGCGTATCCGCTTTTTTATGACATTTGGGCAGAGTTACCTTACGCACCTCAAATGCCTCGAAAACGTGGGGATGACGTCCATCGAGCCAATCGAGTTTGAGGGGCATAAAATCGTCCCGTTGCAGTTCCTCAAGGCCGTATTGCCCGACCCGTCGTCGCTGGGGCCGCGCACCAGGGGCAAAACCAATATCGGCTGCATCTTCCGGGGCGTAAAGGACGGCAAGGCCAAAAGCCTCTATATCTATAATGTGTGCGACCACGAGGCGTGCTACCGCGAGGTGGGCAGTCAGGCGGTGGCCTACACCACCGGCGTCCCCGCCATGATTGGCGCCATGCTGCTGCTGCGTGGCGACTGGAAGGGCCCCGGCGTTTTCAATATCGAACAATTCGACCCCGACCCCTTCATGGAAGCGCTCAACAAATGGGGCCTTCCGTGGGTGGTGGAAGAAAACCCCGTGCCGGTCGACTAGTGGTTTGGCCGGCCGGAGGACGCGGGCGGGCTTTCGCCGGGCAAGAACGACAAGCAAAAAAGACGAAGAATTTGGCAAAATGACGAATGCGGGTTATTTCCAACCACGCCCTAAAGGAGCTCCCATGCAACTAACCGCCCTTCCCACACCCTGCTTCGTTGTCGACGAGGCGCAAATCGAAGCCAACTGCCGCGTGCTGCGCGGTGTCATGGAGCGCACCGGCTGCAAGATTTTGCTGGCGCAGAAAGCGTTTTCGATGTTCGCGCTCTACCCGCTTATCGGGCGGTATCTTTGCGGCACGGCATCCAGCGGGCTGTACGAAGCTAAACTCGGCGCGCGCATGGGCGGCGAGAACCATGTCTTTTCGGCCGCCTACCGCGACGGAGAGGCAGCCGCCCTCGCAAAGTTGTGCGACCATATCGTCTTCAACTCTTTCGGCCAGCTCGGGCGGTTTGCGCCGGAGGCGGCCGCGGCGGGCGCAAAGCTCGGCATCCGTGTAAACCCCGAATGCTCCACACAGGGCGGCGGCATCTACGACCCTTGCGCCCCCGGCTCACGGCTGGGGGTAACGCGGGAACAGTTCCGGCCCGATATGCTGACGCGATATGGTGTTTCCGGTTTGCATATGCACACGCTATGCGAGCAGGGCGCCGATGCGCTTGCCGTTACCGTAGAGGCGCTCGAGGAAAAGTTCGGCGAATATCTGCCGCAACTGCAGTGGCTGAATCTGGGCGGCGGACATCATATCACGCGCCCCGGCTACGATATCGCGCTGCTTGAGCGCACGCTTGCCCGCCTGCGCGGCCGGTACGGCCTGACGCTCTACCTCGAACCGGGCGAGGCGGTGGCGCTGAACGCGGGCTATCTTGTCACAAGGGTTCTGGATATCGTTAAAAACGGCGATGTGCGGATAGCCATCCTCGATACCTCCGTCGCCTGCCATATGCCCGACGTTCTCGAAATGCCCTACCGTCCGCCGCTGCCCGGCGCAGGGCTGCCCGGCGAAAAGCCGCATCTTTACCGCCTTACCGGCCCCACCTGCCTTGCCGGGGATATCATGGGCGATTACAGCTTTGATACACCGCTGGAAATTGGCGCAACTCTTTTCTTCGCCGATATGGCTATCTATTCGATGGTGAAAACCAACACCTTCAACGGAATGCCGCTGCCCGCCCTCGCCATACGCGGCGCGGATGGCGGCTGCCGTACTGTCAAAACCTTCGGCTATGAGGATTTTGAGGGAAGGCTATCTTAGAAGCTGTGTTCAATTAAAAGACGGACGCCTTTGCGCCGGGTCGGCGCGGATAAGCGGGCGGGCATTGGCGGGGTCGATGCCCGCCCCGCCCAAGTTTTATCGCGTCGACCCGGCGCAAAAGCGCAAACATAAGAAGCTGTGTTCATAGGTGGAAGTGCTGTAGCGGCGGTGGATTTTTTGCCGGGCAAGGCAAATTGCCGCAGGCATAATTTGTTTATGGCAAGGGA
>QMCE01003557.1_pt1 | contig 13510 bp, 14 predicted proteins | sample 1821851 | NCBI WGS metagenome assembly QMCE01 (sample SAMN09453174, study PRJNA476694) | Termite gut metagenome, whole genome shotgun sequencing project. | isolation source: worker | host: Odontotermes sp. | place: South Africa:Pretoria | collected 2016-01-28 | reverse complement strand
ACTGTACTCCAAGTCCGAAGACTTGTTTCCCGTTCGACTTGCATGTATCAACCACGCCGCCAGCGTTCGTTCTGAGCCAGGATCAAACCCTTCAATTAGAGAAAAGTTTGAAGCTATCGCTTCCGGACGAGGCTAGTCGTCCAAAAGCTGGCATTATTGTTTGACAAACCTCCGCGAGATTGCGGATAGTCTGTCGGTCGCTGAACCGGAACCCCGGGGAGGGGCCGGTTCGACTCACGAACTCAACGTTAAAGCTGCCTATTAAAATATCAAAGAACTCTCGCCCGTACTGAGCAGGGCATTGTAAAGTCTTATGTACCACTCTTTTCGGCTTTCGTCAGAACTCGCTGACTCACTCGCCGGAATGTATTTATCGTCAACCTCTCGCAATCCCTTGACTCGATTTCAGAATTTTTTTTTCTCACTTTTTTCGCGGCGTCATTCACTTGCCCGCCACTCTTATAGTGATAAAAAAAGCGCCGGCCCGGTCAGGCCAAGCGTCCGAATCACTCAAGGCTTTTGCATCTTACCTGTTCGTTCGGCTTTGTCAAGAACTTTTTTTAAAAACTTTTGCAACGCAGTCGAAGTGTTCCGCGTCGGCCGTCATCCGGTCAGTCGCGGCTGCATTCGCATCAGCGTTGCGATGAATTGGATAATACGGATTTCGTTCGCCTTTGCAAGCCCTTTTTTTCTTTTTTTGAAAAATTGCGTTTTCGCGGGCCGGCGTGCTTCCTATTAACCCTTTAGCAACTCTCCGGATCAGAATCCGTGGGAAGTTGGCGAATCGAGCTTGAGCATTCGGATAAAATCCTTCTGCGTCTCTCTCTCGCAGCGGCAGATAAACTCCACAAAGCGCCTGTCGCTGCCGGTTTCATGAATGTGCTTGAGGCTGTCTATGTATTGCGCTTTCAGGACCGGGGGAATGACCGTGGGCAGAAAACCATCCTGGATGAGCGCGGTATTCATGGCCAGCCGCGCAACTCTGCCATTTCCGTCGGCGAACGGGTGTATCATGACGAGACGCTCATGGACGTGCGCGGCGAACGCGACCGGGTGGCGCCGGCCGCGGTTGTTGTGCATATCCGCAAAAAACGCGGACATTTCCTGTGGAACCGCCTCCGGCGCCGGGAAGGAATGGGCCGAACCGCTGACGAAAATGGTCGTTGTCCTGTATTCGCCGGGAACCGCGTCGTTATCCAGGCTGCCCCGCAGCAGCGCGTGGTAGGTGCGGACATCCGTTTCCGTCACTTCATGCCGCGCCATCAGGGAAAACATATGGTCGTAGGCATTCGCGTGTCCGATGACCGCGTACGCGTCGCGCAGCGGCTTTCCTCCCGCGGTCAATCCATCCTCTATCAGGACTTTTGTTTCCGACTCCGTATAGCTGAAACCTTCGATGGCGTTGGATCCCCATACGGTGGCGATTTTGTAAAACTCTTTCACCCGGGACAGATGATCCGGCGCAAACGGCCGAAAACCATTGATGCGTTCCTGGTTTTTGTCGATGTCGGCGAGGATTTCATCAAGGCACATAGTGCGCGTCTCCATGCGGGGTTCGCTCTGCGGCGCTGCGGGAATGAGTCATCGCGGCGTGCGCTGCGGACGGTCCTGTTGCGGCAATTCGTATTGCGGCGCGATGTGGCGGGATTCTCGCGCTATCCGTTTGTCGAACCGATCCAGGTGCCGCTCTTTTTTCCGCTCCCGCTCCTCTGGTTCCAGAGAGTCCCTGTGGTCGAGGAATGCTTCCAGATAGGCCCGCTCCGCTTTCACCGTCACGCCGTGGCGTATTCTGTTTGTTTGCTCCCTGTCCGCAAAGGGATCGCCGCCGCGCTGGGTCAGTTCGGTCGCGAGCTGGCTTCGGAATCGGCCGAGAGCGTAGCGCACGGGATCGTTGGGAACGCCGTCAAGGAATATGCCTCGTATCGTCACGTTCTTTCGCGTCGCCTCGGCATATTCGACATACGTTCGCGGGGCTTGCATGAATTTTTCGTACGCCTCCTGACCCGTTTCCGCTTGTCCCGTCAGCATTTCGATTTGTGCATACGCTTTTTGCGACTTCCCCAGCACATTTGCGTGGCCTTCGTTCAATATTCGCTCCACGCGCAGGACGAGCGGAACGTCGATTTTGCTTTTGTAAATGCCGGCAACTGTTTTTTGGATCATTTGATGCGCCGTCGCCATATCCTGCAGACCCTTGTTTTGATCCGCTCTCGATAACGATGCCGCCGCGTATTTCAATCGAAGTTCCTGCTTTTTGTTCATGGTCAGTCCACCATGTAGGTATCGAGCCAATCCTTTCCATACACGATTTCAGCATCGGCAAGATTGCAGCCTTCTGCCAAAAGGGCTTCTTTGCCCATTTCATCGCGCATACGCAACGCCATATTCGGCGGAAGCGGCAATTTTTTAACCTCCTCAAAGTATCCGTCCTCATCCCCTGCTTGAAGGCGTCTGGTTGCTTCGTTCAATATGGCGTTTGATTCCTCTTTGCTCATGCTCCAATTGTTGACTTGCGAATAGTCATAGGTGGGCATGTATTTGCTTCCGGGTTTGCGGCTGGTTGTGGTCATTGGTCTTCCTTTCTGCTTACTGTCTCGCTGGGCATTCCCCGCGCACATTCTGTGCGACACTATACCGGATCGACCCTGCTTTTGCTGCATAAAACCCCACTCCGGCGCTATCCCTTCACATCCAGGCGATGCGCGCCGCCGCTGCCATCGCCCTCTCCCGCGATCTCCGGACGCTCGCCCCGCAATCCGGGCGCTCCCTCGCCCGCCGCCGGCAACACCATGAACCGCGCCTTCACCCGGAATCCCTTGCCCCACAACCCGTCCAGCAACCTCGCCGCCCCGCTCTCCAAATACTCCGCCACCTCCCGCCGCTCCACAAACACATTCAACACCATATCCTGCCCGAAAAACCGCATGTCGCCCAGCACCGGTCCCATCCGCGTCGTGTTCAAATCCAAAATCACCCGCGACGACCACCCCTCCTTCTTCCCCTTCCCGCGACGGTAAAACATCTGCATCCTGCCGTCGCCGGCATCGTCGTTCAGCTTGAACGGCACTTCCGCCAGCATCACCCCGGGCTCCCGCTCCTGCCCCGCCACATTCTCCGCCTTCACCGCCAGCGCCTGCCGCCCCAAATCCCGCACATTCGTCGCCGCCTCCGACAACCGGTGCAGCAACGGGTCGCCGCGCATGATCTCGCCCTCATGCCGCGACAGACGCGCCGCCGTCTCGCGCAACACCTCCGGCTCCTTGCTCCGCAATTCCCCCAGCGCCTTCTCCACCCCCTCGCGGTTCCGCGACGTCAACTCCCGGAACAGCCGCTCCGCCTCCTGCTTTATGGCGGCCCCGTCCCGCACCCGTGGCTCCCGGTTCAGGTAATTCTCTAGAAACCCGTTCGGCTTCAGCAACTCGAATTCCGCCCGGTTCGCCCCCGGCGTCTGGAACAACGCGTCCAGCTTCAGCAACAACGCGCTGCCCCGCTCCGGCAACGCTCCCCGCAGCGCGGCTTCCTGCCGGAGAAGCGCCGCTTCCCGGGGCTGGATCCGATCCGGCGGCACGCCTTCGCGCCCGCCGGCGTCGGCCGGAGGACGCGGCGGCCGCGCCATTGGCGGCGGTTCCGCTTGCGGATCTGGTTGCGGCTGCGCCGGCGGCGCCCCTTCACGGACGCCGGCGTCGAGCGGTTGCGGCGGTGGTTGCGCAACAGATGGTTGCGGCACAGGCGGTTGGCCGGGCGGAACGGCGGGGGCGGTTTCGCCCGGCGGCGCGGCGGCCGGGATGGCGGCCGGGATGGCGGCGGCGGGCGGCGCGGCAGTCGGCGGGATCTGCTGCGGGATCGGGTCGTTGATGCTGACCAGCTTCGGCATCGGCGGCAGGTTTTTCAGCATTTCGGCAATCGGGATCGCGCGCGGCGCGTTGAGATAGGCGTTGATCGGACGGCGCGGCGGCGGCGGCGGCGCGGCCGGCCCGGGAGCCGGCGCCGGAGTCGCTGCGGGAATGCCGGGGAGGGCCGCCGGAGTCGCGTCGGGATCCGCCGGCGGCGTGCCGGGAACCGTCACGGGGGGCGTCTCGGCAGGGACCTCCGGGGACGCGCCGAAAACCGCTCCTGGAGGTGTTGCCAACCGCCCCGGCAGCGGCGCGGCCGGGACGGATTCGCCGGGGACGGGCGGCGCGGCGGAGGACGGCGCGGGCGGGGGCGCGGACGGCGCGACAGGCTCCGGGGTGGGCGTCCGGGGTGATTCCGCGGCGGATGGTTGCGCGGACGGCGGCGTGGACGGCGGGCGTTCCGCCGGCGTCCCGGGCGGCGGTTTCGTCTCCGCCGCCGCGCCTTCCTGCCCGCCTTCCTGAAGATTTTCGTAGCGGCGCATGTCGGTTTCGAGAAGGGAGAGGATTTCTCCCAGCGCCTGATCGATGTCCCGGAGCAGGGGGTTGTTTTCCAACGCCGCCTGGGTCGAGACTTCGATGAGGGCCATGACTTTCCCGAGCGTCTCGCGGCCGAACGTCGACACATAGCGCGCCAACGCCTGGCCGGCGTCGGCCTGATCCAGATCCACGTGGAGCATCGCGAGGAGTTCGCCGGCGCTCCGCATCAGCGTCTGCGCCTCGGGCGGGGCGTCGGCCGGCGGGGCGGCCAGCGCCGCCGCCGCCTGGCGCATCAATTCGCTTGTTCCCGTCGTCCGCGCTATGACGTCGGCCATGCCCGACACCAGCGGTTGGGCCAGAGGGATGTCCTTTGCGGCCAGGCGGGCGGCGGCGTTGACGGCCGCTTCGCGCTGTTCTTCGGGGACGCCGGAGGCCATGACCATGAGCGCCTGGACGGTTTCCCGGTCGATCTGGACGTTGGTTTTGACCAGGGCGCGGGCGGCTTCGAGGGTGGCGGCGTCCGGGGTGAGGCCGGCGGCGCGGAGGAGGATGGTCGCGGCTTTGTCGATGACGGCGTCGGGGATCCGGCCGCCTTTGCCCAGGACGCGGGTGTCGGCGTTTTCGGACAGGGGCAGTTCGGACGCCTTGGCCATTTGCGTCAGCGCCTCTTTCTGGAACGCGTCCGAGCGGATGTCCGGCGCGGCGGGTTCGGCCGGGGCCGGGGGCGGAGCCGGGGGAGACGGCGCGGCCTGCGAGGGTGCGGATGGTGCCGACGGCGGCGCGGCCTGTGGGACCGGGGGTGAAGGTTGGGTCGATGGCGGCGGCGATACGGCCGGCTGGGCGCTTTGCGCCGGCGCGACCGGTGGAGGCGTATGCCCGGACGCGGCCGACGGCTGCGCCGCAGGCCGGGGTTGCGGCGCGGGCGGCGGCGCGTCGGGCGCGGGCGGCGGCGTGGGTTGTCCTTGTATGCCGGCGGGCGGCGGCGGTTGTTGTTGCGGCGCTGTCGGTTGCGGCGCTGGTTGTTGCGGTTGTTGTTGCGGCGGCGTCGCGTATTTCGCATACGGATTGTGTTGGCCGGGATATGCGTACACCGGCGGCGGCGATGCCGGAGGCGTCTGTTGCGCAGACGCGTCAGGCGATGTCGGCGGCGGCGGCGTGTTTTGCGCCGGCGCTGGAGACGGTTGCGCGGGCGCGACAGGCGGCGCTGTCTGCCCGGCCGGGGGCGATGCCGATGCCGGAGGCGGCTGAACCGGAACGTCAGGAACCGCTGGCCCTGTCCCCGCCGGCTGCGCCGGGGGCGGCGGCTGCGCCGGGGGCGGTTGCGGCTGCGCTGCGCCGGGCGATGCCGGCGGAGGAACCGGCGCGGCGGGAGCGGGTGACGACGGCGACGCCCCGGACGCGGGAGGCGGCGTCTCGCCGGAGGCGGATGCCGGCGCGGCCGGCTGCGGCTGGACCGGAGCGTCCGGACGCGCGGTCTGCGCCGGGCGCGGCGATTCGGGCTGCGGCCGGGCCGCCGCGTCCGGAATCTCCGGGACGCGCGGTCCCGATTCGGTCGCCGTGACCGGCGGCCGTTCCGGAGAGGGCGGCGGCGCTTGCGGCGACGGCGATGCCGGAGCCGTTTGCCCGGCGGAGGATTGGCCGGCGGACGGTCGCCCGGCTGCTGGTTGCCCGGCTCCGGGACCGGCAGGAAGGAGATCCGCCGGGCGAACAGGCGGCGGCCGTTTTTTGCCGCCGGCGTCCGCCGCGTCCGCCGTCTCGCCGTCCTGCGCCTCGCCCTCTCCCGCCTTCTTCCCCGTCCCCTCCTCCTCCGTCCGTTCCCCGCCCTCCAGCCGCTGTCTCTCCTCCTCCACCAAGTCCTCCAGAACCGCCACGCTCATCTGGAGATCCGGCAACGGCTCAAGCACCAACCCCACCAGCGACTGCATCGGTTGCGGCGCCGGCGTCGCCGCCGCCCGCGACACGCCCGCCGCAATCTGCCCCCCCACCTCCTGCCCCTGTTTGCCGGCCGGGCCGTAGGTGGGGGCGGATTGCGGGAGTTCCCCCTCCACCATCTGGCCGCCGCCGTGATGTTTGCCCGGGCCGTAGATGACGCGGCCGGTGACGCTCCCGGGTTCGGGGATGGCCGGACCCTGCACGACCAGGGTGATTTTGCCCTCGGGGGACATCTCGGATCGGAGGATGAGGCTCTGGCCCTGCTTCAGCGGGGACTGGCTGTTGACGGCGATGCGGTTCTGGCCCCAGCGCAGCGCGTATTTGCCGTCGCCCAGATCCTCGTCCACGCTGGCCATGACCACGCTCCCCGGCGCGGGCAGGCTGCTCGCGGCGGGTCGGGAGGAGGCGGAGCTTCCCTGCGGCGTATTGATGTGCGGCCAGCCGTCCATGTGCGTCCTTTTTTTTGACCGGGATTGCCGGACTGGGCGTTTCTGCAGTTATTATCGGCATGGCAGGGAGAACGTTGAGAAAAGTCCCTTCTCCTATGTGAAGCACTGAAGTTTTGCAAAACTTCAGTGAAGCAATTGTATTGATTCCCTCTCCGGGATACAAGCTTGACCTGAAGCACCCGCTCCGGATAATAATTGGTGTCATTCATTCGGAAAACTTCGCCAAGGAATCAAAATGGCCGATGCGCCACGCCCCAGACCAGTCGAATACTACAATCCCCGTCCATTGATACTGGGGATTTGTTTCTTTTGGGGCATCGCCATCGGTTTCTGCCTGTTTTACTTTTCGCCGCCCAAGCAGATGATCGGCGCCGGACAGAAGAACGGCGCCCAGGAAGACGTCCTGCCCCAGGCGACGATGTCCGAAATCGAGCGCCGCCGGCTTGACACCCCCGACATCGCCGATGTCGCGCCGGCCATCGAGGCGGTCCAGACCAACCGCCTGCGCATCGAGACGATGGAGCTGGAGCCGCCGGCGCCGGTCCTCACCACCGAGGGCGGCCTGAGCGGCCGCACCGCCCACGCGCTGCGCCAACCGGGCAGCCAACAATACACCGGGCAAAGCGTCACCCAGCCGCCCCCGTCCCGGCCGCCGCAACCCATGATGGCGCCGCCGCCCATTCCTGAACTCATGCCCTAAACGGAACCGTACCCATGCGACAACCAACCGTCTACCTCCTGTCCTGCGGGGACGAACTCCTCTTCGGCCACACCGTCGACACCAATTCCGCCTGGCTGGCGGAGCAATGCACCCTTCTCGGCTGGCGCATCCTGGGCCACCGCACCGTGGGCGACGTCACCCCCGATATCGTGGACGCGTTCCGCCAGGCGGCGGCCAGGGCGGATGTGGTCATCGTCACCGGCGGTTTGGGCCCGACGGAGGACGACAGGACCAGGAACGCCCTGGCTTCCGCCTTGGGCGTCGGGCTTCGCGAGGATCCGGAGGCGGTGCGGGAGATCGCGGCGATGTTCCGGCGTTTCAACCGGCCGATGGGCGACATCAACAAAACGCAGGCGCTCATCCCGGAAGGGGCGGAGCGCATCGTCAATGTCTGCGGCACCGCGCCCGGGATTCAGGCGCGGCTGGGCGCGGCCCGGGTGTTCTGTATGCCCGGAGTGCCGAAGGAAATGAAGGCGATGTTCGAGACGGCTGTCCGGCCGGCGCTGGACGGCGCGCCGGGGGCGGCGGCGCGGGTGATGCGGCGGCTGCATCTGTGCGGCCGGGGCGAATCGGACATCGGCGAAACGCTCCAACATCTCATGGCCGAGCGTTCAAACCCCGAGATCGGCACCACCGTCGCCGAATCGATTGTGACCGTCCGCATGTATGCCGGGGGCGAGACGCGGGAAGAGGCGGCGTCCGTCGCCGACGCGGCGGAGAGGGAGATCCGGCAGGCGTTCGCCCACGACATTTTCGGCGTCGACGGCGAGACGCTGCCGCAGTGCGTCCATACGCTGCTTGCGGATCGCGGGGCGAAGTTGATCACGGCCGAATCGTGCACCGCATCGACGGCGTCGTCGCGTACGCCAACGCAACCAAAGTTCGGCGTTTGGGGGTGAGTGAGGAGGTATTGGCCGCGCACGGCGCGGTCAGCCGCGAGACGGCGTTTGCTATGGCGACGATGCCGCTGATGCAGGGCGGGTATCAAACGCCTGTCTATGCCTTGTCGACCACCGGCGTCGCCGGTCCTGACGGCGGGACGGCGGAGAAACCGGTGGGGACGGTGTGGATCGCGTGCGCGTGTTTGCGTCCGGACGGAACCGGGTTGACCCGGACCATGCGCTACGCCACCGTGGCGGATCGCCACGGCGTCCGTATGCGGGCGGCAAACGCGGCGCTGGATTTGTTGCGGCGGACGGTGTTGGGGTATCCGGTTTCGTATGAGGTTGAGGACGAGGTTTGGGGGTGAGAGCTTGTGAATAACTTCCTTACGGCTATATTGGCCCTCCTCCTTTCCATCGCCTCCCTTTCCGCCGGAGAGACGGAAATACTGCCCACACCGCCCGGCCAAACCTCCCCCGCCCCCAGACAACGCGGCCTTAACGAAATCCACGAACTCCCAACCCGCCCGGCCCTCTGCCCCGTCTGCCGCTACACCGTCACCGCGCCCCTGGCCGACGCCTTGATGCGCCGCCCCCCCGGCGCCGCCAACGCCATCACCTGGCAAATGCACGCCGAACGCCGCGACACCGACCTCTGCCCCTACCCCGGCCCCGGCAAACTCCCCTACCAGGCCGATATCCTCGTCTGCCCCTCCTGCGGCTACGCCCAGGAAACGAAAACATTTGAACAGGCCCTGCCGCCCGAAGCCGCCCAATGGGTGCTGACAAGCCTGCGCCCGGCCATCCGCCAGGCCGAACAAACCCTCATCGGACCCCGCCGCGACGAAATGGCGGAAGAGGAAATCGTCGCCTGGTTCAACGATCAGGAACGCATCCCCGACACCGTCCGCACCGAACACCTCCGGACCTACCTCGCCGCCACCCACGCGCCGCCCCGGGAACGCGCCCGCGCCTCCCTCCTCGCCGCTTGGGCGGCAAGACGCGTTGTCGCATCGCCGCCGCAAGGAGAATTCCTCGCCCGGCGAGCCGGCGCCGTCGCCGCCGAACTGGCCACCGCCAAACGCGCCACCCCCGGCCTCCCCGGCGACATCGCCGCGCTCCAGGGAATCCTCCGCCGCATACGCCAAAACAACCGCGACGCCCTCCCCGGCGCCAGACATATGGCCGCCCGCCTGCTGCTGGCGGGATTGTGGGACAGACTGGGCTTTCTGGGCGAGGCCGAGACGCTGCTGCAGGGCCTGTACCACGAATGCCGCGAACGCTTTCTCCGCCCGGACCAGGACCCGCTGTGGCAGTCGACCCAAACCGGCGCCTCGCGGACGGAACGGCTGAACCAACTGGAAACCATCCGCTCCGACGCCGGCGGCGAAGTCCTGATGCGCCTGGAAATGGTGCGCCGCGAACGGGATCTGCTGTCCGGAGCGGCGGACGCCCTGCGCCAGGCGTTGGGCGCGGGAGAGTACGACGCTTCTCCGGACGAGGCGCGTTTTCAGGCGTACATGATAGCCGAGTGTCTGCGCCGGGCCGGCAACCTGCCGCTGGCGGCGGAATGGTTCAAAAACCTCCTCGCGATCGCGCCGGCCGATTCCAAGTTGCGCAGCGCCGCCGAATCGCAATTGCGCTTCGTGGGCGAAGAAGCGGGGGACAAGGTGAATTTGCTGTCCGCGTTCGGGCAGGACGGGGAATTGTTCGATCGCCTGCGGCGGATTTGCGATTGATGAATAGCCGAAGGATAACACCATGAGCACGCCAAGGATATATCTGGACAACTGTTCGCTCAACCGCCCGTTCGATAATCAGGAACAAATGAAAATACGGTTGGAAACAGAAGCGAAGCTCTATATCCAGTATTTCATTACCACGGACAAACAACTATTGAAAAAAGCTCTGACAACCATCAAGGTCATAAACCCGATTGCTTTCGTTGTGGAAGCGGAGAATTGATATGAAAACCGATACGGCATTGCGCCATGAGGCGATGGACGTTCTGGTGCGGACATTCGGCATGGTGGATACCGAGCGTTTCGTCAGCTTGATCAAACGCGACACCTTCGATTATACCGAATGGCGACGCGGCCTGTGGAACGACATGACGATAGACGAAGTTTACGGGGAAGCCGCCGCGTTTCATGCCAGCGACAAAGGCCGCGGAAAATGATCAAGAAACGCGCCATTGCCGTCATCACCTTCATTACTCTCCTTCTCCCGTTCTCCGCCGGCGCGGCCGAATCGCAATTGCGCTTCGTGGGCGAAGAGGCGGGGGACAAGGTGAATTTGCTGTCCGCGTTCGGGCAGGACGGGGAATTGTTCGATCGCCTGCGGCGGATTTGCGATTGACCGCTTGTCTCCCGTGTTGCTCCCGGTACGGCTATTCACTATACTTGCGGCAGGGCAATCCGACGATGGAGGCGCGACATGATCACCAATGCCAAGGCACAGCCCAGGCGCAATGCGGAAAACAACGCGGAAATCCGGGTGCGTCTCAACGCCAAACTCAAAGACAAGGTCGAGAAGCTTTTCAAGCGTCATGGACTGTCCACCGGCGATGGAGTGCGGCTGCTTATCAACCGCGCCGTCAAGGAGGACGACCCCTGGCTGGCCCACGATATGTCGTCGCACATCCCCAACGCCGAAACGCGTGAGGCAATCGAGGATTCGCTTTCCGGACGCAACTTGGAGACGATTACCCTTGAAGATCTTCGCAAGCAATGGGAAGAGGCGTGAGAATCATCCGGGAGCACAAACTTTTCAAGCGCGATGTGAAGCGGATTACCCGCTCCGGGGCTGACGTTATCGACGATCTTGCGGGCATTGTCGCCATGCTGCGCGATGACCAGCCGCTTCCGGAGCGCCGCCGGGATCATGCTCTGGCCGGTCGATGGGCGAAAATCGGGGCGCGGGAATGCCATGTGCGACCTGATGTGCTTCTTGTATATGCCAAGTCGGAAAATGAATTGTACCTTTTGCGCCTCGGCAGCCATGCCGAATTGTTTTGACCGACCCGGAATTCATCGAATTTTGCAAATTGTCGCGCCCCCGCGATCGCTGAAAATAGAAATTTTCCAGACATATGCGCACGAAACAGGAAAAACGAGAGGGATTCGGGGACAGGGGGTTGAGGGCATTTGGGATGGAGGGGACATGGTATGCAATTCCCGGCGGTTTGGGAATTGCATTGCATGGCCCCGGAATCCCAAATTCCCGATGCCCCCTGTCCTCGAATCCCGGCTCCCAAGGAGAACGGAGGGCAGAGGGCAAAGACGTGTATCGGAACACTAACGATTGTTCGGAACATGCGATCCTGTCGAGATATTTCGCCATTGCCATCCTCGCCTTCGCCCTTCTCCTCCTCGTCCCCCGCGTCGGCGCGGCCGAAATCCTCCTGCGCTGCCGCTGGGCCAGCCCGAACGATCGCCGGCAACAGGAAATAGCCTACGCCGCCAACCCCCTCCTGGTCGTCCTCCCGGGCGAAAACCTCCAACTCTCCTGCGACACGACCGACGGAACCCCCGGCGCCGTCACCGTCATGAAAGACGGCGCGCCGGTGCGCCAGGAACCCGTCGTCACCCTCACCGCCCCCGACGCCCCCGGCTCCTACTACATCTCCCTCGCCCTCGACGCTGGCGGCCTTCGCCGCGAAACCGAAATCTGCGTCCTCGTCCCCTACAAAGCCTCCGGAAAAAAGGCCGGCCGGGGCATCGATCTCCACGTCGACAACCACAACGTCGGCAACTACCGCCTGCCGGCCAACTCCGGCAACGTCAAAGTACGGGAAAACCCCGACAGCTACCAGCCCCCCGTCTGGTGGCTGCGCATCACCCCGATGAACAGGAATTTTGAACTCGTCCCCGGCTTCGCCGCCGGCGACCTCGTCATCCCGTCCGAAGACACCGGCCTCCCCCACAGCGACCTGGCCCCTGTCTGCTATCCCATGTGGAAAGCCGTGCATACCCTGCGGACAGCGCTGGCGGCGCGCGGCATCCCCGCCCACTCCCTCCGCATCATCAGTTGCTTCCGCGCCCCGCCCTACAACCGCTCCGTCGGCTCCAACGCCTACGGCCGCCATATCTACGGCGACGCCTTCGACTTCTACATCACCCCGGACGGCGGCGAAAAAGCCGCCGACCTCAACCGCGACGGAAAACTCGACAGACTGGACGCCTTCATCGTCGTCGGCATCATCGAAGACCTCCAGGACGACGGCAAAATCCCCATGGGCGGCATCGGCATCTACCACACCGTCGCCGGCGACCACGAAGTGACCATGCACCTCGACATGCGCGGCCACCGCGCCACCTGGTGCTACCGCACCGGCGCCTCGGGAAAACGGAGCGAACACCCCTGGGCCAGCCGCCGCTTCGCCGAACTGGACCGCCACGAGGAAAACCTCGCGGCGCAGCGGGCGGCGAAAGAAGGACGCCCCTATTCGCGCCCGAAACGGGAACCCCTGCCATGACCGCAGCCGGCGATGACAAAAAACTCACCCCAGCCATGCGGCAATGGCACGAAATGAAGGCGGCCCACCCGGACAAACTGCTGTTTTTCCGCATGGGCGACTTTTACGAACTCTTCAACGACGACGCGGTCCAAGGGTCCCGCCTCCTCGGCCTCACCCTCACCAAACGCGGCCCCGGCAACAACGCGCCGCCGCTGGCGGGCATCCCCCACCACCAACTGGACCGCTACCTCAAGGACTGCATCGACAAGGGCCGCTCCGTCGCCATCTGCGACCAACTGGAAGACCCGACCGAGGCAAAGGGCGTGGTGAAGCGGGGCATCACCCGCATCCTCACCCCCGGCACCGTCGTCGAGGAGAACGTGCTGCCCGCGACCGGCAACAACTACCTCGCCGCCGCCTGCGTGCGCGGCTCCGCCGCCGCCGTCGCCGCCGCCGACCTCTCCACGGGAGAATTCCTCGTCGCTTTGCCCGGCCCGGACGGCGTGGCGGACGCGCTTGAGCGTTTCGCCCCGGCGGAGACGCTCGCCCCCTCCGACATCGCGGGCAACCCTGGCACTCCGCTCGGGAAAGCGCTGGCCCTCGGCCTCGGCGGCGGCGTGACCCGCCGCGACAGCTACCAATTCGACCCGCGCGAGGGCGAGACGCGGCTGAAAAAGCACTTCCGCGTCGACACCCTC
>QMCE01002036.1_pt1 | contig 13510 bp, 13 predicted proteins | sample 1821851 | NCBI WGS metagenome assembly QMCE01 (sample SAMN09453174, study PRJNA476694) | Termite gut metagenome, whole genome shotgun sequencing project. | isolation source: worker | host: Odontotermes sp. | place: South Africa:Pretoria | collected 2016-01-28 | reverse complement strand
AAAGATGTACCGTCCTCGGCATCGGGATCGCGGTAATAGCCATCCCGGCCGCAATCCGTTTCCTGTGCGCGCCGGTCGAGGGCATTGATGATGTCAAGCATCGCTTGGAAACGTTCATCGCTCCCCGCATCGGCCTCAAGGAGCTCAGCGAGCTTTTCGGCGTCGTCATGGAAATACCCGTTGGTTATCCATTGCTCGATGCCGCCATTCTCGACCTGGTAGTTGAAGTTGCCGAAAACCACCGCAATCTGGTGCGCCTGTGAAAAGCCGCCAAGAACATCCCATTTATCCTTGCCCCGGTTCTCCTCTTTCTGCCATTCAGTGTAGAATTCGTTCATAAGGCCCTGGACTTTTTCCGAGTAAGTTGCCATACTATCAACCCTTCCTGTATATTTCTATAGATGAAAACACCGCCCTCTATGCGGGAAGCGGCTCGTTGCGGTAATACTCGCCCAAGGGCAGAATGCTGTAGTCTTTCAAGAACTCGTATAAGAACATGCGGCCCTTTTGCGTCCAGCGCGTGTGGATGGCGGCAATGCGCTCGTCGATGCTGTAGGTGGTGGTGCGCGTGTAACCCCGGTTGGCGTATTTTGCGTAAAGCAGCCAGGTGCCGCCGGCGCGGAACTGGATGCCATAATCGTGGAGCAGGGCGTTAAACGAGGCGGCGCCCATTCCGTAGTCTTTGGCGATGACGCTCACGGGGAACAGGTTTGTGCTCTGCAGCACCGCGTCGCAATACAGCGCCTTGGGCGCCATTTCGGTGGCGAGGTCTTCCAGCGCGGCGCTCTTTTTCCGCTCCTGCTCCAGCCTGCCGATGAGGGTTTCCGCGAATTTGGGGCTGCGGAGCAGTTCGTCCAGTGTGTCGCTGGTGGCGTAGGCGCCGTGCCGGCGTATTGCGGGCAAAATCTCATCACAGACCCAGGCTTCAAAGCGCAGGGCGGCGGGGAGCTTGCTGCGGATGATGAGACGGTACAAATCACCCTCGGGGATGAAATTCTTTGCAATGGTCTTAGCCAAGTTTTGCGGATGAGGTGGGTGGTGTTTCACCACCCACCGGCAATGTTGCTTAATAGCGTTGATTGCATCCCTGTACCCCAAGGCCTTGGCACATTCGGTGGCGGGGAAGTAGGGCTTGCCGTCAATCATCAGAATGTCGATGGAGCCAAACTCCTCATTGTAGAACCGACAAATATTGTCAAGGTATCAGTTAAAATATATGGCATACAACTCCGGATGCATGTCGCTTTGAAGTTTACATTCCGAAAATATTTGTGTTGATTCGCAGACGCAATCATGGTAGACTGAAATCGGTATGAAGGAGCTATTTTGAACGGGGTGCTGTGATGTCCATGAGTTATAACAAGCTTTGGAAACTCTTAATTGATTTGAAAATGAATAAGAAAGATTTACGCGTTGCGTCAGGTGTCAGTACCGCTGTTATTGCCAAGCTTGGAAAAGGCGAAAATGTTACAACTGACGTATTGCTGAAAATTTGCAAAGCCCTAAACTGCGATGTTTCGGATATAATGGAAATTGAAAAACCGATTACGCAAGGGGAAATGCAATGAAAATCGTTTCCTTGTTTAGCGGCGCTGGCGGACTCGACTTAGGGCTTATTCAAGCTGGCAACGAAATAATTTGGGCAAATGACATAGATAAAGATGCGGTTGCCACATATAAGAAAAATATAGGATCACATATTGTGTGTTCTGATATCAAAAATATAGATATTTCTTTCGTACCTGTAGCCGATGTTGTTGTAGGTGGCTTCCCATGCCAAGGGTTCTCGCAAGCAAACTTGCTTCGTACCGTGGATGACGCTCGAAATCAGCTATATAAGTTTTTCTATGCTGTAATTAAAGCTCGGCAGCCTAAGTTTTTTATAGCAGAGAATGTAAAAGGTATTCTTAGTTTGGGGAAAGGGGCCGCAATTAAACAAATTGTTGCGGATTTTCAAGAAGCAGGATATATAACAACCGTTACGCTAGTTCATATGGCCGATTATGGAATTCCCCAAACGCGGCAGAGAGTATTTATAATTGGGCAGCGGCAGGATTTAGGGAATACAATGCAGTATATTTTCCCCCAAAAAACACATGGAAAGAGTGGCCTTCCACAGCCATGGGTGTCCATTCAAACGGCCATTGGGCATTATCCTGAACCAGGAGAAGAAAATAAATTCCTCAATCATATTTGCTCTGCATATAAAGTAGAATATCGTAATTTCACGGGGCATCGAGCCACTAATCCCGATAAACCTTCTCCGACCATACTCGCACGTGGGGATTTTGAGTTTGTAGGCCAGATGAACTCCTGCTACAGGCAAATCGGAAATGCAGTGCCAGTAAAATTTTCTTTCTTGCTCGGAAAGGAATTTATGAGATTGGAGCGTGATGGAGTATGAAAGTCATTTCCCTCTTTAGTGGTGCGGGAGGCCTTGATCTTGGATTCATTAAGGCTGGGCATGAAATTGTTTGGGCAAACGACTTGTATGAGGACGCCGTAGAAACTTATCGCAATAATATTGGGAATCACATTCTTTGCAAGGATATTTTCTTGGTTGACCCAGACGATATCCCTAATTGTGATATTGTGATTGGCGGCTTCCCTTGCCAGGGATTTTCCGTTGCCAATACGAAACGCAATGTTGCTGATGAGAGGAACAAATTGTACAGGCAGCTATTGAGGATAATCGAAGCAAAATCACCAAAGTTCTTCTTGGCTGAAAATGTTAAGGGTATTATGAGTTTGGGTAAGGGCGAGGTCTTGAAACTGATAGTAAGGGATTTCACAGATGCAGGGTATACGGTTCAAGCCAGGGTGCTTAATGCGGCTGATTATGGTGTTCCGCAGTTGCGTCAGAGAGTGTTCATTGTCGGCGTTAGGAATGATATTGATTTCGAGTTTGATTACCCTGAGCCTACCCATAGTTCTGCCGGTACGGATGGCTTAAGTAAGTGGGTATCTGTTGGAACTGCCCTCAAGAAATTTCCTGATCCAGATGGGCCACACAATATTCCAAACCATAAGTATTCAAAATATAAGTTGAGATTCAACGGTTACCTTGGACATCGAATGATTAATCCTGATACGCCAGCACCAACGGTAACTGCAAGGGGTGATGATAAAGGTGGCGTTGTTGTCCTCCATCATCCAAATAATCAGAGAAGAATGTCATGCCGTGAACTGGCGACAGTACAGAGTTTCCCAAAGGATTATGTGTTTTATGGAAATCGGTCGTCTGTTTACAGGCAGATAGGAAACGCCGTTCCCCCTATGCTAGCCTATGCTGTCGCCAAGCAATTTAATAGGTTTGAGGAGGATGGATATGCTGCCGCAGAATTATGTCCCGCACAAGCCTTTTCCAGAGTTTAAGTGGAAATGGGCATCCCTTGCTCCTACAGAAAGCCTGAACGATCCTGTTGTTTTGCTAGGCGTACTTTTTCGCATGCGAAAACTTGAACAAAAGGGATACAAATATAGTTCGGAAGAATTTGCCCATGAACTGCGTGACTTGTCTAATGACATCAGTGATTCCATTGGCGTCAATTTGACGGATCGAACGGGAGCGCGTAATCTTATCCGAAATTCGGGGCAATATTGGCGGTCTGTTGGTCTCTTGGCAGATGGCGACCATTCTGGAAAAATACTTTTGACGGAATTTGGCCGCCGCGTTGCTGATCATGATATTTCTCAGACCGAATTTGCAGCAATAACGGTACAAACTTTTAAACTTCCCAATCCCAAAATTCAAAGTGCAGAAGAGTGCCGAAAGTGGCTTGAGCATGGTCTTGTGATTTATCCGTTGCGGTTGCTGCTGACTATTGTCAGAGAGTTACACAGGCTGGAGCAAGGTTTTATCACACCGGAGGAATTGATACGAATCATTATTCCGTTATCAGCAGTTAATGCTGAAATTGCAGATTACATCAGTTTTATTTTGCGTTTTCGTTCAAAGGAAACCACTTTGATTGGTTGGCCTGATTACGTTCCAAGAAGCAATGATGCTCGGTATGCGAGAGAATATCTGCTTTTCCTGAGTAATTATGGTTATCTCAATCGTCAAGACGGAAAAACGCGAATGGATGAAACTTACAGTTATAATGAAGCTATTGATTCGGAAATTGATGCCATCCTTGCTGAACCACCTAAAGAAGAATCCTTGCAAGAAGCAATCAATCAAATTCGTACAACGGATATTGTCGCTGAAATTGAAAGAAAGCGCGTCGCTGCTCAAAGGACAAATCGTCCCAATCAGGCGCGTTTCAGAAAAGAGATTCTTTCTGTTTGTGAACGTTGCGTGATTACTAACGTAACGATGCCGGAAGTGCTTGAAGCAGCACACATCAAACCGTTTAAATATAACGGCGCGGACACTGTTTCTAACGGGTTCGCTATGAGAATGGATATACACCTTCTTTTTGATGCGGGGCATCTCCGCATTTCTGAAGCAGGAGAGGTGCATTTATCCACCCGTGCGAGGATGGATTACGGAGCGACTATACCACCCAAAATAGTGCTTCCAGATTTCACAAATGTAGACTTTATTCGTTGGCGTTGGGATAACTACAACGGTATTTAGGGGGTATGCCTTATTGCTGATGTATTATCCCCTGGAATGCGGCATTACAACATGACGCGAATTCGGAGCAAGGATACTAAAATCGAAATGGTGGTTCGCAAATACCTTTTTTCCCATGGCTTTAGGTATCGTGTCAATGATAAGCGTTATCCAGGCAGGCCGGATGTCGTGCTATCCAAGTATAAAACTGTGATTTTTGTTCATGGGTGCTTTTGGCACAAACATGATGGTTGCCCTGGCTTTAAAATGCCTTCAACAAATCAGGAATATTGGTTGCCCAAACTGACGAGAAATCAAAAACGTGATGAAGAACATATCGAAGCATTGAAAAACACAGGGTGGAAAGTTATCGTTGTATGGGAATGTGAACTAAAGCCCCAAGTAATACAGAATCGTTTAGCCCATTTATTGGATGAGATTGTTGTAGGCGTATAGCTGTTGAGATGCCCGCCTTATTGTAAATGCGATGTGCCTATTTGAGTACAAAACATAGGCACTCTGCATTTACAGATGGTATTCAAACATACTGAAGGGAGCACGCATGAGTACACGCAGAAGAAAACTTGGATATCATTCTATTGATTTTCTCTCTGGAGAAGCGCATAGTTTTGATCCTAACCTGTTTTCGGGTTTTATAAGATATCTCAATGCGCTTCCCGATTCCGAAAAGCTGTTTAATGATCCACAGAATAATAAGGCGGTTGCCCTTTATAGCGTCCGTGATGAAAACAAAGAAGGCATGCAGTTTTTCAAGATTGTGTTTAAATCGTGCAAGTACAATCACTCACCAGACTACATGTCCAGTGTTGATGGTTCCGAGCGTCCTACCGATAAAGAACTTCACGAGGGAGAACGCGAGTTGACCCATATGTGTATACGCATTGACCTTAATGAAGCGTATACAGTTTTTGAAGAGCGGAGAAATGGTGTTACTATTGGTGGCGTGATTGCATACTTTAATCGCCACATTCATAGATACCTTTCTCGTGTTGGCATTTCTGATGACAAGATAGTATGGGCAAGTCTTATCCCACCGGATGATTTTCTCACGGCATTAAGGAATGCTGAAAGGATTTCGATTGCAGAAATATTTGTTGAAAAGAAAGTATTAGGCAGTCAGTATCTTAATATAATGGATATTGACGCCAGTTCACAAGAAGACCTTATGATGACATTGAAGGCAAAACGAAAGCAAAGCCTTCCGAAACGCGCAATGCAAAGGGTTTTCACATCTATCGCTGCGGAAGGAGCAGAAGTCACCCGCATCAGACTTCATGGCAAAGACATCAATAAAATGAATGTTTTGATTGACTCGCTAAACCAGAAAAAAGCTGAGGAAGTTGTGGTTGAACTATGTGCCGATGGCACTGTAGACTCATATTCGATTTTTGCAAAAATCGAGGAAGTGCTTGGTGTAACAGAGTGACATGAATAAAAGAATACCATCTGGCTTGGGCAGACTTTTTTATATGGAATGGCTTTTTCCTGTTAAGGATTATTACTGTTCCCTGCGTCGCAGCGAAGCAGCATTTGAAATAGTGATCCCTGCATGTGTTTCGATTGCTTGCACAACTATTTATTTGTTAAACGAAAAAACACTTGATGCCTTGGTTGGCTTATCCGAATTGCTTCCAACTGCCATTTCTATTCTTATCGGTTTTACGGTGATGCTGATTACGCTTCTGCTAACAAGCAGTGGCAAAAATGTTGAAGAGTTGAAATCCATCAATCTGGAAAAAGAATTATACAAAAAGAAAATAAGTATGTTTCAAGGACTACATATTCAATTTTCGCACTCTCTGTTTTCAGAAATCATCTTGCTATTGGTTGTGCTTGCGTTTTTGTTTTGGTACGGTATAGGTTTGCCATTTGTTGCGGCTGTAGTGTTTTTGCTATTCGAGATTTATTTAACCCTAAATATTCTACTGTCGATATTACGAGGTATAACCAATATTTATTTTTCGTTTTACAAACCCAAATGACCTATTAGACCGCGGTTTTTTGTTCTTGGCAAGCAGGGGGAGGTGCGCGCACCTCCCAGCTTGTTGGAGGCGCTGCCCCCAAGCCCCCGGTCAAAAATGGGGCGCGACGCGCCCCATTTTTGAAGCCGCCGTTGGCGTCTGCTGAGAACAAGACCCCGGGGAAGAAACAAAGGTCGTAGCGTATAGCTGAACGCATGAAAGCGCCGCCCACAAAAAAACTCACGGGCGGCGCCCCAATCAGATTTGCATTACCAGGTGTCGTAGTGATGGCTCTCGCCAGCCAGCGCGTGCTGTTTCATGTGCTCCACCAATCCCTCCGGCGAGAGTGCCGCGCCACATGAGCAGTAGGCATATCCGGGCGCGGGCGGCGCCGGTTGCTCTTCCACCGTCGGCGTCGGTGTAGCCGCAGGCTCTGGCGTTGGTATCGGTACAGCCTCTGGCACTAGTATCGGCGCTGCCTCCTGTGTTGGCAGGGACTCATCAGCAAGCGGTAACTCTGGAGCAGGCACAGATGCTGGCGGCGGTGACTCGATAGGCGTTGGAGCAGACGTATTGGGAGCGGACGCCGCTGGCGTGGCTGAAGCCGTTTCGCTTGCCGCATCGGCCTCCGGCGAATCGGCAGCACTAGATGAAGATGTGGACGAGCGCCCATCGCTTGCCGGGGATGAATCTGTTTCCATCGCCAGCGCCTCCATCTGCGTGGAGATGGCCGTCTGTACTTCGAGCAGCGCGGCACGCTCCGCCACACTTGAGTCTGATGATGCCGCCGCCATGCCTGCCGCCGCGCCGCCCGACTGGCATCCACTGAACACGGCGATGCCAACGGCGGCAGCAAGCATGATGCAGCCGCCCGCGATTTTCGTTTTCCGCTTCATCATCACAACCACCCTTTGCTTTTTTGTTGTTGACCGTGTGTTGGATAGTAGCGTGCGGCGCAAGTGTTGTCAACAAAATATCCGCCGCGTGCCACATCCTATGCGTTGTGGTTTGCAAGGTATGTCCACGGGACCACACCTTGCAAGCCCGCAGAGGATGGGAAGATGTACCGCACGGAATACATCTTCTATCGTACCGTTTCATGGGACTTTGCCTGCCTCGGCCCGCCAAGAATGCTGTCCACATTTTGCTTTGCCATCAGAAGGCTCACCATCTCTTCACGCTCGGCCCGGTAGTTCCTCGACAGCTTTTTCTTCTCGGCATCAAGGATGGCGTACTCCCTGCGCAGCGCATCCATCGCGGGCAGCTTTTTGTCCCTGCCGTACCCCAGCGAATCAAAATGCTGCTTCGCCGCTTGGTGGAGCGCGATGTCCGCACGATGCTCTTCATGAAAAGCCGCCCGCTTTTGTTTCGGCAGCTCCCGGTAGACGCGGAAGGTATCCAGCGTTCTTTTGTAGGCGCCGATGTGCTTTTGCAGCGCCGTGATTTCTTCCATGCGGCTTCTAAGCTCTCTGCGCCGCTCGTTGTTGTCACCAAAGGTCTTGCTTGCCACCGCCGCGCGCTGAGCCAGCAAATCGTAGTTGTCCAGCCCGCGCTCCTGCAAATACAAAAGCGTTTTGGCAGACTCTTTCAAGTTGTACGAGGCAGCCCAGCGGCGGTAACCCTCGCCGTAGCCCTCCCGCATCTTCTCCTGGATGTCGATAAGCAGGTTCGGTGTGGTCGACACCGCAACCAGCGCGGCGCTTTTCTTTCTCTCCATCGCCGTCCGTGTCCCGGCGATGCGTTCACCGATGGTCTGCGGGGAATAGTCCTCGCCCAGTGTGTCCTGCCGGACAAACTTTTTGCCGCCCGGCAGCTTGAACGCCAACTGCTTGCCGCGTTTCATTTCCACTCCGGCTCCTTGCAGCGCAGAGAGAAAGCTGTCATAATTCTTACAACCTGCCAGGGCATCATCCATCAGCCCGCGAAGCTGGTCTCGCACAGTTGGCACCCTGCTCTCGCCAAGGTACTCGGCGCGGTTGTAGCCTTTCGACAAGCCCGGCTTCTCAATGACGGACAGCCCATGCTCCAGGCACACCCTATCGCTCACCCTGCGCAACGCAATGGCTGATCGTTTGAAATCCTCAAACTTGCCGTCGCAGCCCAGGTTGACGCTGTTGAATACGATATGGGCATGAGGGTTGCTTGTGTTGGTGTGCGCCGCCACGATGAACTGATGCCGCCCCTTTGTCCAACGCAGGGCAAGCTCTCGCCCGAGCTCCAGCGCCTGCTGGGGTGTCACCTCTCCGGGCTTGAAGCTCATGCGCACATGGTAGGCAATCACATCCCGCCTGCCTTGGTCTCGACCTGTACGCTGTGCGTAGGCTTTCTTTGAAAACAAAAACTCCTGCTGCGCTGTAAACACATCGCACTCGTAGCTGTCCACCAGCACACCGCCGTCCGTCTTCAGCAAATCGGTTGCGTAGTCCAGGCGTAAGCCCAGGGCGGCGGCAACCCCACCGCCGCCCCGGTGCAGAGCCTTCATCCATGTGGTAGCCATCAGCCTGCCTCTTGTATTTCCGGCAAGGTATTCAAGATATTCAGGTTCCCCGCGTGAATACCTTGAATATCTTGGCCTTCCTCCAGCGACCAGAACCATTGGTTTTGACGCCTGACCGATTTCACGCCGAGGGTCTGCTTGGCCCTGTCGAGCGTCATCTTGGGGATGCCAGCCCCGGCGGCTCTGTCCATCATCTCCGAAGCGGTCACCTCGCCTGCGGCGAGTTCCTCCTTGATGAATTGCATCGTCTGCCCCAGGCGGCTTTCGGCGGGGGTGCTGCTCTTGCCCGCCAGCAGCTCATCAATGGAGATGTCATATTCCCCCAGCCAGGTAAACCCACCGGCAGGCTCAAGGCCGAAGGCCAGCGGCACACCCGGCGGCGCGAGGTTTGATTTGTTGTGAACCAGCGCCCGCATGTTTTCGTCCACGTCTATTTTGCCAACGGTTATCACACTGCGGGCGGCGGCGAAGATGTCGATGCTGCCCAGACCCCGGTACTGTGCCTTGCCGCCTTTTTTGTTCAGGTGCCCGATGGAAACGATGGCGCAGCCTGTGCGCTCCGCGATGGCGCCGAGGGACTTCATCAGCGGGCGTATGCCGCCCGCGCTGTGCATATCTGCTCCGCCGAGGTAGGCTTGCAGCGGATCGAGGATGAACAGCTTCGCGCCCATCTTGACGATGGCCTGTTCAATGCGTTCGTCCGCCAGCGAGAGAGCGCTCTCGCTTTCATCGATGACGTGAACGAGGGAACAGTCGGCGCCAAGCTGTTCCAGCCTTGGCTTAATGGTGTCGCCCAGCCCGTCCTCGGCGGTCTGGAAGATGACGCTGGCTGGCGATGCAATGCCGCCGCCCTGTAGCGCCCCGCCCGTAGTGACCGCTGCGGCGACGGCCAGCATCATGGTTGTTTTGCCGCCGCCGGGGTCTCCCTGCACGATGGATATTTTGCCCAGGGGCAGGTACGGCTTCCAAAGCCACTCCACATCTTCGCTCACAATATCCCGCATAGTGATAATCTTCAAATCCTGCATCATGCCGCCTCCAATATATTTGATAAGTCACCGATAATCTTGTTCTGATTTGCCCATATCCCATCGAGCCGCTCCCGCACATCGGCGATATCGGCGGCGTAGACGCTGCCGCCGGAGTTCACCCGCACGGCGATTTGGTTCACGTTGTTTCCCACGATGCGCAGCAGGCGCGAACACTCCCGCACGTCTTTCAAATCGACGTGGATGATGTAGCCGTTCAGCGCCATCTTCAAAAGATAGGCACGCAGGCTGGTGACATTGGCCTCCTCCATCCGCTGGCGGATGAGTGCCTGCTCTTCCGCCGTCACGCGGAAGCCGATGTTGATATTGCGTTTCAAATTTTGCATAAAGACATTCCTTTCTAAAAAGAACCCTGCGGACCACGGGCCGCAGGGTCGATAGTATCCTACCACTCGCCCGTCATTCTGCCGAGCCTGATATACTTTTCAATTTCTTTTACGCTGTATCCGTTTTTCTTGCCCTGTATAGCCTCCCTGGCAATTTCTATCACGTCATTTTTGCTGTAGCCTTCTATCCGTTGCATGCGTCCCAACTGGTTCAAGATACTGCGGCACATATAGTCCGGGCCGCAGATACTCTCCAGGTTCTCAATTTCGGAAGCGGCTTCCATTAATATTCCCGCCGCGGTGTACATATACGCCGTGTCAGATATCGAACGGCGGGAACGGTATGTTTTGCCGCTCGTTATGACAGTCTCATAAGACTCCGCGTGACTGCCCGCGATGCGTTCCGTAACACTTGGCCGTCCCCGGCGCCTTCTTTTCTCCATACTGGCCTTCCTCCAAAAGAAAATCCCCGGACACAGGCGTCCGGGGGGTGGTATACTGGCTATGCGGCGGGCTTCTTCACGGGCTTTCCGGCGGTAGCGGCAGCAGCCTTTCGCACCTTCCGTTGGCGTGTCTTTTCACGGTAATAGGCTCGCCTTGCCTCCAGCTTTTCCTCTGCGATGCGTTCGGCTTCGATTTCCTCGGCAGAACGCATGTTCGGCACATCGAACTTACCAATGTATTTCAGGTATACATCTACTTGCTGGGTGCGCGAACCTCTTGGCCTGCCACCTTCGCCGGTGCCGGGCTCCGACCACTTGCCCTCGTGAACGACTATCTTGTCGATGTACTCGTTCAGCATGGCCGGAGTCAGTTCCTCGAAGCTGGTGTAGCGCCGCACGATTTCAATGAACTTGTCAGCACGCACGCTGTCGGCGCTCCACTCGGCAAGCTCGCTTTGAAGCGTGTCGGTCTTGACGCGAAGCCCGGCCTTTTCTTCCAGGTACCCCGCCGCCATCTCGTCGAACATCGCCCCGTCAATTTTGCCAAGGGCTTTGTCCTCAAAGAGAGCCTTGTAGATGCGGTCGATTTCAGCAATCCGGCGCTCGTTTTTGCTGATTTGTTTCTGGTAGGATTTGGCTGTTTCGCCGTGCTTGATGGCTGATGCCTCCCTCACACGTTCAATGAACTCCTGCTCATGGCTGCGCACATACCCGCTGGTGGCGCGGATGGCAGCGAGAATGATGCCCCGTGCCTGTTCGGTGCTGATATGGTGCGGTGAACATTTGGCGTTGAACTTCGCTTTGCTTAATTTGTACGTTGAGCAGTGGTACACATCCGTCATCTTTTTATGCGTGGGCTTTTCGGGATGCGCCCTGCGGTGGTTGTACAGCTTGGCGCCGCAGTCCGCACACCAGAGCAGGCCGGTCAGAGGGTTGGCTTCCCCCAAATGGTCGATACGGCGGGGTGTAGCGCGCAGCTTTTGCACTGTGTCGAATACCTCTTGGCTGACGATGGCCTCGTGGTGGTTCTTGATGATGAGCCAGTCCTCCGGCGCGTTGTGTATTCGCCTTTTGCTTTTGAAATTCTGCGAAGATGTGCGGAAGTTCACCGTATGTCCGCAATACTCCAGCTTACCGAGGATAGCCTTGATTGTCGCGTCACCCCAGGCATGGGGCTGTTTACGGTCATAGTCGTTCTTGTACCTGCCGCGCCCGCGGGTGCCGAGGTAATATGATGGGCGCTCTATCTTTTCCGCCGTGAGAGCGGCAGCAATGCGGTAGATGCCCATGCCATCCATCGCCATGTCAAAGATGCGCTTCACCACAGCGGCGGCTTCCGGGTCAACAATCCAGTGATGCTTATCGTTTGGGTCTTTCATGAATCCATAGGGCGGGATGTTTGAGATGGGCTTACCACTTTTGCCTTTAGCCACGATGACCGACTTAATCTTCTTCGACGTGTCGCGGGCATACCACTCCGCCATAATCTCCCGAAAGGGCGTCAAATCGTCCTCGCCGAGCGAACTGTCGTAGTTGTCGTTGACAGCGATGAGGCGCACGCCTTTCTCGTGGCAGAGCTCCCGGAACAGGCCCACCCGCAGATAGTCCCTGCCGATGCGGCTGGAATCCTTGATGCAGATGCCGGCTACCTCGTTGGCCTCTACCATGCCGATGAGCTCCTGCCAGCCGGGGCGGTTCCAGTTCGTACCCGTGTAGCCATCGTCTTCTATATGGACAAACGGCACAAGGCCGTTGCGCTGGGCATAGTCCTCCAGAAGCTGGCGCTGGTTGAGGATGGAGTTCGACGGGCCTTGCAGGTCGTCGTCGCGGCTGAGCCGCTCGTACAGGATATTCACTTTCTGGTTCATGCTGTCCTCTTTCCGGCAGGCTGAACCATTTTCGGCACTTGGGAACGCGACACACTTTTTTCTATGCAACCTTGTCCACCTCACTCTGGATGAGGCGATGGATTTTGTCCTCCAGCGTTTCGGTGCTGGTGCTGGAGAAGCGGACGTTCACGAGGAACGTCGTGGAGCCAATCCGCTTTCTCAGTGTGAGCGGTGCGGCGTGCTCCCCGCCCTGCGTTTTCGTCATGTTCGCACCCACATCGGGCATCGTGACGCTTGCAGCCATAGATTGACCCCTCTTTCTCAAATTCATTATATTGTTTTAGCCAAAGCCTCCACAGAGGATTCTAGCCCTGGCGTTAGGCTTTCCCGCTTTCATCCTGGCCTCGTTCCTGCGCCCGGCCCTGTCCGGCCAAAGCACGTTTCGCCGCCGCTGCCCGTGACCGACCGCCGCCATACCCCGCATCTGTGCTGGTGGTAGTGCCTGCCTTGGCATGCGGCGGCTACCCGGAAGCCGTCCCCTCGCGTGGCGCCTCTGACGCCATTTGGCGAGATTGTTCTCCCGGTATCCGACCCGCTGCGTGATTCAGTTTTCAAGGTGCAAAGCCACGGAGAGAAAAAGCCTCTCATAAGGGGTCACGCTGGCAGAGGGGTTTGAACACCTAAAATGCAAAAGTTTCACAAAACTTTCACAATATCCACCCGTGAGGAAATACCCTCGGTATCCGCACTACGCCACCGTGTCCGCACTTTGGCTGTGGTAAGGGGAATACCCCACCCGCCCGCTTCGTCGCGGGGGAAGCCG
>QMCE01769703.1_pt1 | contig 13512 bp, 15 predicted proteins | sample 1821851 | NCBI WGS metagenome assembly QMCE01 (sample SAMN09453174, study PRJNA476694) | Termite gut metagenome, whole genome shotgun sequencing project. | isolation source: worker | host: Odontotermes sp. | place: South Africa:Pretoria | collected 2016-01-28 | reverse complement strand
CAGTAAATACTTTTCATCTCTTTTATAAAAACCAATCATTTTATACTTTAATTTTCAAGATCTTAATAGCTTCTTTTATTTTAATTTTGCGCGCATGTCTAAAGAAATTATATCCACTGAGAATATTGAGGCCGCCGAAAGGTTAACAAGTTGGCTAATAGCGTCCTTTGGAGCCTTAGGCACAGCCCTTATAGGAGGTATTGCAGTATGGATAAAACGGGTATTCCGGTCGAGAGCTGAAAAGAAAGTCGAAACGGCTGACGCAAGAGTAGCAGACGTTAACGCAGATAAAGCCGAGTTATCTCTATGGGAAGAGGAAAGAAGAACGCTTAAAGAGTCTAAAGACTTTTGGCTGTTAGAGTGGAAGCGCGTGGATAAAGCGCTATTTGAGTACAGAAAAACTAACGAGGAAAAATTTGAAGCGTATAAACAAGAGAGCGAAAAGCAATACTCTGAAATAAAAGACGAGTTGGCCCGTATGCGGGCTATATATGAAGCAGAAATAGCTAACCATACACTAACTAAAGTCGATCGCGATAAATATAAAAGCTTGCTAAGCAGACTTATTGAAGCTATAATATTCTGCAACTGTAAAGATATTGACTTGACTGACTATGAAAACGCGCTAAAATGAAATACTTTACCGTAGAGGAGCTAACTAAGTCTATAACAGCTATAGAGTTAGGAATAGATAATATTCCTAATACAGAAGCAGAAGATAATATTATAGCGCTTATAGATAATGTATTAGACCCTATCCGAGAAAAGTGGGGTAGGCCTATATATGTTAATAGTGGATACCGTTGTGATAAATTAAATGAAAAAGTAGGCGGCGCTCATGCGTCCCAGCATAGATTTGGTGAAGCCGCGGATATAACTGCTGGAAATTCAGAGCTTAATAAGGAGTTATTTAGGCTCATACTTGACTTACACAAAAATGGGGGTATTGAATTTGGGCAGCTTATAGACGAGAAAAAATACTCCTGGTTACACATATCATACTCTGATAGCGGTAATAAAAACCAAATACTACACTTATGAACTGGAAAGGCTATGTTATTATAGCCCTTACACTATTGGTGGGAGGGTTTATACTTGGCCGTTGGGCTATACCTCAACGAGAGCCAAAAGTTGAGTATAGATATTTACCAGCTATAAAAGGCTCAATTTCATCGTCTGAATTAAGTCTCATTTCATCAACTCTCGAGCCCTCTATTAAGTTCATACCTGTTTATATTACTGAGCAAGGCCCAGTCAATACTGAACAACCAGAGGAGCTCGTACAACTGTCTACAGTAATAGATACCTTAGCAAGCTATCGTAAGACCGTAGAAGACTGGAATATTGAGCGAGTATTTGGCTCAACGTTATTTGACACTCCTAACCTTGGTAAATTTTCGTGGACCGGCAAGGTACAGTATAATACAATGACCGCTTTTGACTGGGTGTATACCCCAGTACAACGTACCGAGATTGTTATACCACCTAAGAGAGTTATAGAGCCTTTTATGCGGGCGTCTTATAATAGCTTTAACCAATATACTCTTGGGGGTGGGGTGTACTATAAAAACATAGGCGTTGAAGTCTTCTACGTAAATGACATAAAGCTTGGCGTGCATGGCGTAGGCGGTGCCGTTAGTTTCAAATTTTAGTTTTTACCTTATCATTTGGCGAGCCAGAGAATTTTTTCTCTGGCTTTTTTATTTGTAAACCAGCTACTTGTAAAATCTTAAGAAAAATTCTTGAAATTTTTTCTCAAAAATATTTTTTAGTTTCATTTTTTAGTTTTACCTTTGAGGTATTAAAGTAATAATAAAATCGTAGAGCAATGAAAAATTTAGCGTATAACAAAGCAGGTATTATGACTTTTGCGCATAAAATGTGGACCCCAAAGCCTACTTCTTTCTCAGAGAAACTAAAGTATGCCTGGGCGTTAGCTAAAAATTACATGGCCAATGGTAAAGTAACAGGGCAATTTGTAATATACAAAAATAATGGGAATACAATAAGCTGGGAGGAGGGATTGCGTGACTACTACCAGAATGCCCCAAGAGGCACATACTTTGGGGATTAAAGTAGCTAGTTTGCCTTCTACCTAAACTAAAAGATTAAATAAACCGCCATTATAAGTAAAACTTATAAAAACAAAGAAAGTTATTGTTTGCCTCTTTGTTTTTGCTACAACCCAATGGCTATCAATACGTTAGGGGTCAAATTTTAATAGAAAAACAATAAAACAATTATAAAGAAACATTTTTAGGAAATATGATATATCGTAATTTTGATAAATTTGTGATATATCATAATATGAAAAATACTTTTATAGGAATTTTTGTTTTATTGTTTTTCCAAAGCAACAACTGATTGAAAACCAATTAAATAAATAAAAACAATGGAAAATCTTTGTTTTTTGAAGCAAACTGAAGGGTATCATAGAGGGTATGCACCAAGCGGCCGGCTTATAACCGCTAAAATGTGGGGCGCTATATGCCGGCAAGCGGGGTTAAGAGTCAGGCATAGTGACCTAACATATACGCTGCGAGGCATAGCAAGGGTCAGTGACCGAGGGGTACTTATGATATTTAACGATGGGCGCAAGGCTTGGGTAGCTAAGCAGCACTGCTTTTGGTATGATATGAAGGCTTGGCAAATTGAGGTAAAATCTTGGGCTAAGATGCTGTGGGTAAAGTAGCCCAAGAAAAAATTTTAAAATTAATTTTTAAATTAAAAAAGTAATAGTACCTTTGTGTTGTACAAGTACATTTTTAAAATATTAAATATGAAAACACAAATTAACAAAATTTTAGCGCTTGGCGTGGTTACTGAGATTGAGCTTGCACAAATGATGTTTCCGCGGCACCGATACCCTATATTGGTACTCGATTCGGTGCGTAATGGACGCGAGTTGAAAGCGTCAGAGATAACTATGCTTGAGGCTTTAAGCCGGGCCCAAATTATGGGCCAGTTTTTCAGCATACCCTTAGCTCCTGGAACTCCAGGGCTTTGGCTTAGGTGCAAAGGCTATGAGATAGCGCTTATGGGTGACGAAGCGCTATTTTATAAGAGTGGAGTTATTATCGACCGTTACGCGTACGATAATAGTAATACCATTGAAGCATTCCTACTTGATTGTTTAACCATAATTAAAAAGCTAAAAGAAAATGAGTAAAATTGTGAAAATTGCGCTCGAGCTTAACCTCGAGCAAGCTGAACAGCTTCAGTTGTTTATGGCTATTGCAGCGGGCCTTTCAACACAGCAGGTTAAGGAAGCTCCTAAAGCAGAAGCTCCTAAAGCAGAAGCTCCTAAAGCAGAAGCTCCTAAAGCAGAAGCTCCTAAAGCCGAAGCTCCTAAAGCCGAAGCTCCTGCAGAAGCTCCTAAAGCAGAAGCTCCTAAAGCAGAAGCTCCTAAAGCAGAAGCTCCTACCGGGGTAACGATGGTTGACCTGGTAGCAAAGGCCCAGGCTCTTGTAAAGTCTGATGGAGCTAACCAAACTACATATGGGCAACAGATGCGGGCATGGATGACTGAGAGGGGCCATGTTGGGCGTATCCCAGAGTTGCCCAAGGATTTGTGGGCTGAGTTTAACGCGTACATTGATACCATAAGTGCGTAATGGCTGGCCACAGTATACTTGCGCCCTCTGCCGCGCACCGATGGCTTATTTGCACGCCGTCAGCGCGGCTTGAGGAGGGTTTAGAGAGCTCGAGCCGTTACGCTGATGAGGGTACGTTAGCGCACTCTTTAGGTGAACTTATGCTTAGGCATAATGGTAAACCGCCAGTTAAGGAGATGGGTAAAATTCGTAAGCATGAGCTTTACGCTACTGAAATGCCTGGGGAAGTGGATAAGTATGTACAATATGTACGCGAAAAAGTACGCCCTGAGTCTATACTTATCGTTGAGCAGCGGCTTGATATGGGTTTCTTAGCCCCCGGGCAGGGAGGCACTGCAGACTCTATAGTAATAACCGGTGGAGTGCTTGATATTACTGACCTTAAGTATGGTAAAGGGGTACGTGTTGAGGCTAAGAATAACCCACAACAGATGCTGTATGCCGCCGGAGCTCTTCAGATGTTTGATGTACTTTACGATATTCAGACTGTACGTATTTGTATATACCAACCACGGCTTAACCATGTATCTGAGTGGGAAATTTCAGCTATTGACCTTAAAAAGTGGGTAACGGAGGTGGCTATCCCGGCTGCTGCGAAGGCTTTCAAAGGTGTGGGGGACGCCGTAGCTGGGGAGCATTGTAAATTCTGTAAAGTAAAGGCTAAGTGTCGGGCTCTTATGGAATATGCTACCGAGATGGATAAGTTTAACTTTGCCCCAGCAAACAAGCTTACAGACCAGGAGCTCTCTGAAGTTATGGCCACCTTAGAGGTATTTAGGGATTGGGCAAATGGGGTAGAAACTTATGTGCGGGAAAAACTTTTAGCTGGTGAAAAGTTCCCAGGCTATAAGCTGGTAGAAGGGCGTAGTGTACGTAAAATAGTAAACCCCACTGGGTTAGAGGCGCGTTGCCGAGAGCTTGGCTTTACGCCAGATAAGTACCTGGATGTTAAATTAAAAGGTATTACAGACCTCGAGAAAATACACGGCAAAAAGTATTTTGCTGAATTTGCCGGGCCATATGTAGATAAGCCTAAGGGCGCGCCTACAGTGGCGTCTGAAAGCGACCCAAGGCCCGAGTATACTGAAACGGTATTTGCTTCTGAAGAGGGGTCAATACTTTAGCGGCTAAGGTATTTCAAGCAAAATTTTCAAAGTACCAAATTTATTATTACCTTTATAATTCAGCCTGTAGCCAGGCATAATATTAATCAATTAAAATCTTAGACATGCAGACCGCAGAAAACAAAACGCAGGTAACCACAACGGGGGGTAAAGTACGCTTTTCGTACGCCAATATTCTCGAACCAAAGGCTAACCAGCAAGGGGAGCTCAAATACTCGGTAAGCCTCCTTATCCGCAAGGATGATAAGTTGACCGTAGACCTAATTAAGGCTGCTATAAAAGCCGCTATCGCTCATGGAGTAGAGAAGGTATATAAGGGTAAGAACCCAGCGGTACCAAGTTTCAAAAACCCGCTCCGTGACGGTGACCTCGAGCGTCCCGAGGACGAGGTATACGCAGGGTGCTATTTCATTAATGCTAACAGCAACCGTATGCCGGTTGTAGCAGCGGCGAACGGTAGACCGGTACAGCCTCTTGACCTCACTGAGGAGCACATGTACAGTGGGTGCTATGGTAACGCCTCGGTTAACTTTTTCCCATTCAACTATGAGGGCACTATCGGAGTCGGCTGTGGGTTGAATGGTGTACAGAAGGTACGTGACGGCGAGCGCCTTGCCGGCATTCCCGACCCAAACAGTATGTTTAGTGCTGTTGAGAGTGAAGACGACAGTTTATGGCTGTAGTCGTATAAAAGCTTACGAGGTATTGATTTAGCTCGTAAGCACTTTATGAGAGTAGGTTTATCCCAGGTACTGAGCTACTTAACACTTTACAAAACTGGGGTATTGAAGCCATTAAGTTGGTATGTTACAGCATGTTAACCGCTCTCGGCAGCCAGGCCTGAGTATAAAGTCCTGGCCTTTGCCTGCATAGGTTTACCTTGATGATACCTCATTGAAGCGTTGGTATCTACGTAGGGTGGGTTTTCGATGACCCGGCAGGCACTATTCTCTTAATCGTTTAAAATGCAGCACATTTATCTAGATTATGAGACGTTTAGTAGCGTTGACTTAAAAGTACGCGGCTTACGTAGATACGTAGCGTCTCCAGACTTCGATATTCTTCTTTGCGCCGTAGGGCGTTTCATAGGCTCGGTACCTTCGGTTGAGGTATATGACCTTACAACTGACTCAGGTAAGCACGATTTTATTCGGGAGGTATACCCGCTTCTTGTGGATAATAGTGTTATTAAGCATGCGTGGAATGCTCAATTTGAGCGAGTGTGTACCGAGCAAGCTTTTGGGGTAACTCTCGATATTAGCGCGTGGAATTGTACCATGGCTAAAGCGCTATATTGTGGCTTACCTGGGGCGCTTGATGAGTGCGGTAGAGTTTTGGGTATTGACAACGTTAAGAAGGCTGGCGAGGGCAAGAAGCTTATCAAAACATTCTGCATGCCTCGCCGGCCGACTAAGCAGGACCCAAGAACTCGGGTAACGTGGGGGGACTCAGACGCCTCCTTCAAAGATTGGCAGGACTTCAAAGTATATAACGAGTATGATGTACTCGCGGAGATGGACATAGAGCAGGCTCTTGCTTGCTTTGAGTTTCCGGAGCGTGAGCAGCGGCTATATGAACTTGACCAGCGAATTAACGCCCTCGGCATAGGGGTAGACGTAGGTTTTGCGGCTCTTGCCAACGCGATGCATGAGACGTATAAAGCTAATAAGAAGCAAGAGCTACAACAGCTTTCTGGCCTTGACAAGGTAGGCAGCGTGGCCCAGATTAAAGAGTGGCTTACAGAGTGGGCTATTCCTATCCCAACAAAAGTAGACAAAGCAACGGGCAAGACAGTAGAGACCCTTGATAAGGCCGCTATTAAAGAGCTACTTACTGACCCAATGCTACCGCAGGAGGTTATTGACCTTCTAGAGGGCCATCAACAGCTTGGTAAGTCCTCTAACGCCAAGTACGCGGCAATGATCAATACAGTGTCAGAGGACAGTCGTATACGGGGGCTTTTCCAATATTATGGTGCTAATCGCACAGGACGTTGGGCCGGGCGTCTTGTACAGCTGCACAATCTACCGCAGAACCATATAACCCAGCTTGACGTAGCTCGTTGGCTTGTATATAACTTCGACGGCGACACCTCGCCTATGGAGTTCCTATTTGGCAATACCCCCTCTATTTTATCGCAACTCATACGCACCGCTTTTATAGCCCCCGGGGGTAAAACATTTGCGGTAGCTGACTTCTCGGCTATCGAAGCCCGCGTGACAGCTTGGTATGCTAATGAACAGTGGCGGCTTGATGTGTTCAATAGCCACGGCAAAATATATGAGGCGTCAGCATCGCAGATGTTTGGCATATCTATAGAAAAGGTTACCAAAGATAGCGATTGGCGAGTACGAGGCAAAATTGCTGAGCTAGCCTTTGGTTTCGGTGGGTCAGTACAAGCAGCTAAGAACTTCGGCGCCGATAAACTTGGGCTATCTGAGGAAGACTTAGTAGCGCTTGTACGAGACTGGCGCAATGCCTCGCCAGGCATAGTAAAATTTTGGCAAGATTGTGATAAATGCGCTAAGGCCGCCATTGGTAATAATGGCGCACCTATTACTTTACACCATGGTCTCGAGTTCAGTAAAGAGACAAACGGCAAGCATAGTTGGTTAACAATTAAGCTGCCGTCAGGCCGCAAGCTATACTACTTTAAGCCACACTTAACACCAGGCCGGTTTAGCGGTGAAAGCGTGGCGTACTGGTCTGCAGACAATACTAAAACCTACGTACCCACATCAACCTTCGGGGGTAAGATATGTGAGAATATAGTGCAAGCCACAGCACGAGACTGCCTCGCAGAGACAATGCTTGAAATGGATGCTGAGGGCTTTGATATTGTTCTTCATGTGCATGACGAGGTAGTGGCAGAGGTATTAGATAACTCCCCGCGGTACGCTCTTGATAATATGCTTGCAATAATGGCTACACCCATACCATGGGCCCCTGGTTTACCATTAAGTGGAGCTGGTTATATTACCCCATATTATAAAAAAGATTAACACATGAAGCTTGAAATTGCAACCGCGTTACAGGCTAATACTCGGTTTTGGAAAAATAGGAAAATAGAGTGGTCTGAGCTTATAGAGCGCCTTGGCCAGTTCCAAGTAACACATGAAACATACGCCGAGTACATGGCTATGCCTAAGGGCGACCAGGATAAAATAAAAGACGTAGGTGGTTTTGTAGGAGGCTATTTACGTGGGGGTATCCGCAGTAAAAAGACTATACAATATCGACAACTTGTTACTCTCGACTTCGACTACGCTAAGCCTGGTTTTGTAGAAGAAATTGCGTTATGTTGGCCATGGGAGACGGTGGTATACAGTACCCATAAGCATAGTCCAGATAAGCCCCGTATTCGTTTCGTAGTACCCTTGAGTCGCGAGGCTACGCCCGATGAGTATGTAGCCATCGCTCGCTGGCTCGGCGCCAAAGCTGGTATAAATGCGTGTGACCCTACGACGTTTCAATCTGAGCGTATGATGTTTTGGCCATCCAGGTCAAAAGATGCTGAGTATATATACGAGCATTTGCGAGGTGAGGTAATAGATACCGATTGGGTGCTAAGTCAGTACACTGATTGGCGAGATATTTCAGAGTACGCGTTTCCTGAGTCAGCAGGCGTACAACCGGATTGGTACCTGGCGGCTAAAGATAAGCAGGGTAACCCACTCGAGAAGCGTGGTATAGTAGGCATATTTTGTCGTACTTACCCAATAGAAGACGCTATACAGGAGTTTCTGAGTGACGTATACGAGGAGACAGCCGAGCGTGGCCGGTATACATACAAACAAGGTACGTCTAAAGGTGGGCTCTTATGCTACGAAGACCTATTTACGTACTCTTATCATGCCTCTGACCCAACGAGCTCCCGGCTTTGTAACGCTTTTGACCTCATACGTATTCACAAGTTCGGCGCCCTCGACGATGGCAAAGAAGCCTCTGGTAGCAAGTCTAAGTCATATAAAGCAATGGAAGAGTGGGCTATGCAGCAGGATGCGGTTAAAGCTACTGCTCTCGATGAGACTATTGATACTTGTAAATTCGAGTCACTGTATGACGACACCTTCGAGGAGAATGAAGATTGGCAAAAGGCACTAATGCTCGATACTAATGGCAATGTGAAAAGTACAGCCTTTAACGTCCGGCTTATCCTACAGCATGACCCAATGGTACGCGGTAAATTTGCGTACAACAGCTTTGACTACAAAAGTTATCTAATGGACAGCCGTCCAGGTAGAGATATTATAGTACCCGAGCCTTTACGCGATACCGACTATTCATTTGTGCGTGAGTACCTTGAGACTACATATGAGATAACTGGGGATAAGAAGATACTCGACGGCATGGCCCTTGAAATAGAGCGCGCGTCGTTTCACCCCGTGCGTGATTACCTTAACGAACTAACTTGGGACGGGGTACCGCGTATCGGTACAGTGCTACAGCGGGTATTTGGGGTAGAGAATAATGTATACACCCGAGAGGTATTGCTCAAATGGATGACAGGGGCGGTACAGCGTATATATGAACCTGGTAGCAAGCTTGACGAGGCTATAATATTAGTAGGGCCGCAGGGGTGTGGTAAGAGTACATTCCTGAAGAAGCTCGGTAAATATTGGTACAGCGATACCCTTATAGCCGTGTCAGGTAAAGACGCCTACGAGCAGGTACAGGGCAATTGGATTATAGAAATAGCAGAGCTTTCGGCATTCAAAAAACAAGCTGAGCAAGAGCAGATCAAACACTTCATGTCTAAATGCGAGGACGAGTTTAGGCCAGCCTACGGGCATTGTAAAGAGGTATATAAAAGGCAGTGCGTATTTGCCGGCACTACCAATGATATGGAATTTTTGAGCGACAGGCAAAACCGCAGGTACTGGCCAGTAGTTTGTCGTCCACAGCTTGCAATACTCTCTGTATGGGATAGCGAGTTTAGTCTTGAGATTAACCAACTATGGGCAGAGGCTGTTGCAGCATACCACGAAGGTATTGAGCCAAGGCTTAGCCCGGAGGCCGAACGTATTGCTAACTTAGCCCGCGAGGACCACCGTATTATCGACGACCGCAAGGGTTTGGTAGAAGACTTTATTAACACCCTTCTGCCCGCCGACTGGGATAAGCGTGATACCAACGCGCGGCGGGCTTATTTCATGAGCTCAGACCGCGAAGAGGGCACAGTTAAACGAACAAAAGTAACTACGTTAGAGATATGGTGCGAGTGCTTTGGTAGGCAGCGCGAGGATGCTACCCGCTATAATACCCGAGACATAGGCGACATAATGCGGTCAATGCCAGACTGGGCTCCTGCTAAGGGCACTCTCACCTTCTCTAATTATGGAACACAGCGATATTATGAGCAAATATAAGCATATCGACGCAAGCATAAAGTTTTTACATAGCGTGTATAAGGGCTATATAAATAGCCAGAATGGATTATATTTAGCCAATTCTGGGGGTAAGGATAGTGTAGTATGCTATCATTTATTAAAACGCGCAGGGCTTAGTATACCTATAATACATGGTAATACTACTTTTGACCCACCAGGTACACTTAAATATATACGCGAATACATGCCTGAAACATTAATACTTACCCCGCCTGAGTCCTTTTTACAATTAGTCACCCGAAAAGGCTTACCCACTCGTTTAAATAGGTATTGCTGTAAAGAACTGAAAGAAAAATATGGAGCTGGTAAAAATACTATTGAGGGAGTAAGAGCAGCAGAGAGTACCAACCGGACAGGTAGAGATTATATAGAATGCGATAGGCGTAAAGATATGCATGGAGCGCAGCATATATATCCGATTTACGACTGGACAGATACCCATATATGGGATTATATTAAAGATAATAATATACAGTTAGCCCCGCACTATGCTAAAGGTTTTTGTCGTCTCGGTTGTGTAGCTTGCCCACAAGTTACTCGTAAAGGTATTAGAGAAGCTGAGTTAGAAGCTTACCCTAAATATAGGTTAGCCCTTGAACATGCTATAGCAAAAGGTATGGCTAATAATCCACATTGGAAAATAAGTAGGTATACTAATGGTAATGGGGCAGAGGCAATTGATTGGTGGTTAACCCAGTTTTCAATGCGTGATTGGTGGGGATATGATATACCATTTATACGTAAAACATCCAAAAATGAATTGGAGCAGCGAGAAGGCCCTGGAAAGGGAATTTTGTAAAGTAATAGAAGGGGAAATAGGAGGCTTATGTATTAAGTTACTAAGCACTATTTCCGGCCTACCGGACCGGCTCGTGCTGCTGTCGGCCGGTAGGGCCTTCTTTGTTGAATTTAAGAGCACCGGCCAGAAGCCGCGCAAGCTTCAGGGCTGGTGGAAAGATAGGCTTGAAGCCTTAGGCTTCAAAGTGTATATAGTTTATGATAAGCAAACTTTTAACTTAGCATTGTATGAGATGGCAAGGAGGTAAGGGGCGTATACTTAAGCCACTACTTGAGGTACTACAGCCGCTATGCGAAGGGGCTACGGCATATTACGAGCCCTTCTTAGGTGGGTGTAATGTATTACCTTTTATACACCACCATGATAAAATAGGTAACGACATAGAGCCGGCAGCTATTGCGTTTTATAAATATGTACAGCAAGGGGGGGCCCCATTAGCGTACTCACCGACTAAAGCGCGATATGACTTAGCTAAATTTAGCATACAAAATAATACCGAGTTATTTATGCCGCTGTGGGAAGCATTTTACATTGACCGGGTTAGTAGCTACGTTGGTAAGTATTTGGGTGGATGGGTAGAGGAAAAACACCAAGTTAAACGCCGTACCGAGCTGTTTGACATTAACTTGAGTAATACCACGCTTTACTGTGGCAGTTATGATAGTATAGAGTACAAAGCCGGTAGTCTAATATATTGCGACCCACCATATGTCAATACACTTGGGTATGCGAGTAAGTTTGACCACGAAGGCTTTTACCTTTGGGCTCATAAACAGGCTGAGCAAAGTATGGTTATAATTAGTGAAAGCTGGATGCCAGAAGAACTATTTACTGAAATAGCTACCATAGCCTATCTTCACAATGGGGGCAGCTTCAGGGCAGTAAGGTCTGAAAAATTATTTATACCAAAATGAAATACACCCCATACATATACCAAACCAAGTCCCTCGAGTGGATGCTTGAGCACCCTAAGTGCGGGCTATTCCTTGATATGGGCCTCGGTAAGACGGTTGTAGCCCTGACAGGTATACGGCTCCTGAAGGGGCTATTTGTAGGTAAGACCCTTGTAATAGCACCGAAGCGGGTATGTGAGTTAGTTTGGCGACAGGAAGCCTCTGAGTGGGACCACTTACGAGACCTGCGCTTCTCGGCCGTTATCGGCTCGGCTGGGCAGCGTCGTAAGGCTTTGGCTACTGACGCTGACGTGTATCTAATTAACAGGGAAAATGTGGCTTGGCTATGCGCCGAGTACGGGGGCAATTACTTGCCCTTCGATATGGTAATTATAGACGAGTCGAGTAGCTTCAAAAACCACACAAGTATGCGCTTCAAAGCCCTCGCCCGAGCTATTATTGACGTGCCCCGGGTAGTGCTACTCACTGGCACCCCAGCTCCAAGAGGGTATATAAACCTTTGGAGTCAGATATACCTACTCGACCAGGGCAAGCGGTTAGGTAAATTTATAACCCACTTTAGAAGCAAGTATTTTCGTCCCGACTGGTCAGGCTTTAGCTATAATATAGTTGGGGGGGCTGACAAACGAATAGAGGAGTTAATAGGTGATATTTGTATAAGTTTTCAGGCAAAGGATTGGCTCGACCTCCCAGAGCTTATCGAGGTAGATGACTTCGTAGACCTGTCGCCGGAAACCCAGCAATTATATGATGACTTCGAGCGCGACCAAATACTTGAGTTTATTGAGTCAGGAGTGGAGGTTACCGCGCTAAGTGCCGCAGTGCTCTGCAACAAGTTACTCCAGCTCTCTAATGGCGCCATGTATTATAATGATAAGCACGCCTACCAAGTCGTACACGATGAGAAAATAGCTAAGCTTATCGAAATTATTGAAGAAGCCAATGGAGCCAGCGTACTCGTGGCATATCAATTTCAGCATGATAAAGAGAGGCTGTTTGGGGCACTTAAACCCTATAGCCCCCGACTCCTCAAAACCGATAAGGACAAGGAAGACTGGGACGCTGGGCGCATACAAGTGCTACTTGGGCACCCCGCCTCAATGGGTCATGGCCTTAACATGCAGAAGGGCGGTAATATTGCCGTGTGGTTTGGCCCAACGTGGGACCTCGAGTTGTACCAGCAGTTTAATGCCCGGCTTCACCGTAACGGTCAGAAGTGGCCTGTATTTTTACACCATATAATAGGTAGGTCTACAGAGGACCAGCGAGTAATGCATGTGCTTAAAAAGAAGGGTGACGCTCAGCAGGCGCTCAAAGATAGTCTTTCGGCTAAGATCGCTAAGTGGAAAAAATATGCGGGTAATTAAATACCTATAATTTTTTGAAATTTTTTCTCAAAAATATTTTTTAGTTTCGTTTTTTAGTTTTACCTTTACGGTATCAAAATAATAAAAACATTAAAGCTATGAAAAAGTACAAGCTTACCTCAGAGGTAAAAACAGTAAACGGAGTTAAAGTATATCGCATACAGGCGTTACGCTCGTTTAAATTAATAAATGGCAAACTAGTTAAAGCTGGGGACCTCGGTGGCTGGATAGAATCTGAAGCTAACTTATCACATTCGGAGTTATGCTGGGTATACGATGAGTGTACTATGTACGGCAACGCTAA
>QMCE01004892.1_pt1 | contig 13512 bp, 17 predicted proteins | sample 1821851 | NCBI WGS metagenome assembly QMCE01 (sample SAMN09453174, study PRJNA476694) | Termite gut metagenome, whole genome shotgun sequencing project. | isolation source: worker | host: Odontotermes sp. | place: South Africa:Pretoria | collected 2016-01-28 | reverse complement strand
ATTGACAGAGGGTTGAAGGCTCACGGGGTCGCACCATCGATGTCTGGACTTGTCGTTACGCATCTTATTTGCCAGTCTTGATACGAGGGATCGGTCCACTGAATTGCATCTAAGATCAGCGATGATCTGCCGGAATACCAACATGTCTGCCTCGATGGCCTTTCGAGCCTCCACGGTATCGATCGTCGCCTGACAAGCCGCCTGATGCGACACCATGACGAGCATTTCGAAGTCGGCGGGCTGCAGCCCCTGGTCCGCTTCGACGCTCACGGCGTATTCGACCGCGGGAGGGCTTTTGATCTCGTCGGCGAAGGCTACCGAACTCACCGTCGTAAACATGAGCGCCATGCAAAGCGCGAGGATGAATCTTTTCATTTTCATGTGTTTTTGGTTTTAGTTGATAATGGATTCAGGGGCAAAAATGAATCGAAAATACGCGCTGTGCAAATCGCAAAAGCATGATGCGCCCGCTTGGCGGCATGATGTCGTAAATGCCGTGTAGTCATGCTTTTGCGATTTGCGGCGGGGGTTTAAATAAGTCATTTTTGTCCCTGTAAACAGGTATATCTATGGCTGAACTGACCAATAAACAGAAGAAAGAGTGGGCGACGCTTTTGGCGCTCAGAGAGAACCTCACGCAGAAGGAGATCGCCGAGAAGGTGGGACTGAGCCGCCAGACCATAAACGCTTTGGCCAAGGCGGAGAAGTGGGAAGAACGCCGTTCGGCCATGCTGCTGACCAATGAGACCCAGATCGAGGCCCTCAAAATGCAGGTAAACGAGATAACCCGGAATATCGGTAATCGGGAGGAGGGCAAACGGTACCCCGATTCCAAAGAAGCCGATATTCTCGGCAAGCTCGCCGCCGCCATCAAAAAACTGGAGGGCGACGTGGGCTTGGCCGACATAGTCGGTGTTGGCCAGCGGTTTATCAATTTCGTGCGGGAGATAGATTTCGAACGGGCCAAGGAGATCACCCTTTTATACGACGTATTTATCCGGCAAAATATATGAAACAGTTGAAGCCACAAGACCGGGCGGCATACCGGGACTGGGAGGCGTACAAGGAGAGCATGCGCCGCGCCACGCCGGTCGATAAAAATATGACCCCGGCGGAGCTGGAACGGCATAAGAAAAAACTCGAAGCCAACCCGATCGCCTGGACCCTGTTCTTTTTCCCAATGTTTGCCGAGTGCGCTTTCGCCGGCTTTCAGGAGAAAGCAATTCTGCGTATGATTGCCCACGGAGAGTGGTATGAGGTCTTGTCGTGGGCACGCGAATTGGCAAAGAGTACGATCGTCATGTTTGTCGTGATGTATCTGGTATTGACCGGCAAGAAAAAGAACGTCTTGCTCGTCAGCGACACAAAGAGCAATGCTGTTCGCCTGCTGGCGCCATATAAGGCCAACTTCGAAGCAAACCAACGCATAAACGCCTATTACGGCGAACAGATTGGCCTCGGCAGTTGGACGGAGGATGAATTCATAACCAAGTCGGGCGCGGCGTTCCGTGCCTTGGGTAAGGGACAGAGCCCGCGCGGCAGCCGTAATGAGGCGATCAGACCCGACGTAATCCTGGTCGACGACTTCGATACGGACGAGGATGTGCGTAATCCCGATTCGGTCAATAAGGGCTGGGAGTGGTATGAACACGCCCTATTTCCGACGCGCTCTATTTCCAAGGAGACATTGATCGTGTGGTGTGGTAACGTCATCGCCGATGACTGTTGCGTCGTGCGTGCCGGAAAGATGGCTGACAATTGGGATATTAAGAATGTCCGTATGGTCAACATTAATAAGCCCGACCCGAAGAATGATTACCGCTACGGCAAATCGGTATGGCCGCAGAAAAACAGTGAGGAGCAGATCGACCGCGTGTTATCAAAGGCCAGCATGAGGGCTATGATGGGCGAATACTTCAATTATCCCGCAAAAGAGGGTGAGATATTCAAAGAAGTGAAGTTCGGCAAGATACCACCGCTTAACAAGTTTCCCTTCCTGGTAGCCTATGGCGACCCGGCGCCCGGGGAAAACAAGAGTAAGCAGAGTTCTACCAAAGCTATATGGTTGGTCGGGATGTTGGGCGACACCCTTTATGTGATCAAAGGACGTCTTGACCGCGGCCTGAACTCTGAGTACATAGACTGGTTCGCCGACCTGAAAAACTATGTCGGAGGTAAAACCACCGTGTATCTCGTGCAGGAGAACAACTCCCTTCAGGATCCATTCTTCAAGCAGGTGTTCATGCCACTGGTCGCGAAAAAGCGGCAGGAGGAGGGCATAGACCTAAATATCCTCGCCGACAGCGAAAAGAAAACCGACAAGGCGACCCGCATCGAGGCCAACCTCGAACCGATGAACCGCGAGGGGCGGCTGATCCTGAACGAGGCCGAAAAAGAGGATCCGCACATGAAACGCCTGGTCGAGCAGTTCCTGCTATTCACGCTCCAGTTGAGATTCCCCGCCGATGGTCCCGACTGCATTGAGGGCGGTAAGCGGTGGTGCGAGACAAAGCTTCAGCAACTCAGGCCCCCGGTGATCGGGGTGCCGTCCATAAGACGATCGTTAAACAAACACCGCGTATAACCATGTCGCAATTTATCACCAGGGAGGACTACGGGGCCTCCATACATGCCGAAATACTCGACGCCGTAACCCGCTCCGACGAGACGATCGTCGAACTGTGCCAGGAGCGTGCAATAAGCGAGATGAAAATGGTGCTGATGATGGCCGTCGACATCGCGATATACCACATCTTCAGCGTCCACAACCCCCGCACAATCTCCGAAGTCAGGGTCGAGCGATATAAGCGCGCCCTGGAGTGGCTTCGCCGTGTGCGCCGCGGCGACGAGGATATCGACGGCCTGCCGGAACTGGAGGCGGTCGATCGCGAGAAAGCCTCGCAATACCTCCTTCGAAGCAATCCTAAACGAACAAACAATATTTGATCATGGCCAAAAAACTGATAACCTCCGGCGGACAGGTAAATAAGCAACCGGGACAGACCATCATACTGACCACACCCAAGCGCGGGGGGCTCGACCTGTCGGTGTACATGAACGCGATCCGCGGATTCGACTGCGTCGACTGGCCGCGGCGCGTGAGGCTGCTCGATATGTACGAGGACGTGGAGATGGACACGCACGTGGAGTCCGTTATGCTCAAACTTATGGCGGCGATCTTCTCCACGCCGATCGTATTCCGCCGCAGCGGCAAGATAGATGACAGGGTGCAGGAGTATATCAACAGCCCGTGGTTCCTCGACTTCATGATCGACGCATTCAAGGACGAATGGAAGGGCGCCGGCGGCTCACTGTTCCAGTTCTACCGCGACGGCGACTGGATCAAGTACGAACTCACCCCGCGCAAGCACGTCAACGCGATAAACCGGACAATCCTGCGCAACCAGACGGATACGATCGGCCAAAGTTGGGACAATTTTTCCGACCTGCTCTACATAGGTCACCCCCGGCAGATCGGACGCATGGCCAAGCTGGCGTTCTGGGTTATCCTCAAGCGCAACGACGTGAGCGACTGGGCGAACTTCGCCGAGATATTCGGGCAGCCCATGCGCGAGGGCACCTATGATCGTTGGGATGACGATGCGCGGGTGAAGCTTATAGAGGACATCACCGCCCTCGGTTCGGCGCCAGTGTTCATACACCCCGAAGGCACAAACATTAAACTGGTAGAGGCGTCTCAAAAGTCCGGCACCGCCGATGTTTACGAAAGGCTGGCCGCATTCTGCAATGCGGAGATCAGCAAGGGGGTTTTAGCCAACACCCTGACCACCGAGGCCGGCGATAGAGGAGCGCGGTCGCTCGGAGAGGTACACCGGGAGGGCGAGCAGGATGTGGCATTCTTTATCAAGCGCCGCTTGCTCAATATCTTGAACTGGGACGTGACGGATATATGGGCGAATCTGGGGCTCGACACCCGGGGCGGGGAGTTCTCTTTCGAGCCGGTCAAGAAAAAAGATCCGAGTAAACAGATCGATATCGACTGCAAATTGTACAATGATATCGGGCTGCCCATGAGCCACGACTATTTCTATGAAGAGTACGGCATTCAGAAGCCAGATAACTATGACGAGCTTGTGGCGGAGGCGGAAGCCCGTAAGGTACCCGCACTTCCTCCTGCTCCGGTCAGCGATCCTGAACCCTCGCCGGATCCGGGCCCGGATCCGGCAGACCCACCCCGGAAGAAAGGAAAAACCCTCAAGGACTGCGTAAACGGTTTTTTCGTCCGCGCCCCCGGGAGGGGGGCTTTAGACTGGTAATGCAGCAACTGTACTGCGCCGCTGCCCCGGAAACCGATTTCAATTTCGACTCCAATACACTGACGGCCGCCCTCAAGCGCATCTATCGACGTGAGATAGACCCGTACGGAGAGATCGACGAGGGGTTGTTCCGTGAAATGTGTGGAATATTCAACCAGGCTGCCGACGTCGGGTTTGCGGGTAAACTGACCGACCGCGAGGCCGAATTTATCGACGCGATCCGGTATAACAACGCCTTGTTTTCGGCGTTTAAGGTCCACCGCCTGCAGGGCGACGTCGGGGCGCAACTGCTCGACGAAGACGGCCGCCTGAAACCGTATCGGCAATGGCGGAATGATATCCAAGGCATAGTGAGTCACCACACCGAACGTTGGCTCGAAACCGAGTACAACACCGCCGTCAAGCGCGCCGACCTGGCCGCCGAGTGGATGCAGTTCGAGCGTGAGGCCGACGTCCTGCCAAACCTTCGTTGGGTGAAGAGCCTCAGCATAGAGCCGCGGGAAAGCCATAGGATATACTGGGGTATGGTGCTGCCGATCTCGCACCCGTTCTGGGCGAACCATCGCCCCGGGGACGAATGGGGGTGTAAGTGTGGACTGGAGGCCACCGACGATCCGGCGGCGGAGACGATCCCGTCCGGCAAAGGCATGGATCCCGCCCCGGGACTGAATGGCAATCCTGCATATACGCGCAAATTGTTCAGCGACGACCACCCGTATATAGCCAACGCTTACGGCGGGGCTGCGCAGGCCGTCCGGTCGCTGCTCGATCGGCTGGGGCTCGCCCCCGAGGAGGTCGTCGAACGGAAGTTTAAAAGCGGCGGGATATTGCAGACGCCGGCAGGCTTTTGGCAGAACTCCGTCGAGCAGGCGAAAAACGTGCGGGCGTACACCGAACTGGCTAAGATGCACGGGGAACGGTATAAACTGCTTGCCGTCGACAATACGATCGGAAAAAAGAACCCGGATGCACTGAACCTTAAAACCGGGTTTTACTCGGACATGAAAAACCCTCAAACCCTTAACGGCAAAAATGCCATGCAGGCGGCCATCAAATCAGCGGCAAAACAGCGCGTCGAGGAGCTTTATGTCTATCTGACGCATGATTACGCTTCGCCGGATCTTTACAGGGGTATGATCGCTGGCCTGCATGGCGGCAGGGCAAAGTCACTCCGGACAATTATAGTCAGGCTCAGCAGCGGATCACTAAAGAGATATAACGTCGAGCGAGTACGCAGATGGCTTAAAAATTAATCGGGAGCGAAGAAAACCTCGCTCCCGATGGGGGTATGTCCTCACCATAAGGCAAGAGACCTACCGTATTACACCACAAATGTAATCAACTTTTATTCCAAAACAATGGATATCAAGGGATTTTCTCGTCAATGGCACCAAAAAAGCCGCGAAATCGAACATCTGATGCGTCGGAAGATGCCGGTGATCGTAGGCGCTATGGCCAAAAGCCACTATCGGGAAAATTTCCGCAAGGGCGGTTTCGTCAATAACGGCCTAAAAAAATGGACCCCGGCCAAGCGGATCGGCGCCGGCACCGGCGCGAAATCTAAGCGAGGCACCCTGCTCAGCGACAGGATGCACCTGTACAATAACGTCACATATACCCCGGGCGACAGGAGAGTGCGTGTCCACATTCCTGTGCCGTATGCGTCCGCCCATCAGTTCGGGGAAACGATAACGGTGCCCGTTACGCCTAAGATGCGGGGCTATGCCTGGCGGCAGTACTACAAGTTGGGCGGAAGCGCTAAAAAGGCCGAAAATGGACCAACGGAGGGCAATACCGATATATCCAAGGAGGCCGATAAATGGAAGGGGCTGGCGCTGACCAAAAAAAACAAGTTAAAAATAAAGATGCCCGCCCGGCCGATGATTGGCAAAAGTGCCGAACTGAGCGAAAAATACACCGACAGGCTGGATGCGGAATTGCATAAAACATTAAAATTTTGACCTATGGAAGATGTCTTTTTGAAAATCATGGACCGGATCGCCGAAGGGATGCCGGAGGTGGTGATGATCGACGAGTATTACGGCCAACTGGAGACCGAGGAGGACGCCTACCCGATGCCGGGCGACTGTATATTCATAAAACCCGTGGAGGGCGAGTGGGACAATATCACCCCGGTCACTCAAAAAGGACAGGGCGAGGTCACGGTGATGCTGGCCAAAGATTGCTTCGAGGATACCCACTACTCCTCTGGCACCCGGGAGATAATCCGGGAACGCCTGCTCCAAGAGAAAAAGTTATACAAACTGCTTCAGGCATTCCGCCCCGGCGAGAAGATGGGGCGCATGCGGCGTAAGGTCAGCCGGAACTACTCCACTCCTTGCGGGAAGAAAGTGTATGAGATGGTGTTCACGTTCGAGGTGATCGACAGTTCGGCGGCTACTCCCCAGTGAAAAGCGCGAGCTGCGCAGCGGTGATCCTGGGCGCCTTCATCCTGCCCGGCGGACGTATGTCGAGGTTCGGAGTTTGGCGGGCCTTTCTGCGAACGATAGAGATGATCCGTTCCTCGGATATGAAGAATTCGTTTAGGGAGAGCTGCTTGAGCGCGTCGTCGAAGCGCAGGCGCTGCACTTCCGTCCAGTAGTGATACCGGCGGACGAGCGCATCGTCTCGACGCTCAATCAACTCTTTATTACGGCCCTTGGACATAGTTATTTACAAAGATAATGTCCGGACATACAAAAAAGCCCTGTAAAATGCGAATTTACAGGGCTTTATTAACAGTGTTAAGGTATTTCTTGCATTTCCAGTGGCGGACTGCCATCGTCCGGCGAATAGGGCCTGATCATAGTGCGGATCACGCTTACCACCCTGACTCTGCCTGTGCCCTCGCAATAGTGGCATTCCCGCAGCCCCGTCTTGGCATCCTTGCCCGTTCCGCCGCAGGATCGGCAGATGCTCAGGTGCTCGGGGACTTCGCGAATGGCGACCGAACTATATTCCGGATCCATATTTGCTATGCCACTGTGCGCCTCGCGATATTTATCCCTGAGTTGCCTGGCAACATGTCCGCTATAAAAACGTGCATACTTGGCAGACCCAACCGCAAAGGTTCTCTCCATTAATTCACAAGTAGCTGAGATCACCACATACCCCCAGTCATAAACGGCGGTCTGCTGCGTTTGATTTTCACACGACCCCAATATCCGCAAAATATCTTCGAGCAATTCATCGAACTGCTCCCGCACTTCCGCTTCCGTCATTTTATGTTTCATCCTGCTCATTTTCTGATCGTGATAAATTCGGCGTCTACAATGGTCGTATGCGGATTGCGTGGCACTATCTCCTGCCGGCGGGCCTTGATGCGTCTGGTACGCCACAAAAGGCCCAGAAACCGCTTGTATTCGACATGCTCGACATACAGCAGGCTGTCGCGGCTCTCGAACGTTCCGAAGAAGATCCCCGCCCCGTCGATGGATCCGTGGAGATCAAACCACTCGTCCGAGATGTCTATCCGCCGGATCGTGTCCGCCGGCGTGTTGTCCACATAAATCACAGAATCCCTCACCGTGCCCTGCAAATCGTAGATCGTCTGCAACTGGGCGGTCGTTACGCGCTCCAGGCGATTGCGGTCGGCGCGCAGCGTGCTGATCAGCGCGGCGTCGCCGGCGCGGAACCGCTCGAACTCTTCGATCTTCAGTTCGAGGCTCCGGACGCTGATCACATTCAGGCTGTCCCGCGTCCGGTAGCGCTCGTTCTCGCCCATCAGGGCCTCGGTGTTCGATCGGTAGACATTCCGGTCGGCCCTTATCAGCCGCAAGCCCCGCTGCTGGACGGCGATCACCCCCAGCGGCAGGACGAATGCGATAACGATATAGCGGGTTTTCATTTCAGTGCCCCCAGGGATAGCGGAAGTTTGACCTCGTTGCCACGCTCGTCCTTAACCGACGCCTCGATGAACTGACAGGACTCGACCGGCCGATAAGCCTGCTTGATGATGTTTACGCCCTCCATAAAGGTGGGATCCTGCTTTTTGCTGGCCATCTTCTCAAGTTCGAGCACCTTGCTTGCCTTCAGGTTACCCTTGCGGTCCTTGGCCAGCAGCCCCGTCACCATGTCGACGAGTTCCGCCGTGGCCTCATCTTTGGCCAACGATTTCAGGTACTCCCTGACTTTGGCGATCCCGGCGTTGACCGTGTCGTCCCACCCCTCGTTCACGCGGTTGCCGAGCGTTATGCTCATCGTGCCGTCCTCGGTGGTGAAAGTATCGCTGCGCCGGTCGGTTTTGACCTTGAACAGTTCGTCCTTCATCTTGATAAGGGTTTCGGCGTCGGCGAAGACCTCCTGCTTGACCCGCATCATCTCGCTGCTGAAGTTTTGCAGTTTCTTCACGGCCGCCGACACGAATCCGTCGACGAGTTGTTTGTAATCCTCGCGGGCCTGCTGCACCCGCGCCTTTTCCGCCTTCTCCTCGGCCTCGATCTGGGCCTTGAGTTCCGCGCGCTGTTCCGGTGTTAATTTCGATAAATCCATAGTTATTAAGTTTTATGAGATTTGGTTTGTCGTTTTAGTCGGCGTTGTAGGCGAGTCAAACTTTGTTTTTTTCGTGTTCGGCCATATTTTGGTCGTATACCTGTGCGTACTCTCATTGGCGGACGAGCAACCCCGAAGACCGCCCGGAACCGTCGCATTTGTTCAGTGCTTAATCTTATGGCAAAAGTCACAGAACGGATTGGGGGTGTTAGCTCGGTTCGCCCGTCAAAAAGATCGCTCAGGCTTTCAACTTGTACTGGTGGTGGTAGTGGGCTGTCGTTGAGAAATAACTGCATGTCGCCCCACGATGTATCATTGTCGTTATTCATTGCGGTCGAACTTTTGCAAAAGTGGGCACCACAATGGGCTCGCTGATGGTTTGGGCCCGATGACATATCGTTTCTTTTTTAATATGGACTCGGAGCCATCTTCATTGTCTTCCCATGCGCCCGATGTTCCATATTCGAGAAAAACGTCAGATGGAAATCTGGGGCGAGGCAATTGCCGGTTGAATGAGTAATGATTGCAAGTCCCGGATGTGATGCTGTCGGCTCCGTTCCCTTCCCCGTCATTCCAAACCTCCAAAAAGGGACAGTTGGCGCAGCCGCTTACGCCGATTTTTTTACTTAACATGTCAGTCGGTTATTATATTAGGTTGGCGCATCAACTCCTTAAACCGCCGATCCCGCGCCGCCTTATTCTTAAAATCCCCTTCAAGGGTTTTATAGGTGCCGCTTGCATCAACAAGCACCTTTATCCTCGGCGTTGTGGTATCATCCGATCGAATTATCGTAAACCCAGCCGCCATTACTTTTCTCTTGCTATCCCCGTCCATGTTATTTCGTATTTCCCATGAATAAACTGTTCGTAAAATCGTATCTTAACTCTCGCGCGGGGGGTGGGGGGGGTGGGGGGGTGTGGGGTATTATGAATGATCATTTTCGCGCCTGCCCGCACAACGTCCCCGCGCCTGCGGAAATACCTGTGTGCCGCGTATTTAGGATCCCATACCATAATCATTAAGGTTAAGTGATTAAGGAGGGCGATATCGCCCTCCATTGTTGCTATTCAACAACAAACCAGTCGTCGGCGAATACGTCACACACCGAAGGAGACCATCCGACGATCAGGTTGCTGGAGTTGACGAATGCCAATTGGTTGTTGTAATTAATCTCGTCAATCTGCATCGCCGGATCATTGAACCTTCTGACGAACTCGTCTTTCACGGCTTGAGGCAAAGATGTCATCACAGGCACAACATTGGCCGGGATGGTCGACGGCACCTGCCGGAAAATAAACTCGTGCTCACCGTGGATGCTGCGTTTGACCATTTTGCCCTCCATAAGGGATTCAATTGCTTTTTCGAAATTCATGATATTAGATTTATTGGTGAATTAACTCGGTATTTGACTGCTGGCCTGCTGGATCATCGCACTGAGTACGCTCGGGGAGATCACCACTTCGGGAGCCGACTGCTCGCGCTTTGCCCGGGCGGCGTCCTTGCGGGCAATGGCCTCCAGCTTGGGCACCAGCGCCCGGAGTTCGTCGATGTTTAACTGCACGAACAATTTGCCCGCAATCCGCTTATTCAGGCAGAACTCATCGACGCTGCCCCAGTCTGACGTATCGATGCCAAGTTTCGAGATCCGCTTCAGCACGACCGACCGCTGGCGTCTTAGTTGGGATACGTAACTGTCACTTCCGATCTTATCCTCGATGGCGTCGCACATTGCATTGTACTCCGCCGGGGACATCTCCCTCAGCGATGTCGTCCGGCCGCGGGTGAACGTGCCGACATACTCCTCCTTTAGGGCCTCGTCGGCGCACGGGATCCGCCTGAGCAGGGCGAAGAACCGGGCGAAATTTTTAACTTTTTTCATTGTATTAGTATTTGGTTGATTGTACTATGTCGGGTATCTCCTTCCAACTGGGCAGGCCGCCGAGCTGGCGGTCGTCGATGTAGAGGTCGGCGGAGATCTTGCGGGAGTTATTGTCGTATTTCCGGATGTTTTTCGGCAGATTGTCGTTAATCCGGTCGAACGGTATTTCATGCTCCAGCAACCAGTTCACGGCGTCGACGAGGTCGTATCCCTCGCGGCAGGACCAGACGATCAGCATGTGTCCGTCCTCTTTAAGCCGGCGCATCCCGGCGATCGCCCACGGCATCGGCTCGCCGATGGCGGGCCACTCCCCCGTGTGCAGGGTTCCGTCGAAGTCAACTGCTATGATCATATCTTTTTGAAGTGTTTTAGGGGTTAGGTTGATCGAGATTGTCCGGACTCAGAGCTATTGTTTCGATTTTCCCGTAAACGAGGGCATGCACATTGTATGTTAAGCGTTCGCGTAGGACATCTTCAGGAATTTCCACCGTGCCAGTGGAAGTGGGGTCAAAATATTCATTAAGGGCATCATTCATTGCTCTGTATCCCGGGATAGAGCTGAATTTTTCTTCCGCCTCATCCATATTTCCATAGCACAATAAGTCATAGTCCTCGTCCGTCATTTCGGGTATATTATCTATGAATTCCTTTGATTGATCGGCGATGTAATTCACAAACCAATCCTCGTATTTCTCCGGATTTAACCGATCGACCATACCATTGTCGTACATGATTTCTTTCATGCATCGTTTGGCAAATTCAATGTATTTATTTTCCATGCAAACAGCATTTTTTATGTTTTCTTCCACTGCCACACGGGCAGGGGTCGTTACGTCTTATTTTAGGTGCAACCTTGACCGGATCAGGAATGCCGTGTGCACATCTGTAACACAGCGGTTGGCCTTTGCCTCCATACTTGTATACATTTGGACTGCCGCAAATGCAGCAGGTTTTCGTATTATTATCCATCGTATTAAGGTTTTAATGTCCTTTCTCCCCAGTAGCGCTCGGCGGCCTCCGGCCAGATGTCGAATTGTCCGGTGGGACCGATGAAGCGCCCTTTGCTGAAGGCCCGGTAGCCCTGCACCCATATTTTGAGCGCGGCGTCGTACATCACCGATCGGGCGCTCCTGCCGGCAGGGCTTGTGCCGTCGGCGTGGCTAATGAAGATGATCAGCTTGTCGCGGTGCGCCTCCTTGAACTTCAGGTAAGCTTTATAAGTCAACTGCGTGTACTGGAAACTGTCGATGAGTATGATCCTCGGCTGTTTGGGCTTGAGGAGCCGCTCATGTAAATCGTCCATCGGTTCGCAATCAAGGATCCCCCACCTGCCGTTCACGTCCGGAAGGTTGTGCCGGCGCGCCGTTCGGCGAATTGTTTCGGTAGTCCCCTCCTCAAGACTGTCGTACAGCACACGTTCGAATTCCGCCAGAGCCTTGGTGAGTTGCATCACGAAGTCGGACTTCCCGCTCCCTGAGTTACCCCAGATGAACCAAACCCCGGTGCGCGCCGGCGTGCCGAACAGATCGAGCCATTTCCCGGTAAATGGAAATACGCGATCTTTTATCGCGAGAAGCTCACGTGGCGATAGCGCTCTCTTTCCCATGTCCGGTTATGCTGACTGAGTGGCTGCTTTTTTCTTTTCTTTCCTGACCTTCCGGCAGGTACGGCGGAGGTTGAGCCCCGCCTTGATTGTCTCATCCACCAGTTTAGCGACGGTCCGGCTGTCGCTCACGCCGTTGGCCCGGATGATCGCATCGACGTGGTAGGGCTCGTTCGAGTCGACGTCATACCACGTGGAGGCGATACGGCTCCACAGTTCCGGAAATCCTTTGACGCCCAGCCGAAGCCCTCGCTTCATGCGTTCCTTCATGTAGTCGGTCGATAGGAAGACGACCCCGGCTTTATCCTTCAAGTGGTTGTAGATCGTGATGAAAAAGTAGAGGATGGAGTCGGAAAGTTTGTCGGCCTCGTCGAAGATGAGCAGGGAGTCCTCGCGCCCCGCCAGCTCCTGTATGACCTCCATTATGACAATCCGGGCTTTGCGTTGAGTATTAACGCGCAACCCCACCGCTCGTGCGAGCTCGATTGCAAAGTCCGATTTCGCCATCGCCTCGTCGCACTGTATATAAAATGCGTTGGAGTTCTCGCGAACATACTTTTTTGCCGTCTCGGTCTTCCCACTTCCAGGAGGGGATATCGCCCACACGAAATCGCAATCCTCCTGCGTCTCGCGCAGGCAGAAGGTAATATCCTTGACCACAGGTGTGTCGACGATCACCCAGTCGTTGGCCTCGGGCGTACCTATCTGCCCGCGCAGGTTGCGCCAGAAGGCGTCGGATATATTCTCATAGCGCCCGGTCAGAATGGATCGGATACTCGTGTTACTAACATGGCTAAGACTGTCGGAAGCCCGCTGCGTGCTGCCCTCGTAGCGGGCGACATACGCCTGGAGCAGGCTCCGGATCTCATCCTTAGCCTCCTGCGTGAAATTGTTGTACGTCTGTTTCATAATGGTATTTGTATTAGAATTTGTCGTATCCCGAGACAGTGTCGTAAGTGCGGTTGCTGTTGGCTTTCTCGATCACGCCTATGTCGATCGGCGCGTGTCTGGCGGTGCGCGCCTTTTTTGTGGTCTCGACATTCGCCATCAGTTTTTCGACGGCCTTAGTGCTAAGACCCCTGAGTTTCGGACGATTGAGCCCATGCTGCTCGGGCGCGACGCCATGGGCCGTCTCCAACTCGGCCGCCGCCATCTGGCGGGCGATACGCTCCTGCTTGTTGATCCGGTCCTGCTGACGGATGAAGGCCATGTCGCCGGGGCGCTGCTCCTGGATGTTGCGCTGCACCTCGATGTACGGCAC
>QMCE01001330.1_pt1 | contig 13513 bp, 10 predicted proteins | sample 1821851 | NCBI WGS metagenome assembly QMCE01 (sample SAMN09453174, study PRJNA476694) | Termite gut metagenome, whole genome shotgun sequencing project. | isolation source: worker | host: Odontotermes sp. | place: South Africa:Pretoria | collected 2016-01-28 | reverse complement strand
CCCCCTGTTCCCCTGAGCCGCCTTTTTCTGGTTACTCTTTTTGGCGGCGCAAAAAGAGTAACGCCCCGCCGGCCAGGCGAAAAGGTGAGACAAAGATTTCGGTATAGTTGAAGGAGATGCACGGAAAGGGAATAGGGCAAGGTCAAGGGCAAGGTCAAGGGCAAGAACAACCACCCCGCCGCCTGCGGCGGCACCCCTCCAACGGAGGGGAATTTAAGGGCGACCACCCCGCCGCTGCGGTCAGCGCTCCTGCCCGTCAATTATCCGTTTCCCAGCGCTTTTCTGCCTTCAATAACGCGGGCCGTACCGGTCAAATCGTTGTGGAAGCCAATATCGGCGTAACCCCATTCGGTGAGGATGGCGGCGACACTTTCGTGTTGGCCGGCGCCGACCTCCAGCAGCAGCAGGCCGCCGGGGCGCAGCTGCGCGCGGTAGCGCCGGGCAATGGCGCGGAAGTATTTGAGCCCGTCCTCACCGCCGTTGAGGGCGACAAGCGGCTCGTAGCCCAGCTCGGCCTGCAGCGCGCCGAGCTCTCCCTCGGGTACGTAGGGCGGGTTGGATACCACCATATCGAGCGGCCCGGGGTGGGTATACTCGCGCAGATCGGAAAGATGGACGCCGATATCGGGGTAATGCCGCCGCACGTTGCGCACGAGATACGCATATGCCTCGGGCGAAAATTCCTGCGCCGTCACCGCGGCGGCGGGGAAGTTGTGCCTGAGAGCCACGGCCACGCAGCCGCTGCCGCTGCACAGATCGAGCACATGCGGGGCAGCGCCCGCCGGCAGATCACGCAGGCGCCTGAGGGCAATATCGACAAGAGTTTCGGTATCCTGCCGGGGAATGAGAACGCCGGGGCCGACATAAAAGGGCAGCGAATAGAATTCCCATTCGCCGAGCAGGTATTGCAGCGGCGCGCCCTGCGCCCGCCGCGCGAGCAGGTCGGCAAGCTTTTCCCGCGCGCCGTCCGGCGCGGGCGCGGCGGGATCTGTGAACGGCGGCTTTTGCCCCGCCGCGGCGTACAGAAGCTGCTTTGCCTCAAAGGCACCGGGGGCGTTTTGTAAGGCGATGGCGTAAAGTTCTTGCAGGGTAGTTCGCATTGGTTGAGGTTGCTCCTTTGTTGTGGAATAGAAAGGGTGGCTTAATTGCCAAACCGGCAAAAAATATTGCCGGCAACAGTATCCATGCTGTTTTTTTCATCAAGCCTTCTCTCCCCGACGCCTACCACTTATCCTGCCCCTCTCCAGGCGGGATGGCGGGCAGCATCGCGGCGATGGCCACTTCTATCTGGCTGTCGTCCGGTTCGTTTGTCGTAAGGCGCTGGAGCCACAGGCCCGGCGCGGACACAAAACGGGTGAGTGCGTTGTCGTACCGCCCCGCCGCCTTGATGATCTCGTACGAGATTCCCACAATAACAGGCAGCAGCGCCAGCTTGAGGGCCACGCGGGGCAGAAGCGCCTCCGCCGTAACAAACGCCGATACCAAAATGGAGATCACCAGCACTATGAGAAGAAAGCTGGTACCGCAACGCGGGTGGAACCGCGTTTTGGGGCGGACATTCTCTACGGCAAGCGCGTCGCCGGCCTCGTAACAGGCAATGGTTTTGTGTTCGGCGCCGTGATAGGCAAAAACGCGTCTGATATCGGCAAGCCGCGATACCAGCGCCAGATAGATTAAAAAAACGCCGATGCGCACCACGCCTTCCAGCAACGAGCGCGTGAGGGGCGATAAACCAAGCCCCGCCAACCGCGCGAGGCCGCCCACGGCAAAGGCGGGCAGCACCGAGAAGAGCAGCACCGCCATGGCCACGGCCAACACCAGCGCCAGCACCGACACCACGCTGCCCAGGCTCTTGCCCAGCCGGGCCGCCAGCCATTTTTCAAATTTGGAGGGTTCTTCTTCCTCCAGTCCGGCCTTCTCGGCCGACTTCATCAGGCACTTGTAACCAAACAGCAGCGAATCGGCCATATTGAAGATACCGCGCACAAACAGCCATTTGCGGTACCACGTTTTTGCGGAGGCGGTATCCCACTGCTCAACGTCGATCTGCCCGCCGGCGGTGCGCACCGCCATGGCCGAGCGAGCCGGCCCGCGCATCAGCACGCCCTCGATAAGCGCCTGCCCCCCGATGGAGGTTTTGAAGTTTTTTTGTTTCACGGGTTCTCCTTACTCTTAAGTGACCGCTGATTTAACCTTACCGCCATCGCTTACTTTGCGCTTTTGCGCCGGGTCGGCGCAGATGAGCGGGCAGGCGCCAGTGCCTGCGGCAATTTGTCTTGCCCGGCAAAATGACCGCCCCCGCTACAGCATTTCCGCCTGTGAACACAGCTTCTTACTCTTTGAGGACCGGCAGCGTAACGGTTACCGTTGTGCCCTCGCCGTAAACCGAGGCGACATCCAGCGCGCCGCCGTGGCGGGTGACGATCTCGTCGGCGACGGCAAGGCCGATGCCCGAGCCGCGCCGTGTGGAATTGGCCTTGTAGAACTTGGCCTTCACCTTGGGCAGATCCTCGTCGCGAATGCCGATGCCGCTGTCGCGCACCGTAATGATAAGCCGCTCCGTGTCGGCGGCGGCCGTTATGCGCACCGCGCCGCCCGGATCGGAATATTTGATGGCGTTGTCGATCACATTGACAAACACCTGCCGGATCTTGTTTTTATCGCCGCGAATCGGCGCGTACAGCTCTTCGTCCACGTAAAACAGCTCTATTTGCTCGCGCTTTGCCTTCTCGGCGTACATCATCACCGCTTCGCCCAGCTCGGCAATGGGATCCATGGGGCTCAGGATCAGTTTGAGGCGGCCGCTTTGCATCCGCGAAAAATCCAGCAGCTCCTCCACCATCGCCGAGAGCCGGTCGGTTTCGCTGATGATCACGCGCATTCCGCGTTCGAGTGTGTGGCGGTCGTCGCCGCCGTCCGAGAGTATCGTCTCGCCCCAGCCCTGGATGGCTGTGAGCGGCGTGCGCAGTTCGTGCGAAACCGACGAGATAAAGTCGTTCTTCATCGTCTCGGCCTCGCCCAGCTCCTCGGCCATGTAGTTGATAACGTCGCACAGTTCGCCGATCTCGTCGTTGTTCTTTTTTGTCAGGCGGGCGGCAAAATCGCCCTGCGCGATCCGGCGGGCCGTTTGCCCCACCTCGCCGACAGGGTTGACGATAGAGCTTATGAAATACGAGCTGGAGAAGAGCACAAGCAGCAGGATGATGATTCCCAGCACGGCGATGGCCGCTATCAGCACGGCAATTTGCCGGTCGACGAGGCTCAGCGATGTGAGAAAGCGCACGGCGGCCACTGTCTCCCCCGGAAGAGAGAGGAACATCGTCACGGCCATAACGCGCTGCCCGCTTATCTCACCCACCGCCGAGCCCTGCCGGCTATCGTCGGCGGCGGCGGCGTTGTAATCGTCCAGCAGCGTGCCGGCGTCCGGCTCAAAGCCGCTGGAGGTATAGAGTACGCCGCCCTCGTCGTCCATCACCATCATCTCGATGCGGTCCTTGGCGGCAAAGCCCGAGACATAGCCGCGCACCTGCGTGAGATAATCCTGCGTTCTGTCCTCGGCGTAGCGGGTGAACATGGTGTCGGCGGCGTCGGCCCTTGAGAGCAGCGTCTGCCGCACCGAGCTGTAGTAGTAGTTGAAGACGCCGAACCCCGCCCCCGCCGCCACCACGGCAATGATGACCACGATCACCCCAAAGCTGTTGAACAGCCAGCGGCGCGTTATTTTTTTGATCGCCACGCTTGTTCACCTCCGGCGATGGGGGTATGTGTGCGCGCGCCAAGCGCGCAACACCGGCCAGCCCGTTTGAAGCCGCAGCACCATATCGGTCACCCGTGCGCGCGCGCCAAGCGCGCAACACCGGCCAGCCCGCTGAAGCCGCAGCACCATATCGGTCACCCGTGCGCGCGCGCCAAGCGCGCAACACCGGCCAGCCCGTTTGAAGCCGCAGCACCATATCGGTCACCCGTGCGCGCGCCAAGCGCGCAACACCGGCCAGCCCGCTGAAGCCGCAGCCCCATATCCGATTGCCCGTGCGCGCGCCAAGCGCGCAACACCGGCCAGCCCGCTGAAGCCGCAGCACCATATCGGTCACCCGTGCGCGCTTCGCGCGCAACACTAGTCTACCCACTTGTATCCATAGCCCCATATTGTGAGAATATGCTTCGGTTTGGAAGCGTCATCTTCTATCTTCATGCGCAGGCGGCGGATATTGACGTCAACTATTTTCACATCGCCGTAATAATCCTCGCCCCACACATGCGAGAGGATCTCGCTGCGCTCAAGCGCTACGTTGGGACGCGACATGAAGAACTCCATTATTTGGAACTCCATCTGTGTCAGCTCAAGCTGTTTGCCCTTTTTGGTGAGGGAGCGGCTTTTGATGTTGAGTACAAATTCGCCCGACACGATCTGCCCTGTGGGCTCGGTAGCGGCCTGCGCCATCGAAACGCGGCGGTAAACGGCGTCGACGCGCGCGAGCAGCTCGGTGGGCGAAAAGGGTTTTGTGACGTAATCGTCGGCGCCCAGCATCAGGCCGGAGACCTTATCCATCTCCTGCGTTTTGGCCGAGAGCATGATAATGCCAACCGACGACGACAGAGCGCGTATCTGTTTGCACACTTCAAAGCCGTCGATACCGGGCATCATGACGTCGAGCAGCACAACGTCGAAGTCGCCGCCGCTCTCTTTGAATACGGCCAGCGCTTCCTCGCCGTTTGGCTTGTCGGTAACGGCATACCCCGCCCGGCGCAGGTTGATGACGACAAAGTCGCGGATGACGTCCTCGTCTTCGGCGATGAGTATTTTGCGGGTGGACATAGCACGATTCCTCCTTTGCGAACAATTATAGCCGATCAACTTTAAGAATGCCGCGGCAGGGAACGGCATTGACCGTTCCGCGATCGTGATGCCGCCCGCCCTTATTCCCCTCAAAGGGCGGGGAATAAGGGCGGGGCGGCGGGAATGGCGCCGAAGACAGGGCGCGGCGCAATCGAATCACAACAGGCTGAACATCCCTTCTAATTCGCTGTAGGTGATCGCCAGCGGCTCGGCTGTGGTTTGCGGGATATAGGCGTAGTAGAGGAAGAGGCCCTTTTCGGCCAGCCGCCGGTAGTTGCGCTGGACAAACTGATCCTGATAAGCGCGGCTATCGTAGACCCGCACGCGCAAAAGCTCGTTGTTGGGCCTGCCGGTGGAAGGGTCGATATGGTAAAAGCGCCATTCGTCGCTTTCGGGGCTGCGCTGCACAGTGACGTTATCCGTCCAGCGGGTAGGAAAGGCGACGCGGTACCCGGCCGCCTCGTTCACCGCCGCCCGCCGCACCGGGGTAAGGCCGTAGCGCCCAAGTCGCATATAATGGGTAAGGAGGGGCGGCCCCAAAACATCGTCGGCCAGCGCGGGCATCTCCTCCAGCTGCGGGATCTCCACGTCGCCGTAGCCGCTCGCGTCGGCGCACAGCACCTCTTCGATACGAAAAGTCTGGCCGTAAAGGTCGAAGGTATTCTCTCCCACCAGCATCGTCAGGCCGGATTTGCTCACCCGGGCCACTTCGGTGGCAATGTAGGTGTCGGTGCGGCGCTCGTCGATATACACGGCCGTCGCACCGTTATCCCAGTTAAACCGCCCGGGCAGCAGCTGCAGCACATTGTCGAGTTCGGGCGAAAGGTTGAGCTCGCCAACTGTCGTCAGTCTCCCGTCGTCGGTGGCGGCCAGCATACTCAGGCTGAAGTAGCCCGAGCTGCTCCGGCGCACAAACAGGATCTCGCTCATGCCCTTGCCCAGATAATCGCCGATGGCAAGAGAGTGGTAATCGATACGCGGTGTCGTTCCCGGCGCCGCCTCCCGCCGCAGCAACGCGCCGTCGAAAGAATGGATCTCAAGGCTGGCCGTGCCCCTGCGCGAGTTGCGCCAGCCAATCAGCACCGAGAGGCTGTCGTGCGAGAGCACGTTGGCGAAGCGGATAAAATCTACCTGGTCGCCATCCCCCGAAAGCTCCTGCAGCTGCGACCAGGAACCGTCGGCGTTTTCGCGCAACACCTTGGCGCGCACCGTGGCCTCCTGCGCGTCGGTAAAGAAAACCACCGCCTCGAGCGAGCCGTCGCCGTCGATATCGTGAAAGACAAAGGGGCTGCGGTAATCGCCGCTCTGCGGGTAACGGTAGTGTATCCCCGCCAGATTGGCCGTGGCCGCCAGCGCCTCCTCCACCTTGGCCTGCCGCTCGTTGAGCGCGGGGGGCAACAGCAGTTCCTCGGTATTCATCGTAAGGGGAGCGCAGCCGCACGGCAGCAGCAACAGGCAGAGCATGCCCGCGAGCAGTTTATAAAACAACGGCGCACGCCCCATTTCACCTGATTGATTTCATTTTCCCGTTAAGGAGTATAGTGCCTGCCGGCGTTTCGGGCTGCGAATACAGGTTCTTCATGAACAGTGTAGCAAAGAACTCGCATACAGTCAATGTATTCCCATCTACTATACCCAAATTCTGCGGCAAATCCCCGGCCGCTTTTCAAGTTGACCGGTTATGCCCCGCCAAAGGCGGAAACAGATACGCTTCATTTTTTTGCGCGCGCGTTGACGTACCGCCCCGTATGGGCTAATATATAAACTGTTCATACTCATACCGGGGGTGGATCCGTGAAAATTTTTAAGAGCCTGACCGAGCTTGTGGGCGAAACGCCGCTGCTGGAGCTTTGCGCCATTGAAGAGCGAATGGAAGTTTCGGCCCTTTTGCTGGCCAAGCTGGAATATTTCAACCCGCTGGGGTCGACCAAGGACAGGGCCGCCCTGTTTATGATGGAGGCCGCCGAGCGCCGCGGCGAGCTGGGCGAGGGCGCTGTCGTTGTGGAATCAACAAGCGGGAACACCGGCATAGGGCTGGCGTGGGTGTGCGCCGTGAAAGGCTACAAGCTGATTCTCACAATGCCCGAGAGTATGAGCGCGGAGCGGCGCGGCCTGCTCACGGCGCTGGGGGCGCATCTAGAGCTCACGCCCGCCGCCGAGGGCATGGCCGGCGCGGTAAAGGCGGCGCGACGGCTGGCCTCCGCGCTGCCCAGAGTTTTTTTGCCGTCGCAGTTCGATAATCCCGACAACGCCGACGCCCATTACAAAACCACCGGGCCCGAGATCTGGCGCGATACCGGCGGAAATGTGGATATCCTTGTTGCCGGCGTAGGCACAGGCGGAACAATAACGGGCGCGGGCCGTTTTCTCAAGGAGCAAAATCCCGCCATTCGGGTGGTGGCTGTCGAGCCGGCGAGCTCGCCCTTTCTGTCGGAGGGTGAAACAGGGCCGCACGGCCTGCAGGGCATAGGCGCGGGCTTTCTTCCCGGTGTTCTCGCGCGCGAGCTCATCGATGAGATCATAACTGTCTCGGACGACGACGCTTACGAAATGACCCGTCGCCTTTCGCGTGCCGAGGGCCTGTTTGTGGGGATATCGTCGGGCGCGGCGGTGCAGGGCGCCGTTACGCTTGCGCGCCGCGGGCAGTACGCGGGCAAAACGATGGTGATCATCCTTCCCGATATCGGCGAACGGTACCTGAGCACCGGCGTGCATCAGAAGAACAGTAACCGGTAACTTTATTCGCATTCGCGCACCGGTGTATGATACTATTCTGCGATTATAAAGACGAACCCCTTTGCGCCGGGTCGGCGCGATAAAACTTGGGCGGGGGTGGGCCAATGCCCGCCCCCGCCCGCTTATCTGCGCCGACCCGGCGCAAAGGCGCAAACATAAGTGATAGGCGAATTTTGATCGAAGAGCAGTATTATACTCCTTAACGGGCAAAAGCGTACAGGCATCGCGTGCTTTTTGCCGCCCGCCCGCTTATTTGCGCCGATTCGGCGCAAAGGCGCAAACATAAGTGATAGGCGAATTTTGATCGAAGAGCAGTATAACCGGAACAGGTTATGAGTGACGCCGCTATTTATAGCCAATCGCTTTTCAAATCGGTTGGCTTATACCGTTCACTGCCAGCATAGCCGCACCCACAATACCGGCGTCGTTGCCCATGGCGGCACGTACAATGGGGGGTACCGCGCCGCGCGCGCCGGCAAAGCAGCGGCCTTTTATATAGGCGTTCAACGGGTCGAGCAGCGGTGCGCCCTCGTTGGCGATACCGCCGCCCAGCAAAAAGATCCCGGGCCGCCAGATGTTTACAAAATTGACGATGCTCTCGCCAACGTTGCGGATATATTCGTTCACGACGGAGAGAGCGGCGGCGTCGCTCTCCCGCGCGGCAATAAAGGGAATGCGGCCGTTCATGGCGCTCGGGTCGCCGCCGCACAGCCGGGCCAACACGCTTTGGGGATGCGCCGTCATAGCCTCCCTCGCCATGCGGATGAGGGCCGTGGCCGACGCGTAAGCCTCCACGCAGCCCCTGCGCCCGCAGGTGCAGAGGGCGCCGCCCATCACCAGCGCGACATGGCCCAGCTCCATACCGCCCGCCGCGCCGCCCTCCTGTAAGCGCCCGTCGGCAATCACACCGCCGCCGATGCCGGTGCCCAGCGTGAGCATCACCACATGGCGCCGGCCCTTGGCCGCGCCGGCCGTGGCCTCGCCCAGCACGGCGCAGTTGGCGTCGTTGGCAAGGCGCGCCGGCAACCCCAGCTTTTCGCGCAGATACGCCACAAGCGGCGCATCTTCCCAATTGAGATTGGCGGCAAAACGAACCGTGCCGGCAGTGTGATCGATCATCCCCGGCGCGCCTATGCCAATACCGTCACAGGCTGCGGGCGGCGCGCCCTGCGCCTCCAGCAGCGAGAGGGCGGCAGCGGCGATTTCGTCGCCAACATCGCGCCACGGCCGGCTGGGGCCTGTTGGGAAAGCGGCTCTGCGCAATATTTCGCCGCCCGCGCCCACAAGCCCCATCTTCACGCCGGTGCCGCCGATGTCCACGCCAATTTGGTAACGGTCCATGATATACCTCTCGAGGGAAGTGATACAGGCGCGTAGCGCCTGTATCACCCAACTACTCTGCCGCCGCGGGCACGGCGTTGATCACGTTCTCCTTCCATCTCCCCGAGATAAGAAACCCGATGATCAGCAGCAGCGTGGCCGCGCTGGCGCAGGGAGCGCCCATGCCGACGCCTACCAGCCCCCATTCGAGGACGACACCAAAGAAATAACAGACCGGCGCGCGCAGCAGCACCGACGAAAGCAAGCTGTTGATAAGAGTGAACACCGTGTGGCCGCCACCGATGAGCAGCCCGTTGATACAGAACACAAAGGGAATGATAAGAAAATCGTAGCTGAAGCTTTGCACATACAGCGTGCCGGCAGCCAGCACGGCAGGGTCGTTGCCGAACATCGAGAGGATTTGCGCCGGATAGGCGCGCACGAGAAGAAAGAATCCAAAGGTGACAAAGGCCGCGGCCACCGTGCCGATTTTGCAGGCGTGAACGGCGCGGTCCAGCCGGCCGGCGCCAATATTCTGGGCGCTCATGGTGGATATCGACGCGCTGATAGCCTGCGTGGGCATAAAGGCAAAGGAGTTGACCTTGGCCCACGCCCCTACCGCCGCCGACGCGCTGACGCCGCCCACAATGTTGACGATAGCGGTGACAAACAAAAACGAGAGGCTGGTGACGGCGTTTTGGATGCAGGTGGGCAGCCCGATTTTTACGATAAGCCGCAGCTGCTCGCGGTCGATGCGGAAAGAAGCAGGCTTAAAATCGAAGGTAAAGCCGTTTCGCACCATAAAGACGATGCACAAAAGCATACTCATCGCCTGTGAGATAACAGTGGCCAGTGCCGCGCCGAAAGCCGCCCATTTGAAGAGGGCGACAAAAACAAGGTCGAGGACGATATTGGTGATACAGGCGGCCAGCACGAAATAAAAGGGCTGCTTTGAGTTGCCCATGCCGCGCAGAATGGCGCTGAGCGCGTTGTAACCGAAGATAAACAGAATGCCGGAGACGGTAACGATAAGGTAGCTTTGCGCCTCGGCATACGATTCGGCAGGAGTTTGAATGAGGGTGAGCAGCGGCCGGTGCAGGATAAGCATCAATGCGGTGACACCGATACCCAGATACAGCAGCAGTGTGATAATGGTAGCCGTGACGCGGTGCAGCGCTTCCTGATTGCCTGCGCCGACATACTGGCCGATGAGCACGGTGGCCCCAACACAAAGCCCGATGACGGTAACGGTAAGGATAAACGTCACCTGACCGCCGATATTGACCCCCGACATACTGTTGGAACCGCTAAAATTCCCCACGATAAGCATATCGGCGACATTGTAAAAGGATTGCACGAGGTTGGAAGCCAAAAAAGGCAGCGCGAACATCACAAGCCGGCCCAGAACGCTGCCCTCGGAAAGGTTGGTTTGCATTCGGTTTTCCATTTGTGCAGGGAACCTCCCCGAGATAGAGTATGCAACCGCAAGAGACGCCAAACCGTCACGGAATCGCCACCAAAAAATATGGCAAAAACACGTTGCGGCTTCTAATGGAAATTTGAAGCCGCATGGCGGGAATCTCGCCGGCGGGCGAGTGATATTTTCATCGAAGAAGAAGTATTGTGTCAACAGGCGTTGCGCGGCTTGCGCGCTTTCCCAGTATACCACCGCGCGAAAGGAAACGCAAACTGTTTTTCGCCGAGGCTTCTATGCAACGCTCCGCGGGTGGGGGATTGACGAATGGTTTTGATTCTGTTAAAATAAAAAACGCCCATAGGGCGGCGCGCGAGGGCGTATCGAAGAGATCATAACGGGGCTGACTCGAAATGGTAGCATAATTTGGCTGCTTCAGTGGGAAAACTCTTGATAGCCATGCGGTTTTTCAGACTTCCAAAACGTCATTTTTTCAAAAGTTCTGCCCTAAAGTTCTGCCCTTTTTCCGGCGGATTTTTGGGTAAACACATACGGAGCGGTATCGAAGTGGTCATAACGGGGCTGACTCGAAATCCGGGTGGTTTGGTTCCTCCGCCGCTCTCACAAATGCTTTCACCATGCGGGTTTATCCCGCTTCCACTACGCGCTTGCCCCGTGTTTTTCTAACAGTTTTCTAACACTTTGACAAGATTGCCTTTGGCAGTTTTTATATCTGGAGCGGTATCGAAGAGGTCATAACGGGGCTGACTCGAAATACTATGTGGAAGATGGAAGGGAAAACCTGAAATTCCTTTTTGCAATGGCGTTTTTGTGCTATATCGACAACTGAATAATGGCGATGTCTGCTCTGAATGTCTGCTCAATTTCCAGAAGGATTTTTGAGCGGCTATCAGGTCAACGTATACACGGAGGCGTATCGAAGTGGTTATAACGACCTCGACTCGAAATCGAGTGAACGGTGTTGAGCCGTTCCGTGGGTTCGAATCCCACCGCCTCCGCCACCCCCTCGCTACCGGTTCTGACAACAGAACCGGTAGCTTTTTTATGCTTCTGCGGCAGCTTAGAGCGGTGACGGGTCGGCTGCGGGAAGGCGGTAACCCCAGCGATGTCTTGCCGAGCCAAGTCATCGACTGCGCAGCGGCGATTTTAGAGTTGAACTCCAGATGTGCATAGGTGTTGGCCGTGATGGCGAAATCGCTGTGACCGAGCCACTCCTGTATCTGCTTGAGGGAAATGCCGCTGGCCAGCAGAAGTGATGCGCAGCTATGCCGAAGGTCATGATACCGTATCCTGCGGAAGCCATGCTCATCCAGAAATTTCGGGAACGCGGTTGACAAATAGTTGGGCTTGATTCTTTTGCCGAGTTGGTTCGCATAGATGTATTGCCCTTGTTCTCTGTCATAGCAGTTACCGCAAAGTTTCCTGAACTGATCCTGCTCCTGCTTGAGTTCCAACAGCTTTGCCCTGAACTGCGGCACCAGCGGCAGCGTGCGGAAGCTGGCTTTACTCTTCGCGGTGTCACCCACGATGATATAGCTCTTGCCCCCAAAGCTGGTGGCAGTCACGGTGTGTTCGATGGTGATGGTGTTCGCCTCGAAGTCGATGGCGCTCCACCGCAGGCCAACCACCTCGCTGCGCCGTAAGCCGTAGAATGCCCCCAGGATAACACCCAACTCCAGCTTATGGCCTTTCACCGCCTCAAACAGTTCCACCGCTTCGGATTGCTTGAGGAACTTCCCGACAAACCGCTCCGCCTTGGGCCGCTTCACCCTGTCCATCACCGAATGGGTGATCCAACCCTTTGCCACCGCATATTTGAGCGCCTTATGCAGATTGGCGTGAAACTTGTGAACAGAGGTGGCCTTGATGCGCTGTAACTGCTCAATGTAGAAATCGTTGATATCGTCCGCTGTCAGGTCTTTGAGCAGGATGCCACGCTCGCGAAACCACGGCGCGATCACCTGTGTCACATTGCGCCAGTAGCCGCCATAGGTGATAAGTTTCACCTCTGTCTTGATGACAGGGAGCCAGCTTTGTTCCATGAAGTCGGCGAAGAGCAGCTCGCCTTGGCTTTCAGAACCACGCTTTTTGTCGGCTGCCATATGTTCTTGCAGAGCCAGTGTCAATTCTTTCTCCAGCTCGATGCGCTTTTGGTTCATCAACGCGGTTGCACGGCTCTTATTGCCCTTTGTCGTCAGTCCGGTAGAAAGGCTTTTGCGCTCACGCTTTCCATCCGGCAGCTTCCAACTGAAAACCATCTGATAGACACCGCGTTTTTCCTCGAGATGTCCAACCACTTTGATTTTCACCTTTTCTTGCAGGGGTGTTGTGTTCACGATAAATCCTCCTTCTAACAACAAGATTCCACCTGCCATTGACAATACCAGTTTAGCAAGTGGAATCGCCCGCGTCTATAGGTGTTGCACCGACCGAAAAAAATATTTTTACGCGCCGTTGGAAATATTTAGATAACGAATCAGATTAGCCTTTGGGATCTTGTACTCGCGTCCAATTCGAAGAGACGGAACCACGCCCTCTCGCAGCAACTTGTATGAGGTTTTCTTACTGATGGAGAGCAGCGCGCTCATTTGTCCGACATCAAGAACATCTGGATAGTCTTTGAAAAACTTTCTGCCCATATCCTGCGTATTCATTAACGCTGCCTCCTTCTCCACCGTGGGCATTTGACATTACAGGAATGGGCCGAACCATTTTGATGGGCATGGTTCGGCCCATGGAATCTAATGTCAAATCCGTTTCGATTCGCTTACTGCACCGTATTTGCCACGCTTCCCCGGTGCGGGAACAATTTAGGCCGCCGTTGGCATGGCGCATAGCCCCGCCGGTACCGCCGCTTCGCCAGGGCAAGCGCATACCGCAGGAACTCCCCCTCAGTCTTCGGGAGGTCGTGAGAAAGTATCATTATCCCCTCATGGGCACCGTAACGCCGCCGCCAGCCACGGCGGGGCGACAAAGCGCGTTGGTCGACAAGCGCCGCGCTCTGTTGGTATGCACACAGGGAACGTGCCTAAATGCTGTATATTCGGTTTTCAAGGTACCGCCGGTCACTGAGCGGGTAAATAATAACCCTCTCATTAATCGTGACATTTTTAAGGCAAAACCGTCCCCCTTTTCGGAAATTTTTCTAAATCTTTTTGCAGGCGCCTGATGCTCCGCGCTAGAGA